>Ga0307987_1000150_pt1 | contig 42485 bp, 26 predicted proteins | sample EllFjometagen181_FD_203157 | JGI IMG/M metagenome (GOLD analysis project Ga0307987, IMG submission 203157) | Marine microbial communities from Ellis Fjord, Antarctic Ocean - #181 | ecosystem: Environmental > Aquatic > Marine > Unclassified | place: Southern Ocean | collected 2014-10-08 | reverse complement strand
TAATTATTGATGAGTCAAGACCTACAACATTTTCACTCTTAACAACAATATCTTTCCACCAGGCTTCTTTTATGTTCTTCTTCAATTCACATCCCATTGGACCATAATCCCAAAAACCATTTAAACCCCCATAAATTTCTGAGGTCTGAAATATAAATCCACGTCTTTTGCATAATGACGTCACTGCATCAAGCTTTGATGTCTTCTTCTTATTCTTTGCCATTGTTTCTTCCCTCTATTAATTATCTTTTTTAAATTTTGTAAAACATTTGCGTATAATATAATTATGACAATCTATTATCAAGCCTAATCATGTAATAAAAGTGAAAAACAGAGAAACAGTTGCGGAACGCATAAATGCGTGATACGTGGTAAAGGCTACGTGTTACGTACTCTCCGAGGGCAGGAATGCAAGTGTTAAATATCGCCGAAGGCTTTCCAACATTTAACCCAAGCGGTCTGATTAAGTTTAACTAGTGTCATTCCTGTATTTTAGTCGTCATGTATTATGAGGAAGATCGCATTACGGAAGCGCTCACGCCTGATCAGTTTGCTGTCTTCGAGAACAATCGGCTGAAGACTATGCTTGACAGAGCGCCTTAGCCGCAACGTTAACAGAAAATTTTGAAAATATAACTTGGTTTTCTCATACAAATAGCATAAAATTGAGTCAAGTTTGATAGAGGTACTGTAAATATATGAGTCTTTTGCAGATTAAATCATGATTATACAAAAATTTATCACGGTAACGACGGCCGCGAAGGCGATGGCGGCCATGTTAAAAATGCACAACCATGTAGAGACACACGGCCGTGCGTCTCTACTTTTGAGATTATTAACAAATACTAAAATCATTTACGAACAGGTATAATATAATGCGATTCATAATTCAGAGGACGAAAAAACTAATTACAGCACAAGCACAGCCTTCAGAGGCAGGCACTCTTGTAATATGATTCTTTATATAGCTAGCAACTTTCATGCTTTTAAAATGCCCAAACTTCTTATAACAACTTATCTATTTACAATACATACTGCATGTATAAATATACCGACATGATTACAAATACTGACAAGACAAAGTGGATTAAATGGCTAGCACCTTTCACTGCTATACTACTTGGAATAATTGCGTTTATCAGTTATCATTCTTGTATCACTTATGATTTTCTTAATTATGATGATCAACGCGTTCTTACTGATCATCCGGAATTATATAATCAGCCAAATACAAGTGCAACTTTCAAAGCCATCATTATAGAGAACTATCCACGCGAAGAGCCACTCTTATTACGAGATTTGTCATGGGCACTCGATAGTCGGATTTTCGGATTTAAAAACCCGCGTGGAGCACATTTTGGCAATATCCTAATTCACTCATTTGTAATCAGCCTATTCTTTATATTTATTCTAACAGCAACACGACGGTATAAAGTAGCACTGGTTGCCGCAATTTTATCGCTATCATTGGCCGTACATGTTGAGCCCGTTGTATGGGTGATGGGAAGAAAAGACGTATTGGTATCATGTTTCGGTCTGCTTGCTATGATTGCGACTATCCGTATGACAGATTCCTCCGGCAAGCTTGCTAAAATTATTTATTACTTCTTAACATTGTTGTTTGTGTTCATGGGGTTTTTCTCGAAAATCAGTGCAATTGTATTCCCTCTGGCACTTATGGTGTTAGCCGGACTGCGTCCATATCTTTGCGCCGAACGGTTGCCGGACGATTCCTTGCCATGGAAAAGAACATTTTATTCGATTATCATATTTACCCCGCACTTGATAATGAGCTTTATCGTTTATAAATGGTATAATGGTGTTCTTACTGCATATGGCATTATGGACAGAGGATATGATGCAACTGCTTTGCAGCATCTGCGCAATCTGCTCATAATCGATCCTCTTGTATTCTGGAGGTATATGAGTAATTTGTTTACCTCTACAAATCTTTCGCTGTTTTATAATTGGCCAAGCATTTCATCTGATTTCGCTTGGTATCATACAGCACTATCAGCTGCAACCATCTTTGCCAGTCTAGGATTAGCTATTTTTATGTTTATTAAGCGCAAAGACTTATTATGTTACTTCTTAATATTCTGGGTTTTAATGATCCCCTACCTTAACCTTGTATATTTCGGTATCTGGGTTGCCAATCGTTATATCTATTTTTCATCATTTTTTGTACTGGCACTGGTCACAACAGTAGCTATTCCACTATTGGAATCAAAATCAAAGCTTATTCGCGGAGCTATTGCGTTTCTATTAGTTGCTTTTTGCATATTCAACATTTCCAACAGATCAAAGTATATGAAAGTTTGGAAAAACAATGAAACTTTATGGACCTACGAAGCCAGCCTACCCGACCCACGACCAGAAGCTTTTGAAAATCTTGCAAACCATTATTACACAATAGGAATGAAACAAGATATAGAATTACGCAACATCTATTTTTCTAAAGTAGATGAATTAATTGAGACTGCAAGATACAAGCTGGGAAATTCATCTAAAGATAACCCCTTGCCGGTATTACATCATATGCTATTTCTCGATGCATTAATGAGTATCGTGCGAGATGACCCCTATGAAGAACAATTAGAAAAATTATTACTGGTAGAGAAACTGAATCCTGATTTTGATGCTGTATTGTGGCAACTAACAGTGCTTGACTATAAGCAGGCAATAAAAACTAAAGATAAAGAATCACAAAAGATGCTCGTTGACAACTCTCTACTTTGGTATAAACGCTATCTGAGTGTGGTAAAAAACGATGCTAATGCCAGAAAAAAAGATAAATCTGTCAGAGCCGAGTTTATAAGCGACTTTCCATTTGCAAAAGATAAAATCAATGCATTAGACAGGTGAGAAGTAGGTACTGTCAGAAATTATATGAAAATATATATAAAAGAGGTTTTGGCCGCAGATGACGCAGATAGGCCATTCGTTGCACTCATTGCTGTCGTAAACTCCAGCCTCTCTCCCGTTGGTCGGGTCTTACGCAGATTATTAAAAGAAGAAAGAGAAGAGTTTCTCGCAAGCTCGAGTCGTGCGAGATAATATTGATTTAGTTGGAGTTGTCGCACAAAGACCCAAATACAGAAAGGATTAAGAAATGTGGAAAAAACAGACAATATCAGTCATTCTACCTACCTATAACGAAAAAGAGTCTATCAGAAAATTTATTGAGGAACTGGAAGAACTGAAAATTATTGATGACATCATTGTTATTAACAATAATGCGGCAGATGGCACTAGCGAGGAAGTGGCACCCACATCTGCAAGGGAAGTTCACGAAAGCACACAAGGATATGGCGCCGCCATACAACGTGGATTTAAAGAAGCTACTGGCGATCTTGTTATGGTCTTTGAGCCTGATGGTACATTTAAAGCAAACGATGTCTATAAACTACTATCCTATTCTGATGATTTTGACATTGTATACGGAAGCAGAACCGTCAAAGAACTCATCTGGCATGGTGCAAATATGGGGCTATTCCTGAAATGGGGAAATTATGCTGTCGCCAAATTGATGGAGTTTCTTTTTAACACAATCAACCTGACAGATGTCGGCTGTACCGTTCGGTGTATTAAGCGCAATAACTTAGAGGAAATAAGCCCGTACTTCACAGTAGATGGAAGTTTTTTTGGGCCTAAGATGATGGTAATTTCAATTGCACAAAATCAAAAGATTGTCCAAATCCCAGTTAACTATACAAGGCGCGTCGGCTCTTCAGCTGTTACTGGCAAAAAATGGGTGGCCTTCTTGCTAGGATTTAAAATGATCTGGCTAATTGTCCGATACCGGTTTAGAAGCTGGTTTAAGAGCGATGCATTTAAAATCACGAAAAATAAAACCTGAACAATACTCAAAATAACAAAAAACATACATAAGAATTAACCAATCAAAGCTAAAAAAACTTACTTTTGAGATTATTAACAAATATAGCCCTGTCACGGTTTCCGTGGGTCATGCCTTTTTGTTTGCCATGTATGAAATGCATGGTTACTTAATCATTATTAATGAACGGCTGCAACGCAGTCGAATTTGTCTTTTTTTGGTTCGCCCACGGAAACCGTGACAGAGCCTAAAATATAAATATCATTTCGGTGTTTTTTTCTACTCTAAAATCTTTCGCAATTGATATTACAATTTATACTCCCATTTATTTAATATTGACATTATTGAAGAATCAAAATATAATTAGAATAAATAAGATAATAATAAGGACTTCAATAATGAACCCAAAAGAACAACCGCACACACCAAAAATGCGGACAATAAAATATATCCACAAACTTATTGTTATTATTCCTATCTATATATTTTTGATATGTATCTGCCTCATACTCTTTACTGATATCGAAGAAATCAAAAACCACACACTTAAAGAAATTGTAATATATTGCATATTACTCTATGCTGCAATACATCTTATAAGAGGTCTTGTTCTAATTTTCGGGCGATGGATTGTATCCAACACTACAAAAAACTTTACCCCACAAAAGGCACTTAACCGTTTTGAAGAGTGCAAACAAATAACAAATTGTACTGGCGTAAAACGTAAACACCTTGTAATACTGCTCCACGGATTCACCACATCTCCAATGGAATGGAATTTCCTGGCCAACAATCTAGAAAAAGAAAACATCGATTTCCACGCACCTTTAATTTACGGATTTGGACAAATCAATCTGCATATGATTCTAAGTGTCACAAAAGAAGATTGGTTTAGACAACTGATAAACTTATATGATCTTTTTGAACCACGATATGAAAAAATCTCAGTTATAGGACACTCAATGGGAGGACTTCTTGCATGTTTACTAGCACAGCACAGAAAAATCCATGAGCTTATTATCTCTGCACCGGCAATCTTCCCTGAAGAATCACATAAAAAATATGCTCGAATTGTAAAACATAAAATTGCTTTAAACCTGCTTGCTTGGCTTATTCCTTTAATTCCGAAACCAACTAGAAGTGAAAGGACAGGCCCTGCAGATACTATGGACTCAGAATCAACATATCAACATTTCCAATATCTAGTTGCACCTGTTAGATTGCTCATTGCAATGCTACGAGCCCAAGTGGACGTTAAACTTAACGAAATGTCGTATGACCGACTTTCACTCTTTCATGGTGCACACGATATAACCATAAACAATGATGAAATCGAATCAGTATGTCAAAAAAACGGACTCTCCTTTCAAAGTTTCGAATTTAAAAATTCAGCCCATAATATATTTGTTGATTACGATCGTGACGAAATAAATAAACTAGTAGTTCTCCTACTAAATAACACTTTTGATGAAACAATAAAAAATGATGCATACGAATACAAATCAATTAAGAATTAATGATTAATAATTAAACTTGGCGGAAATGCTCCGCAGGTATTTTATATAGATACGTTGCGAAGCAACACAATTTAAATGCTCTGGCAGTGAATCTGGTTATAGCCTAAGGGTGAGTGCAACGTAACCCTAGGGATAATAACAGAAATAACGTTTTTTACTGCCCACGGCTGTGTCTTAGCTCAAAACTAACAACTGAAAACTATTTACTATTAACTATAAACGTTTTCGTAGAAACATAAGGAAACTAAAATGAAAGAACTTACCGTTAGAGAAATTATTGAAATGGCACGTGAGTACATTCGCAGCAAATACAGCAATGACCCGAAATTTAAAGCAGCATACATAATTGGATCAATAAATTCATTGTCTCTAGATGATACATTTCAAAGCTTTAGAGATATAGATATAGGTGTGATTACAGACAATGTGGACGATATCAATAATGAAGAAGAAAATATTAATGGTTACATTGTCGAGACAATCAGTAGTAATCCAAAATTTTACACCAATACAGATGCAATACTGTCAAACTCCAGATATGCCGACAACATAGCAAGTGGCACAATATTGCTTGACCCTGCTAATTTCTTGACACCTCTCCACCAAAAAGTTAAAGCTGAATTTGCAAAAAACAGATGGATAAAAGCACGTTGGAAACATGAAGCAAAAGATGCAAGAGAGAATCTAGAAGACATGAAAACGGCAAAAAAAGCAGGTGAATTCATGTTTTGCTTCGGACGACACGTCATGTACACAACCGGAATGCTAACATGCCTTCATTTAGCTCCCCCTACTCATCGTCGAGGTCCGGTACAACTACGTGACCTTCTTGAAAAAGCCGGAGAAAAAAAACTCTTTGAGGAATATCTTGCAATGGCTGGTGTACAAAACATTACACAGGCACAGGCTGAACAATATCTTAATAATGCAGCACGTGCATTTGACACTGCAATAGAAGTATTCAAGACCCCAATACCCTACGCATACAAACTCGAACCATTCATTCGCCCATACCTTCTTGATGGAACAAAAGATATTTTCAAAGATGGTGGATATAGAGAGTCAATATTCTGGATTGCACGCTTTTACATCATAGCAGCTATGGTCATAATAAATGATGGAACACCTGAACAAAAAGCCATAGAATCCAAAAAACTAGGCGAATTTATTCATACTCTTGGAATAGATACTGAAGAAGCACGTTCAAATCGAATAAAAAAATGTGAAGACTTTCTAAACAAAGCATGTAACTATGCAGAATCCATAACCGGCAAAAAATGACAGAAATAAAACACACTAATCGCTTTTACTGGACACTACTCATAGGTATGCAGCTATGTGTCTTTATGTGCACATTTGATGCAGGCGTAGTAAATCTGGCTCTACCAGTCATGCGTACACAGATGCATTTAACGCTCGCACAAGTCAAGTGGATTGCAATATGCTACACGGCAACCGCAGCCTTCACCTTACCTCTCTCAGCATGGTTGGGAAAACGATTCGGCATACGCAGAATGTTTCTTCTTGGTGTTGTTATCTTTGCTGCTGCATCAGGATCTTGCGGACTTGTGGACGGGCTTCCAATGCTTCTTGCCCTAAGAGTAACCGCAGCCTTTGGTGGCTCGCTAATTCTTGCCCTGAACAAAGTCATAGTCCTTCGAGCATTCCCACGCGAAATGCACGGCAAAGCTCTCGGCGTTGCAGGAACAACATTTGCACTTGGAATTCTTGCTGGGCTCGGTGCAGGAGGAATACTCATTCATATATGGAGTTGGCGCTCAATTTTCCTAATTTCATTTCCAATAGGTCTTGTAGCTCTCCCATGGAACTTCATCATGACTAAGAAATCAGGAATTCAGCACGAGCCGACTCCTGGACTTGCATTTGACTGGCTTGGAATGATAATGATGATTGCTGGCTTTGGATCCGTGGTATGGCTCGTAAACCACTGGCTGAGCCACTTCAAAACACTTAATTACCTATCCATTTTATACACAATTGTAGGACTGATTCTCATTGTCACCTGGCTTCGTCATGAATTCAGCAGTAAAGAGACATTTCTGCATCTAAACCTCCTGAAAATTAAACCAATTGGTTACAACTTCTCCAATGGTTTTTCAGTACGTATTCTCATGGGAATAACAAATTTCATTATTCCATTCTATCTTCAAAATGTTTTAATGCTTACACCTGCAAAGTCAGGTATAATACTTGCCTCAGGAGCCATAAGTATGGGGATAATAGGTCCATTTGCAGGAGGAATGTCCGATCGCAAAGGTATGCAGAAAACCATTACTCTTGGACTATTTTTAATGACCCTTGGACTGATAGGTTACGGCACTCTCCCGTCAACAGTAAGCCAACAAAAACATCTCACCTACATAATAACAATAATTGCAACCCAGGCAATGATTGGATGCGGAAGCACCTTCTTTAGTGCAGCCAACACAAACAGCTGTCTGCACAGCGTAAAACGAAACTTTCAGACATCCATTACAGGACTGCTTTCTGTAAACCTTATGGCAGGTTCCGCACTAGGAAGCACTCTTGGTGGTGAATTCTTCAGCCTTATCGGAGGTGTCAAACACTCCAAAGATTCTGCAGCAATGATTTTTCCTCCACATGCATTTGCATACCTCTTCGGATTCTGCGCACTTTGGATGATCATTCTGGCAATTTATGGACTTAAACGCCCCGAAACAATAGAACCAATTAATAATTAAAAATTAAGGAATCAGAAATGAAAAACATAACAGTACAACAAGTAATTGATATTGCAAAAGAGTGGATTCAAAACAAATATGCAGACCGTCCGGACTTTATTGGAGCACACCTTGTGGGTTCTCTTCATCATATGCCGCTCGATTCAGTATTTCCTACCTACAGAGATGTGGATATTGCAATCATTCTTGATTCGATTGAAGAACAGGATATTGATGACACAAACTACAAAGGTCTTATCATTGAAGCTATCCTTGTGCCATCACATCGCTACACCGATGGAGAACAGCTCTTGGGTGATGCATGCAATGCATCAGTATTCGCAGCAAAGCACAGCATACTCTTTGATCCAAAAAAACAACTTGAACCAATCGTTAAGAAAGTTCAGCAGGAATATAACAAAACACAGTGGGTAACAGCACGTAGAGATGAAATGTTTAAAGGTGCAGAAAATGCTTTTGAAGCACTAACAAACGCTCAAAGCACCCAAGAAGCAATCTTTGCAATTGGTGAACTCAATATGAATCTTATTGCAACGCTCACAATAGTCCACCTTGCACCACTAACTCACAGAAGAAACATGCTACAATTAAAACAGTTGGTTGACAGTCCAGAAGAACAATCAATCTTCGAAGAACTTCACCATCTGCTCGGTTCAGAAAACTTTACAAAAAAGACTGCAACAGCATTTCTTGCTCAAACAATTGAAGCATTTGATTATGCTGTCAGCGTACATAAAACACCAGTTCCATTCGACCATAAATTGGATACATGCGTGCGACCATATCTGGTTCTGGGAACGACAGAAATGTTTAACGAAGATGGCTATAGAGAATCAATATTCTGGATTGCTCTATTCCTGATGATTTCATGTGCGGCAATACAGGCTGATGGAGACGATGCAGCAAAAGCTAAATATCTACCGTTAGCCGGAAAACTGATGCAGGACATGGGAATTGTAAATGAAGAAGAACTAAAAGAACGTGTTGTTTTCGCAGGTCAGTTACTTGCAAAAGTCAAAACACTGTCCGATGACGTCATTGAAAACTCACCAGTAATTAATTATTAATTATTAATATTGGATATTCAACTATATCTATTACATTTGCATGTCTCTCATACCATTTTTAATGGTACAAACTATGGGAAATAGAAGATACAAATATGGTGGGCGATGAGGGACTCGAACCCCCGACATCCTCGGTGTAAACGAGATGCTCTAGCCAACTGAGCTAATCGCCCTAAAAGGTCGACAAAGTTATGGTGGGCGATGAGGGACTCGAACCCCCGACATCCTCGGTGTAAACGAGATGCTCTAGCCAACTGAGCTAATCGCCCTAATTTGTCTTAAGGAGTGTGAAATATATATAAATTTGAATATAAAGTCAAGTATTCTTATACTTTTTAGCCATTTTTATTTGTTCACACTATTTTCTGCAATAAGTTGTTCAAAATCTTCCACAAACTGTTTGCCATGAGGTGGCTTAAATATAGAGTAGTGATTACCAGGTGTTATACGTATATTAATGCCACCGTCTGCCAATCCTGTCCAGCCAGCTTCCGGATCAAGCGGCATACTCCTTGGTGGTTTTTCCGCTCTAAACAGTTCAATATGCCCGGGCATTGGTCGATAATTATAATTCAAAACGGTTTCATGCTGAAGTAATATTAACTCCCAAATCTCATCATAATCACTTTTTACCTCTTTTTTAGCTAACATGTGCCTAAGTTGGTATAGCTTCCAGTCATACTTCTCCTTAAAGAAGTCTAATTTCTCTTTCCAAGATAACATAAGGAAATGTTTAATATAATTTTTCACACCATTCAAAAAGCTTCTATCTATGTTTGGTCCATATGCATCAATCAGAAAGAACATCTGAACGTCTTCACCTTGCTCACGAAGTTGACGTTCTATTTCAAAACTTACACATCCCCCATCAGAAAAACCACCAATGATATATGGGCCGTTGGGTTGAATATCCTTGATTGCCTTTAAAAATTCTGCTGCAATTCCTTCAATCGGCCCCCTTACAATATCATCAGGTAATCCCATAAATTCAAGACAGTAGAAAGGCTGTTCCTTGGATAAGTTTTTCTTGAAATCTCTAAACCAATGACTACCTCCGCCAACTCCTGCAACACAAAAGATTGGAGTCATGCAACCATCAGTTTTAATATCCACAACATATCTTGAAGCATAATTACTTTTTTTGTTCTTAATAATATTGGCTAAATCTCTAACAGTATGTGCCTGCATAAGAGTCGAAACATCAATATCAACATTAAGTCTCTTTTCTATAGCTGCAACCAACTTAAGCATCAATATAGAGTGTCCACCAACGTCAAAGAAATTATCAGTAGGCGACAAAGAAGGATAACTCAGAACTTCAGCCCAAACAGGCAAAAGTTTTTGCTCCATCTCATTCTTAAATTCAAAACTACTGTTCTCTCCGATAATAATATCCTTGGGAACCTTCAAGCTTTTACGGTCAACTTTACCTGCAAAATTCTTTGGCAAACTACTCAGCTGCTGCATCTTCTTAGGAACAAGCACAGCCGGAAGTGCACTCTTAAGAAATTCATCAAAGGCATTCTTGTCAAAACTTGCTTCATTATTAACAGAGTAAAAGCCTGCTAAAGCATAAATCACATTACCATCAAAGACCGGAACTACAGCGGCTTCCATCACACCTGCATATTGCAGCATTGTACCTTCAACCTCTCCAAGCTCAGTCCTAACACCACAAATCTGAATCTGATCATCTGATCTTCCGTGAAATTCAATATTTCCTTCTTCATTCCAAGAAGCAACATCTCCGGTTCGATAAACCCTCTCTGCCATTTCACCTAAGTCAACTGTTACAAATTTTTCTTTTGTCAATTCTTGTCTATTAAGATATTTAATAGCCAGCTGTTTGCCCGCAAGACATAGCTCGCCTTTTTGCCCAATTTCAACAGGTTCTAAATCATCATTAAGAATATAAGCTCTCACATTACCAATTGGTTTTCCTATTGGTGGACGTCCTTCACCTCCCTGAGGGACAACATACCATGTCGAATCCACAGTATTCTCTGTTGGACCATAAGTATTAATAACCTCACACGGATAACCTATAGGTGGACAAGAGTGCAAGGTATCCCCACCTGTAAGCAGATATTTTAATGGTAATCTCTCTAAACCTGGAGCAACAAAAAATATCTCCGCAAGAACTGTTGAAATAAATGAAACCGTAACTCCATCTCTGATAAACCACTCAAGAAGCTTATGAAAATCAAGAACGGTATTGTCATCTGCTATACATACAGTGCCACCAACACAAAGGTACGGCCAGATATCAGCCAATGAAGCATCAAATGACACGTCTGCAACCATCCCAGCCCTATCTAAATTTGTTAGTTCTAGACGACTTTTGTAAAAAGCACATAGATTTAAAAGTCCAAAGTGAGAACATAGAACGCCTTTAGGCTTACCAGTTGAACCAGATGTATAAATTATATATGCAGGGCTATCATCCCCAAAATCTTCAAACAAATACTCACTGGATAAATCATCTAATTCATCCGCTAAAGCAATATTAACAGCAACAGCAAGAGATTCCTGGTAAGACGAAGACGTAATAACACACTTGCACTGTGCATCTTCAACAATATACTGAATTCTATCTTCTGGATACGTTACACATAGTGGTACAAACACAGCTCCTGACTTCATAACTCCGTATGTTGTATATATATACTCAAAGGATTTACCAATATATGTTGCAACCACATCTCCTCTTCCGATGTCTTGTGACTTAAGATAGTTTGCCACTCTGTTTGAGGCTTGTTCCAAATCTTTAAATGTAAATTGACGACCTTGATCTACAACAGCAATGCTATCGGGGTTGATTGCAGCATTATCTCTAATAATCGGCAAAATAGTTTTAAAATCAGGCAAATCCATTTCTGTAAAATTCCAATCCTTCAAAACTAATTGCCTATTTTCAGAAGACAACAGAGACGCCACCTCTTCAACACCACTTTTATCGTCATCAAAAATACCTTGCAAGTCATTCTTCAGCTTAACCCTATCAATCTTACCGCTTGCTGTTTTAGGAAATTCTTCCAACTTTATAAATTTATCAGGAACAAAAATCGCCTGAAGGTTTATTGATAGAAAATCCTGTAAAACTTTGTCACCAATATCAACATTATTTGCAGTCTTTATATATCCACCAACTGTTTTGTGATCATCCAAAACAGTAACAACAGACTTAATTACCTCATCATGACAATCAAGCAAGGATTCTATCTCCTCGAGCTCAATTCTCATACCTTGAATTTTCACCTGATTATCAACACGCTTTATAAAGTCCAGCCTTCCATCGGACAGAAAGCGTACCAAATCACCTGTCTTGTAAAGAATATTGTCCTCAAGAAATGGATTGTTTACGAAGGATTTTCGATTATCTTCGTCTCTATTAATATATCCTTTGGCAACACCAATTCCACCTATATAAAGCTCTCCAGGCACGCCAACAGGCTGAACATTCATCTTATCATCAAGAACATAACACAAGCGATCTTTAATTGGCCTACCAATCGGAAACTTCTTGATACCTTGTTTATACTCTTCGTTAGTTGTCCATATTGTAACCTCTGTTGGCCCATATCCATTAAAAAATCTCCAGCTACGCCCCGCTCCCCAACGCATATATATATCAGGATTACAAACTTCTCCGCAACACATAACCATTCTCAACTTGAAGCCATCAAGAATTGGGACATTCATAATGGCCGTTGGAGTTACAGATACAGCCGTTATTGATCTATCCAGAAACGTTTTAGCCAGAGCCTCACCTGATATAAGATTTTCCCAATGTGCAACACATAATGTTGCTCCCACATAAACTCCCATAAGAATCTCATATAATGAAACATCAAAACTAGGTGTGCTCAAAAGCAAAATTCGATCTGTTTCGGCCATTCCCAACAAATCTGTGGTTTCTTCTACCAATGAGACTATTCCTCGATGATAAACTTCTACTCCCTTGGGTACCCCTGTTGATCCTGATGTATATAAAATATATGCAACATCAAGAACATCTAATTCAACATTTAAGTTCTTTGTATCCTGTTTGCATATAACATATTCATCTCTATCAACAACTATTAGTTCTATGTCAATCTTTGGAACATTCTGGGACAACCGATCAAGAGTCAGAACAGCTTTTGCTCCACTATCTTCAATATAAAACAAAACCCTGTCCCTTTTACTGCTAATATCAACTGGAACATATGTCATACCAGTTTTTAATATAGCTAATATAGAGATTATAAGATCAGAACATTTATCCATACAGACAGCAATGCAATCACCCTTTTTATACCCCAAAGATATCAGATAATTTGCAAGTTGATTAGCCCGAGTATTCATGCGTCTATATGATATTGTTGACAAATCGGGTAACTCCAGAGCAACATTATAAGGATTATTCCTGACCTGTTTTTCAAATTCACTAACAATATTAGTATAACTATTCTGCTCACTTGCACGCCCAACAAACTCATTTAAGAGAAGTTTCTTCTCGTCATCATCCAGAAAATTAAGAAGATCAAGTTTACTATTTAGGTTTGAGACAAAAGACAATAAAATACTTTTTAAATGCTTCAACACATATTCTATCTGCTTATTGCTGTAATTATTCAAAGGATAGTTAATTGAAAGCTTTAAACTCTCATCTAAATATCCGCCCAAAGTAAAAGAATTAACTTTTTCCTTAAGTTCAACATTCATACCATCACAAATGCCACCAAGCTTTTTGAAATATGTATTTAGGTTATAATTCTCAAAAACCAGAATTGATTTGAAAAGTTCAGCACCATACTTGTTTGAAAGACAAGAAGAAATATCAACAAGAGAATTTGCCTCAACAGTTCTCAAACGAAGTTGTGTGTTTTGAGTTTGAGAGAGTAAATCATTTACACTCATCTGTTCATCAATATCCACCGTAAAAGGGACTGTGTTGATAAGCAGTCCTCGAGCAGAACTAAAATCCTTCCCGGCCAAATGTCGACATGCCCTGGTTGTACCAAAAACAATCTTTTCCAAACCTGTATATTTATTCAAAAGCAACGACCAGGCAGACTGCAGAAGACAATTAACACTATAGGAGTTATCTTTACAAAACTCTACAACACTCAAAGTCTCCTGTTCGGAAAAGAAACATTCCAGTTCAGAAAATGCTGCTTCACAATCATCGCATACTACTTCACTTTCACCAACTTCTAAATCTGCTGGTTGCGTAACATCTGAAAGCTCAATGTTCCAAAAATCAGAATCAACGTCGGTTGACTCGACAAGTTCAAAATATTCAGTAAAATCAACGACATCAGACTCTTCAAAACTTGTTTTATCTACAATAGAATTATAGTATCGAAATACATCCTCAAGGATAAGAGAATGAGAACGACCATCAAGTATAATATGATGAAAACACCAAATCATCTCTGTCTTCTCTTTGGAACATACAAGAGTTACTGACCACAAATTATCATTTAAAATATCTATTTTGGAGGAACGTTGGTTGGATAAGAAATCTTCTTTATCAAATGTATCACCATCTAATATGTTAAACTGAAAAGATTGCTCTTCTTCAAAGAATTGTAGAATATCGCCCGAGTCATCTATACAAAACCGAGTTCTTAGAACCTTATTTAACTTTACAGTTCTTTGCCATGCTTCATAAAGAATCTCTTTGTCAATAACCTTATTAAAAGAACATACAAGTTGCTGAATATAATATCCAGCGGATGGTGATTTTATACAATCAAACAATATCCCTTGCTGCATTGGTGTAAGCAAATATTTTTCCATCTGACAATTAAATCCCCTTTTTACCCGCAAAACCGAATATTCTTTAATGACCTACAACTTTTGGAAGGTTTAGCAATGACTTTTGCAGATATCTCTTTATGTAAAGCATCGGGAATTTCGGGGTCAGCAACAACCTCTTCACCTTGAATCAACAGTTCGTATTTTATACCTGCACCTTTTGAAGAATCAACAACATCAGCAAATAACAAGGCGTCCCTACCATCAGATAGACGAACTCCAACCCTCCAGCGACCACTTTTATTCCAGATCCCGGACCACCTTGTAATTTGTAAGTTTTCCATGACACCCCTATATTATCTATAAATCAAACTGATAATACTAATTTTATGCTATTTCGTCAACAAATTTCTGCGGAAACATAAACTCTGAATGTACTCCCCACACCCTCTTCACTCTCAACATCAATCCATCCATTGTGCTTTTGAATAATTCCATATGCAGAAGCTAAACCAAGACCCGCACCAAGATCCTTGGTTGAGTAGAATGGTTCAAAGATACGATCTAAAACCTCTTCTGGCATCCCTATACCCGTATCAGAAATAGAACAGCATACAAACTTACCAGTCATAATATTAGGGAGATGGGCAGAATCATTCTTAGAAAACTCTATGTTATATGTTTCAACAGTAAGTACTCCTCCATCTACCATTGCCTCTACTGCATTTTCAAAAATATTCTCGAACAACAGTTGTACCTGCCGTTCATCACCTGTAACTTTTTTTAATTCACTAGACAATCTAAAGTTTATATTAATCTTTTGAGTGAAATGATTCAAGATATCCTTTGCAATGCTCTCAACAAGATGATTTATATCCAACTCAGCAAGAGTCATAAAATCTTTTTTACTAAAAGTCAAAAGTTCTTTTGTCAACTCCGCGGCTCGCATGGTTGACTTCTTTATCTCTACTATACTCTTCAAACCTCTAGAGTTACCCTTAACTTCAAAAGACAACAACTCATTATGTCCCATAATCACCTGCAAAAGATTGTTAAACTGATGAGCAATACCTCCTGCCAACACACCAATGGACTCCATCTTACTTGCTTGCTGCAGTTTTTCTTCCAACAATAGATTCTGAGTTATATCTCTTTTTATTGCAACATAATTAGTGATAGCTCCATCACTATTTTTCAAGGAGGAAATGGTTGTCTCATCATCATAAATTTCACCACTCTTTTTCTTGTTTCTAAAATGTCCACTCCATACTTCTCCTGAAGTGATAGTTTTCCAAAGCTCTTCATAAAATTCATCAGAATGCTCTCCACTCTTTAAAATTCTAGGGGTCTCTCCAATCGCCTCTTTGGACTCATAACCTGTAATATATGAAAATGCTGAATTTAAATACTCAATATTACCATCTGGATCAGTAATAACAACAGCATCAGGAGATTGTTCAATAGCAAGACTCAACTGTTGAATACGTCTTTTGGTTCTATTATATTCTGTAACATCTTCATATGTACCAAGTATACCAATACAATCACCATTAGCATCTAACAAAGGTAGTTTATTGGTAATCAAATCATGAATACTGCCATCCTGATGGGTTTGTGACTCCTCAAAGTCTAATTTTGCAGTTTTTCTTTTCATAACACTACTGTCAACTGACCTATAAAATTCCATATCGCCTTTTGAACGAAACAGATCATAATCTGATTTTCCAACAATATCTAAAGGATCTTTTATTCCAGCATCCTCTGCAAAAGAGATATTTGCACCAATATATTCTAAGTTTGTATTTTTCCAAAAAACTCTTATTGGCAGAGTATCAATAATCATCCTTAACAACTTTTGGGACTCTTTAAGCTTATTAACAGCTTCCATTCTTTCTGTAATATTATCAAACATTAAAGCAATATGATTAGGAGCTGGACAAAAAGCTGTCGTACAGTAATAACCTCCAAAACGAGAAGAATATGCTTCATACTCAATAGGCTCTGTAGCTTTTGAGGCTTTAAGGTAGAAATTCTTCCATTTTGGACTCATATTAGTTTCTGCTTCAAAGAGTCTTTCACCTATTAATGAATTACTTTGAACTTCTAACATTCTCTCCATTTCAGGGTTAATTTTAAGAATCTTATAGTCAATGGTTTCACCATGTACATCTCTAATACATTCTAATAATGCGAACCCCTCCGGCATATGACTAAAAAGAGATCTGAAATGAGCTTCACTTTGTTCCAGTCTTTTCTGCATCTCTCTCTCTATTGTCTGCTCTATAAAAACAAGCACTGCTCCTATCACAACACCTTTGTCATCAATGATTGGAGCGACACTATCTGCTATAGGAATCTCGTTACTACCTTTTGCAACAAGAATCAAGTTCTGCCCTAAATCAACCATCTTACCAGTATTAATCACTTTCGCTATAGGTGCATCTATCTTCTTTCCTGTCAATTCATCTATTACCTCAAAAATACTAGAGACCTCTTTACCTAATGCATCAGCCAGTTTCCATCCTGTTAATTTTTCAGCAACTGGATTCATTAAGACAACACATCCTTTATCATCTGTTGAGATTACTGCGTCACCAATTGAGTGAAGAGTTGTAGAATGCAGATTTTCACTAACCTGCAAAGCTTTGGTTGCTGCATGAAGCTCATCGACTCGCCTCTGGAGACGCTTGCTTAAATTTTTAACTTTCACATGAGGATAGGTCAAACTCCAACTGCCTATAAAGCACAATAATATCAATGCTGTTAAGAGCATAATAATATCAAAATTATATACATTATCATCACACAATAAAATATATTCTTGAGAAGGAATAAATGAAACAACCTTCCAATAATACTCCTTGCTCTGAACTTTACTTCTACTAAGCTTAAATGCCTGATAACTTCCTGTACTTGAGATGTTTCCTTCTTCAAGGGGGTAGACAGTACAGAACGTCCATAGTCCATCGTCATTATAAAACTGCCCATCAAATGACATTGATATTTCCATCCAAGAATCAGGATAAAGCATAGCAAGAGTTTGGTTATAGTCCTCTTTCATAAAGCCCCATTCAACATCTTCAGAAGGCCCTTTTAACCAATATCCCTGCTTATTGACAAGCCATAAACCATGTTCTATTTTCTTCAATGTAGTCTCTGAAAATTTAGAAAGCAAATCTTCTCCTGAATAGTTCACAACGACTATTCCTTTCTTACTTCCCTGCTTATTAACTACGGGGGTTGCAAACCTTAGAACAGGTTTGTAAGGAATCTCGACCTCCCCATATTCAACATTTAAATCAAACGGGGATACATATATCTCATTAGGATTTAAACTTAATGAATCCTTAAAATAATAACGATTTGCCTTGTTTTGAAGCTTGTCTTTAGAACTAATTTCAGTAGTTGAATTAGAATAATTCACTCGAATTCGTTCCATCCCGGATATATCTAAAAAACGAATCTGGTCGTATTTATGTTTGACTGTAACGAAAGAATTCCATGCATTTGCAATGTGGTCAAGATCAATACCATGGTTGATATCATCTACAATTCTAAACTGACTGGCAATAAATAAAACATCCTGATTAATATCAAGAAGTTGATCCTCTAAATATGAACACCCTAGGCGGACTGCACCTGTTTCTCTAGCCATAATAACATCTGCACTGTGAGCCTCTCTCTCATTACAGATCCATATGGCTGCAAAAGAAATTATTAGGGAAACAGGAAGAAATATCGCAAGAAACCTCAAAACAAACTTCTTTTGCAAAAATATAGGTTTACCCTTGTTTTTCAAAAAATTATTTGATTTCGCGTCAACCATCTCAACTCCATTTTTACAAATACAACAAAATATTATATGTCTATCTCATTACAGTATATAAACCTCTTAACATCACTTTTCTTTAATCCTAACATATCAAATATCAAACAACAAGACATATATTTGTTTTGCTTTTTTTATCTGATAGTCGATAGGACTGCAATATTCTTTATTCTAGCAACCATAACCTTTAACCAAAGAAAACCATACCCAAAACTACTCAGCTCTATCACAGGCAGGAATATATATCTCAAACTTCGTTCCCTCATCCACTTCGCTTTCAACACAAATCCAACCATTGTGCTCCTGCATTATTCCATACACTGACGCCAACCCAAGACCAGTACCTTTACCCAACTCTTTTGTACTAAAAAATGGCTCAAAAATATGTCGCTTCACATCCTCAGAAATACCTTCCCCATTATCCTCAATTGATATACAAACAAACTTTCCTTCTGCAGCTTCAGGTACATTTAAAACATTATCACAATCAAAAATAATATTTGCTGTTGAAACAATAAGTTTACCGCCAAATGTCATAGCATCTCTAGCGTTTATAGATAAATTTACTAAAACTCTCTCAATCTGATCACGATCTCCTCTTATAAACCAAAGGTTAGGTTCAGCATTGACAGTAACTTCAATAGCCTCTCCGACAACACTCCTAATCATCGGCATGGCATCTTCTATCAAATGATTAACATCAAAATTTTCTGTCCTAGATGGAGTTTTGCGGCTAAAATCTAAAAGTTGTCCAGTTAGAGTACTGGCATGCTGAGTAGCTTTTTGAATTTCCATAAGGTCTGCAAATTGAGGAGTACTGTTATCACAGTCAACCAACAACAAATCACAGAAGCCTAGTATAGCTTGGAGAGTATTATTAAAGTCATGAGCAATACCACCTGCAAGCTGACCTACAGCTTCCATCTTCTGCACTTCTTTAAGCCTTTCCTCATGCACCAACTCCTGAGTTATGTCCCTTTTAACTGCCACATAATTGATGATTTGTCCGTTGTTATCCGTAACAGGAGCAATACTTGCTCTTTCTGTATAAAGATTTCCATCTTTTCGCCTGTTTATTATATGGCCTTTCCAAATATTACCAGAAGAGATGGTATTCCAAAAATCCATATAAAAACTATTATCATGACTACCACTGGCAACCATACTCATGTTATTACCTAATATTTCCTCTTTATTATAACATGTAATTGTCTCAAAAGCGGGATTAACATATTCTGCAATTCCATCTACATCAGTGATTACAATCGCGTCAGGGGAGTGTTCGATTGCTGTAGACAAACGCTGCAACTCATCTATACGGCCTTTCTCCTCTGTAATATCATCAGCAGTTCCAAGAACACCAATACATTCCCCTTTTGAATTTCTTAATGGTAATTTATTGGTAATCAACCAGTGTAATTTTCCGTCAGACTGATGCTGACACTCCGCCATATTTAGTTTTGGAATACCTGTTTCAATAACTTCTTTATCATCTGCTCGAAAAGCATCTGACTCTTCTTTTGTCCAAGGCATATCATAATCCGTTTTACCACAAACCTCTTCCGGGCTATCAAAACAAGAATCCTTGATAACAGCATTATTACACCCAAGAAATATTGACTTTTTATCCTTCCAAAATATTTTTATAGGAACTGTATCAATGACTGTTCTCAAAAATGCTTTGGACTCTTCCAAATCAATCAAAGCTTGCTTCCTTTCACTAATATCAAGAAGAAGTAAAGCAAGATGATCCTTCACCGGACAGAATGCCGATGCTAAATAATACCTATTAAAGATTGGAGAATAAGCTTCATAGAATAAAGGTTCAACACAAGAGGCAGCTCGCAAAAAGAAATTTTTCCATTCCGTTTGTATATCTTTCAATAAATCAAAAAGCAACTTGCCATTTATATCCTTAAAATCCAACCCTGTAGCCTTTAACATAGAAGGGTTAGCCTCTAATATTTCGTAATTACAAATATCCCCATTATCATTGTAAACATTCTTTAGCAAACCAAACCCACTCGGCATATTTTCAAAAAGAGCATGATAACGATTTTCCAGTTGCTTTGATTTCCGTTCATGCTCCAATGCCTGTCTAATAATTCGACGGCTCAAACGCAAATAAACAATAAAACAAAACATTAATACTAGTAAAACAAATCCAACCCAAATCAACTCAGGATGTAGCTCAAGAATACTCACTGGATGATTAAGAATCAAAACATCTCTTTCAAAATCTTGAGTGGATAGCCCCCACTTATTCAATTGATTCCAATCAAACACATATTCACCACAATCACCTACTAAACCAAATCTATCCAAGCCATATCCAGACAAGAAAAACGCCAAATCTCTGGCAACCTTTTTGCCTGTTATGAATGGAGAATCGACATATCCACCAACCATACCATTGTCAAAATATGTACCTACAAAACCAAACACAGGAACACTAGAAAACAAAGACAACTTTTCCATTACATCACGAGGCACAAATTCTTTACCACTAATATCTTTATTGAATGATAAATAATATATTGAACAGTTCTCCGGCAACCTGGAACTATCTTCAAATATTTCTTCTATAGTCTTGTCTGACCAATATTCAATATCAAAGTCAAATATATTACTTCCCAGTTGACTTCTTACCTGTCCCTCCACAAGTTTGTCAAGATAACCATTTCCTGCCACAACAATAACTTTATTGATATCAGGGTCACACCTTTCAATAGCATTCAACATCTTAACTGCATCTAGTTGCATTGATCTTACATATAAATTCAAAGGTAAACAATCTAAATCAGATTCACTGATTCCCCCATAAGGCTGCAAAACCATCATTGGAATTTCATTAATAACACTACATAATGAAGTGGCGACACCTTGTGGATCCCATACAATGCAGAAATCAATATTATTGGTGCCAAAAGAACTGACAAATAGGCAGTCTGTATCACGAACATTACTCATATCCAATGATTGAATCTTGGAAGGAACAATAGAATCCATTAACATCACAACATTATGACCTAAAAGCTTAGAGACTTCCTGATGACAAGCTGAAAACATCGCTAGAGTATAAGGCCAGGTTACCTCGGATACATTTAAGAACAAAACACGATATGTCTTATCCAAATCTTTATCAAATGACTCATAACCATCCTGACCAATTAATGTTGAGCTAAATAAACACAAAAATAGACAAAATATACTTGTCTTAAATGTTTTTTGAAAAGAAACAAAATTCTTGTGAAATAATAGATTCATAATGACTGCCATAAACAAAGAGCTCTCTTGCTAATAAAGTATTAAAAATATACCAACATAATTAAGTTTACTTTATAATCATATACCTAAAGAACCAATATGTCAACTTTTTATACAAATATGGCGTATACTCCCTTGTTCTTCTGGCTAAATATCATTTCGGTCATCAGAGACGATGACCCTCCAAAACTGCAACTTAATGTTATGTTGACAGACGGGAGAAGGAACCCCTCCTTTCTTGGTAGGACATTACACTGCGTTCCATTGCTGTCGCGAGCTCCAGCCTCACTTCCTTTGTCGTGTCTCGAACACCTCTGGAAACGTGTTAAGTGATACGTGCTACGTGTTAAGGTTCACCCCATGGGCAGGAAGGAACAAGCTCTTTATCTGATGGTAATCAGAGGAGGAGCTAATACATCTTCAGCGGACCGAACGGTAAAAATTGTTTTTAACTTTATCACCCAATGGGTGACAAAATAACAATTTAAGCCTCATTTCCATTGATTAAAACGCATATTATGAACGTCAACCAGAAATCTAAGGGGTTTATACCATTCTTAACAACCATAATTATATAGAAAAATCGAAAAAAAAAACAATATTTGCTTGAATTTTTCCAGAAATCGGTTACATTACCCTACTTGTTTTTTAAATTTATGAAAGGTCGTGTGGTGTGAGCATATTTTCAGGAAAAATTCGGTATATAGTTTTTACAATTTTATTTATTTGCGGCAATATTTTTGCATCTTCCGGTGGAGAACATGCAGAGACAACAATGACGCACAAAATGATGTTTTTAGTCATACAACTTGGCATTATCCTTTTAATGGCTAAATTGTTTAATCTTCTCTTTGAAAAACTAAAACTCCCCGGTGTTTTGGGAGAGCTGGTTGCAGGTATTATTATTGGTCCATATATGCTTGGAGGCTTACCAATATCTGCGTTAGGTTTTCCAAATGGAATTTTTCCTCTTGCATCTGCAACATTTCCAGTAAGTCAAGAACTATATGGAATATGTACCGTTGCATCAATTATTCTGCTATTTATGGTGGGACTTGAAACCGACATCAAAATGTTCATTAAATATTCACTAACAGGTGGACTTGTCGGTATATTCGGAGTTGTTGGTAGCTTTATTATTGGTGACCTAACGGGTATGCTTCTTTTACCTCGTCTTATGGGACAAGAGTGTGGGTTCTTCTCCGCACCAGCAATTTTTCTTGGAGTAATGTCAACAGCAACATCCGTTGGTATAACCGCTCGAATACTTTCTGAAAAACGGAAAATTGACTCCCCCGAAGGAACAACAATTCTTGCTGGTGCAGTTTTCGACGATGTACTAGGCATTATAATGCTTGCAGTTGGACTTGGCATCATTTCGGCATCTGGAGATGGTGGAGGAATCGATTGGGGCCATATTGGAATCATTGCAGTTAAGGCAATTGGTATCTGGCTGACAGCAACAATTGTAGGTGTATTAGCTTCACACAAAATTAGTATTTTATTAAAACTTTTTAAATCCCGTTCATCAATAGCAATAATGGCTCTAGCTTTTGCTCTTATTCTTGCAGGACTTTTTGAAGAAGCAAAACTGGCTATGATTATTGGTGCCTACGTAATGGGACTTGCTCTCTCCGGAACCGACATAAACAATGTAATCCGAGAAAAACTTGATCCAATATATGAATTCCTCGTTCCAGTTTTCTTTGCCGTAATGGGTATGCTGGTTAATGTAAACGATATGCTCTCACCAAAAGTTTTTATATTCGGACTGATTTATACAGTATTAGCCATCCTCGCAAAAGTTATCGGCTGTGGTATCCCTACATACTTCTTTAAATTCAACACACTTGGTGCACTGAGGGTTGGAGTCGGAATGCTACCTCGTGGAGAAGTTGCTCTGATTGTTGCAGGCATTGGTCTTGCAAGTGGTCACCTATCCTCAGAAATATTTGGTGTAGGCATTATGATGACACTAATAACAACTATTATCGCCCCTCCAGTACTTGTTGCTCTATTTAAATCCGATAAAAGCGGTATGAGAACAGAGCAGAAATCAGAAATAATAGAACCGCTCGTCTTTGAATTTCCTTCAAAACAAACTGCAGATATGCTTGTCAAAATTATTATTAGAACTTTTGAAAGAGAAGGATTCTATGTACATTTAATAGACAGAGATGCAAATATCTATCAGCTAAGAAAAGAAAAAATAATCTTTGCTCTACAGCAAAAACATCAAGATATAATATTTAACTGTTCAAAAGAAGAAGCACAGTTAATAAACACATGCATGCTTGAAGTTGTTGCCGAATTTGAACAAATGATGCAATACCTCAAAAAACCGCTCGACAAAGTTAAGATTGGTAAAAATATCAGCTTTGCTGAAAACAAAAGACTCGACAAAAACGAGGGACTTCGAAAATACGTCGACAAAGACTTACTAATCTTAAATCTAGAAGGTAACACAAAAAAAGAAGTACTTGAAGAACTACTCCAACTTGTAAAATCAAAAGGGCTAATTAAAAACTTTGAAGAAGCATCCAAAGCTGTATTGGAAAGAGAAAAGAGTATGTCAACTGGTATGCAATATGGTGTTGCAATTCCACATGGCAGAACAGACTCGGTTAACAGAATAATATGTGCAATAGGCTTAAAGCCAGAAGGCATTGACTTCTCTTCAATCGATGGACAACCATCACGAATATTCGTATTAACCTTGTCTCCTGCAACAGGTGGAACACCATATATGCAGTTCATGGCAATGATTAGCCAAATGATGGATAAAAAAGGTAGAGAAGAAATCCTTGCAGCAAAAAGTAAAAAAGAACTGTTTAACATTCTAAGTGGTGGGAATGAAGAAGCCCAAGCCTCCAAACTACACATGTTTACTGATAAACTTGGTAAACGTAGAAAAGGTTTAAAACTAAGGGATATCACAAAACCTGAGCTAATCAAGTGCCAACTAAATGCTGACAACAAAAAAGACGCCATTATCGAACTATTAAACATGATTGCAAAAACAGGCAAAATTGATAATCCAGAAGAGGTGCTCAAAACTGTTTTTGAAAGAGAAGAAGCAAGCTCTACTGACATATTCAAAAATGCTGCAATTCCTCATGCAAGAACAAAATTCGTGGATGAAAAAATTTGTGCAATAGGCATTAGAAAAGGTGGCATAGATTTTGGTGATAACCATAAGGTTGAAGTTATTGCTCTAATCCTGACACCTCTGGACCAACCAATGCATATGCAGTTGATTGCAGGTATTACCTCCAAACTCTCAGAGCACAATATCAAAAAACTGACAAATGCAAAAACACCCGAAGCTCTATACAAATCAATCAGCATGTAAGAGTTACGTGTTAAGAGATAAGATTTAGGAAACACGTCGGCTCGAAAAAAGCACCACGCTAGAGCTGGCAAAACATTGGGAGGGATGCCGTCTCTGGCGTCCGTTAGGGCTGACACAGCCCGTAACAACATATAAGGGCAACGCCCTAGGTTTAAAACAAGCACAAAGCTCATTCCTGCCCACGGCAGTGTCTTCCATTCATCATTGGATATTCGTTGCCATTCCTTTCGGTAATTGCTTTAGGACACACAACCAAAGGAAGTGAGGCTGGAGTTTACGACAGCAATGAAACGTAGTGTAATGGCCTACCGAATGGCCTACGGGTCGAACAAAGAGGCATACCCACAGAAACCGTGACAGAGCCATTAATATAAAAGTATTATATAGAGCTTATGTCCAGTGTCAAATCATTCTCTTCTTTTTACATTGTAACTCTATTAGAGCAATGAACGATTGAGATGTTGTGTAGATGTGCTAGCGAGGACAAGGTTGGCTTCTCAAAAAAACAGAAGCATAGTGAGCTATGTTGTTGCTTTTTGAAAAGATCAACGGTCGCCACAGGTAACAGGTAAAAGATCAACCGTGAATTGCTCTAACAACATAATCTTTCGTTCCTATAAAATTGTCCAAAACTATTCTCTCATCTTGATTCAAAATATTGTTCACCTTTTGAATTGCAAATTTCTGAGCTAAAATGTCTTTGAATCTTTTCCTATCAATAGCAGCATTACAAACAAAATCCAAGTGTGATCGACTTTTTCGATACTCCGGAATATCTTTAGGCATTAATAAATACTGAGATATTTTATCTAAAGGAAAATCATATAAAATCGTACCGTGTTGAAGAATATGCTCGCGACCCCTCCGTTGAGCATTACCTGAAAATTTTCTTCGAGTTCCACTAATTGCAATATCTGAAAGTGGAAAAAACTGCGCATCAATACCAAGCCCAATCAGCGTTTCAATAATTTTTCCTAAAATAATTTGATATGATGATTTAATACCTGACAATCCTTCACGCTTCTTTGAAAGTACAACCGCATAATTCAAACAACCTCCTCCTTGCACAACCGTTCCACCACCTGAACTCCGTCTTAAAACTGGAATACACTTTTTCTCAATATTGTCCCAATTTAAATCTTTATGCTCTTTTGATGCACGGCCCAATACAATAAACGGTACTGGCGACTCCCAAAATCGTAAACATTCTCCCGCCTGATGCTTATCTGCCATATGCAAAAGCACCTCATCAAAAAGAATGTTTTCTTCTGGAAGTTGAAATGAAATATCTCGAAGGATCATAAAATCTACTATAATTGATTGAAATAATTTGTTTGGATCTCGCGCGCCGCTTTTGTTTCATCTGGACGAGAAATTGGCATCGTTCTCGGCATAAAATGAAATTCTTCTGGATTACTCTGCGATAATTTGTCTGCCTGGATCATCACATCAATAAACCGATCCATTGTCTCTTTTGATTCTGTCTCTGTTGGTTCAATCATCATCGCTTCTTTAACCGTTAAAGGGAAATAAACTGTTGGCGGATGAATATTTTGATCTATTAAATATTTTGCAATATCTAAAGCTTGTACCCCACGTGATGACTGTTTTAATGCTGAAAAAACACACTCATGCATACAAATTCGATCATACGCTAAATCATATACCGATTTTAATCGTTCTCGAATATAATTAGCATTTAAAACCGCATGATCACTTACATCTTTTATTCCTTGTTTTCCTAACATTAAAATATAAGCATATGCCCTTAAAATAATTCCAAAATTTCCATAAAATGAAGCAATGTACCCTATTGAATCAGGATAATCATAATTCAAAAAAAACATACCATCTGCTTTCATCTCAACACGAGAAATAGGCAAGAATGGTTCTAGTTTTTTGTTAACACCCACAGGCCCAGCACCTGGTCCACCACCACCATGCGGTGTTGCAAATGTTTTATGAACATTCACGTGAATTGCATCAAATCCAATATCACCTGGACGACAGCGCCCCATAACTGCATTTAAATTTGCCCCATCATAATACATCAACCCATCTACGCTATGAATTAAATCAACAATTTTATCAATATCTGAATTAAAAACACCATGCGTATTAGGCGACGTTAACATCATCCCCGCTGTTTCATCTGTAACATGTTTTTTCAATTCTTCAAAATTAACCGATCCACTCGCGTCAGAAGGCACCGTTAGTGTCTCATATCCAGCAATCGCAGATGTCGCTGGATTTGTGCCATGCGAAGAATCAGGAACAATAATATATTTCTTCTTGTTTCCTTTTGCTTTATGATACGCCGCCATCATCATAACACCCGTCAACTCTCCATGAGCACCAGCTAAAGGCTGCATTGTGAAATGATCCATTCCTGTAATTTCACTCAATAACTGTTCCATTTCATAAAGAACTTGCAACGAGCCTTGCGTAAATTTTTCACCTTGTCGTAATTGAGGAAGCAATGGATGAATATCTGTAAACTCAGGCATCTGCGCAACTCTTTCCGTAAATTTTGGATTATATTTCATTGTACACGATCCTAATGGATAGAATTGTGTATCAACTGAATAATTTTGTTGAGAAAGTCTTGTAAAATGACGAACAACATCTAATTCCGAAACCTCTGGTAAAGGGCAATCAGTTGCGCGCTTAAGATTATCAGGAAGTTCAACACACAAAGGAACATCCGACGGAGGATTCCTATATCCTTGACGTCCTTCAACACTTTTTTCAAAAATTAACGACATAATATTTCCTTCAACGCCTTAACATAACTTTCAATTTCTTCTCTAGTCCGTTTTTCGGTGACAGCTACAATCATGTAATTTTCCATACCTTTATAATATTGTCCTAACGGGAAACCTGCTGCAAAACCACGGTCAATCATTTCTTCAACAACATCCGATGCATCTTTCGACATTGAAATTGTAAACTCATTAAATGTCGGCGTACTCCGCTTAACTTCAACTCCATTAATTTGCTCTAATTGTTGACGTAAAAACTCTGCTTTATTCAAATTTGTTTGCGCTAATTCTTTCAAACCTTGCTTACCTAACAATGACAAATATACCAATGACTGCAAAGCACATAATGAAACATTTGTACAAATGTTAGAGGTGGCTTTTTCTCGTCGAATATGTTGTTCGCGAGCCTGAAGCGTATTCACAAAACATCTCTTTCCATTTTGATCAACCGTTTCTCCAACGATCCGACCAGGCATTTTACGAATATATTTTTTCTTCGTCGCCATAAACCCTAAATATGGTCCACCAAAATTAAGCGATAACCCTAAACTTTGACCTTCTCCAACTACAATATCTACCCCCATTTCACCTGGAGTTTTTAAAAGCCCCAACGATACTGGATAGACACTTTCGATTACCAAAACTCCTAAAGCATGCGCTTTCTCTATAATATCTGAATGATTATCAATTGCTCCGAAAAAATTTGGATTTTGAAGAATTACTGCTGCTGTATCTTTATCTAATAATTTATCAATCTGCTCGCGATCACATCGCCCATGTTTCACTGGCGTTTCCGCAAATTCATAATGCAAATTATTCGTATACGTTCTTAATATCTTGCGAGAAACCGGACTCACACCACCATCCATTACAATCTTATTTCTTTTCGTAATTCGCGCTGCCATCATTGCCGCTTCATAAAGAGCCGTTCCTCCGTCATACAATGAAGCATTCGACACTTCCATTCCTGTCAGCGCACAAATAGAACTTTGATACTCATACAAAGCCTGCAAGGTCCCTTGAGCACATTCTGGTTGATACGGAGTATACGCTGTGTAAAATTCTCCTCGAGAAATAATTGACAAAACCGCAGCCGGAACATAATGATCATAATATCCTCCACCCATAAATGAAATAAGCCCAGATATATTTTTTGCCGCTAACCCATTTATTTTCTGAAAAACCTCAAATTCAGATCGTCCTTCCGGAAGATTAAATGATTGTGGTTGATATTCTGGCTTGATATCTTTGAAAAGATCATCAATGGAAGAAACACCAATAACCTTAAGCATGTCTTGAATTTCTTGTGGTGTATTTGCAATATAGTTTGCCAAAAAAGACCTCGTATTTATAAAGATTCAAAAATAGTTAAAACTATTTTTCTAATTCATCTAAAAAGTTTTTATATTCATCAGCTGTCATCAAATTTGAAAGCTCATCTTCATCTGATATTTTACTTTTTGCAATCCACCCTTTTTCATAACATGATTTGTTAATCAATTCTGGCTTATCATCTAAATCTGAATTCACTTCTACAACTGTTCCTGATATTGGAGAAAAAATATCACTGGCTGCCTTAACTGATTCGATTGATGCCACCTGTTCAAATTGCTCAACTTCATCACCTTCTGAAGGCAATTCAATAAATGTAATATCCCCCAATAAATCTTGTGCATATTCAGCAATACCAACCGTCGCAATACCATCTTCAATCGAAACCCATTCATGTTCTTTTGTATATAGGTAATGTTCAATAATTTCCATCATTCACTCCCTTTAATTCTTCAATGATCCATTTTTATAAAATATTTTTTCCGTAACTTCTGCTAAGTTTTTGGCTTTGTCATTTCCAAAGAAGATCTGATCACCTTTTTGCGTAACCGAAGCCTTAACTAACCCCAATCCAATTCCTTTTTGAAGATACGGAGAAAATCCTCCGCTTGTAATCTCTCCAATATGTTCACCAGCTTCATTATAAATCAACTGTTCTAATCGTGGTGCCCGTCGACTCTCAGAAGTTAAACCAATAATCTTATACGGAACCCCTTCTGTTTGTTGTTGAGCCAAAACTTCTTTTCCAATAAAATCTTTATCAAAATTAACAAAACGATTTAAACCTGTTTCCAATGGTGTTCGTTGCTCTGATAATTCATGACCATAAAGACTATAACCAACTTCCAATCTTAAAAGATCACGTGCGCCCAATCCCGCAGGTTTAACTAAATCATTTTTTAACAACTCATCCCAAACCGTTTCTATCTTATCCCAAGAATAATAAATTTCATATCCCAACTCACCCGTATAACCTGTTCGACTGATAAGAACATTCTCTCCTAATAAATCAAAAAAATCAAATGTGAAATAATCTAGCCTTGAAATGCCCTCCACTAACCCATTAAGTACGTCTCGCGAGCGAGGACCTTGCACATCAATCTTTCCAGTCTGCGCACTCACATCAATAAATTTCGCTTGAGATGTCAAATGTTTTTGGAGATGCTCACCATCTTTCACTGTAGTTGCCGCATTCACAACTAAAAACCATTTTTTTTCTTCTAAACGAAAAACGATCAAATCGTCTAGCACACCACCCTGATTATTTAACATCGCACCATATCGACATGATTGAATTGGCATTGAAACAATATCCATTGTTACTAATCGATCAAGCCCTGAATCAATTGCATCACCCTCAATAATAAACTCTCCCATATGAGAAATATCAAAAATCGCAACCGACGTGCGCGTCTGATCATATTCGGCAAGAATACCTTCATATTGCACTGGCATATCCCAGCCACCAAATGAAACCATTTTTGCTTTCAATGCAAGATGACTATTATATAGCGGAGTTTTTTGTAACTGCTCATTATTCATTAATTAACCAATCTTTCCTGTTATTTCAACTCGTAAGTATACTATAAAAAAGTTTTTTTTTTGTAAAGGGAATTAAATAAGAAAAAATTATAAAATATTGGCGCGCTTGGCACGATTCAAACATACAACACCATGTTCAGGAATAGAGTCAACGACAACCTGTGCAAAACTTGGCCAATAATAACTACCTGGTGATGATGCAAAAAGCAAAGCAACCTGATAAAGACAGGTTGACTTCTCTGCAAAAAATGTTCCTACAGATTTCTCTGCTGTAACAAATCGCATTTTTATCAGACAATTAAATGCTCGCCGCACTGTTATAGGGGTAATATCTTACTTAGGACTTCCTGTTCAATTCATAAACTGCCTATTGACAATTGGTTATACTATGGTTAATACGTTAAAGGTGCAAGGGTTTTAACATGTTTTGCAAAAAAAGCTTGCAGATGAACTTTAATATAACGTTCATACAATTTATGACTTTGTAATGCAATATCACGCATCTTTTTGCACTGCAATTATGTTATCCCGCCTTTGCGGGATCCCGCTGAGCAAGACCGAGAACTAAAGGCGAACACGTCTTAGTACAAAAATATACGCTATCTCACATTAAACAGGAAACCCTACTTATCACAAAAAAAATCAATAACTTTTTGATTGTTTGCGATGCAATTAATCCCTAAAACAAAATATTAGACATATTAATTTACTTTAAAGAGCTGATGCCAGTGACTCCATTTGCTGGAATCACCTTGTTTGTTGGTTTGACGAACTCGGATATAATATGTCTTGCCGGAAATTAAAGACTCTTTACCTGCAAACGCACCGATAAATTTACCATGTTCAGAATCAACAGTCATTCTGTTGGTATCAGGAGATAATGCTTTAGACTTATAGACCAGATTATCAGAAACACCATCACTCGACAGTTCAACCTCCCAAATACCAGCTTCCCCTACTCCTCGATAGTCGGTCTTAACAATCATTGGATTAGCAGAACAAACTACAGCACCAATAGGCTTTGTTGAAACCACAAAGTTATCATACCATCTCGATTGGGTTACAGGAGAACCTGAATTCCAATATGCCTCCAGGAAAACTGCATTAATTCCATGCTTTGTATAAGTTCCTCGTAAATTCAAGTTTTTGCGTTCACACTCAAGACGCCCATCAATCCAAAGCTGATTTATTCCATCTTTCTTTCCTGGAGTATTTAGCTTAACCCGGCTCTCAACACATACCCAATAACCCGACTCTTCGGTCGAATGAATTGGGAATTTTGATATTGGTCTGTTGCCAAGCCAATGCATATTTGGAAAATCATTATATTTTGTGGTAACAACTTTACCGTCTTTTACGCCACATACAGGATCCAATGTCAATGAATATTTGCCACTACTCCATACATGCGCAATCATTGCCTGTGTCCATTTGGAGCTTGCCAAGCTTGTTGCTCTCGACATCTTGGCAGGATTCCCAATCCAACCAGGCTGATGTTTAACATATATCCGCCAATATATCTCATCAAACTTTTCGCCCTTACGAACTGTTTTATTTCCATAAGTCGGAGAGTCACCAAAAAATACTTTTCGTCCCCCTTTACCCTTTGAGCCTTTTTCGTAAAAACATAACATCGATTTGCCGGATCCACCAAAACTCTCTGAATCATCCAATGGACTATTTCCCTCTGCATATGGTTTCGAATTGCCATCAAAATCATCATACCATATAGTAGCTGATGATTTTTCATTGGGCTGTACTTCTAAAGGGATCACATAATCAATACGTGCTGACCCAAAATACTCTACAGGTCTTTCTGCAAAAAGAGTTGTACAAAATACAAAACCAAAAATAATTGTTAAAAACACATTCATAATGAAACTTTATTAGTTGATTAGATTATTGAACGTTGCACTTCAACGTGAATCCAAGTTAGTTGGTTTTGCCGTCCATAGCGTCCATAACGTCCACTGTGTCCATTCTTCATTTCGTAAATATTTCCCCTTAACTCTTAGCTCTTAATTGCCACTTCGGTAGGCCATTACACTATGTTCCATTGCTGTCACACGCTCCAGCCTCACTTCCTTTGGTCGTGTAGCTCGTTGCTTGACATGCGTCAACCCTCTGCCTTCGGCGGTCTTTTCTTACGTTTACCATTCACAATTTCTTTAAATGCTGACTATACCATCTGGAAAAAACAGAAGCAGAAGAAAAACCAAAATGCTCTGAAATTTCAGTTTTTAGATAACCATTATTCAGCATATCTTCAGCAACTTTAACACGCTCCCTATCTATAAAAGAATGAACAGTTAAACCAGTCTGTTGCTTAAAAATTCTTAAAAAATGATACTTGCTATACCCGGCAATCTTTGCCAACTCGTCAAGATCAACAGCACTCCCTCCTGTCTCAACAATATACTCCTTGATAAGTTCAATCGCTTGCTTGTGACGCTTGTGAACACTATATGCTTTTTCTTCCATCTCATAACCAATATCAATCAGGTCAAACATAATACCAAGAAGAGAAAATAACACTTTCTGACTCTTAAATTTTATAGACTTATTATCAGCTGGTTTTGTAAGATTTAGCCATGTGGAATGAAATAAATTTACAGAATCGGAAAATTGCAGAACAGGAATATGATCAACCATTCTTGTATATCTACCACCATCAACCGAAATTAGATTCGAAAAAACAGCACCTCTCACAAAAGAAAACCAGAGATGAACTGCACCTTTCACACTTGAACGATAAAGAGAATCATGCATTTCCATCTTATCAAACATAAAAATAGTTCCAGGTTTACATAAATAACACTTTCCTCTGTGGCTGGCAACAGACTCTCCCTTTAAACATATCATTACCTCCTGAAGACGCTCGTGACAATCAGAATTGTCTGTAAGCCACTGCACATGTTCGGCATCAACAACCTCTTCCTCTTCGGCAGAAAACAATGAACTCACAATACGCCAACTTGGCATATCCAGAATTATTTGAAGCAACTCTTCATTAAAAATTTTATTACCATCATATGATTTCACTTTGTAATCTTTCCTAATTTTTAATAGAAATATATAACACTTCAATCCTAACTGTCAACATGAATAAAAATATCATATAATTAGAACCATATTACCTGGTAAAATATAATAAATATTCATAAACCAACACTTACAAGTATCAAAAAAAAACAATATTCTTCTTGTTACATCCTTTTAAAAGCTCAAACCTCCTATCAATTATCTAAAAATTAAAGAAATCACATATTTCTCTTCTAAATTCTATTAAAAATCTAAAAACATACAAAAAATGGCAAATCAAACCTAAATTTGAATAAGCTCCGCCATAAAGGTGAATTTTATATTAAATATTTTATTAAATCAGCCAAGAGTTTGGAAGATTACTCTCGGATTTTAGGTTCTACTGGTGGCAATACGGCATTTAGTTGAAGTTCTCGACCTGTATATATATCATCAAAGCCTACTTTTCTCATTTTCACCCCTTTTTCCCGTACTCGTTTGGAAAATTTATCAGGAAATTTTTCCATGAAGCTTGTACAGAATTCTTTTGTTCCATATACAACTCCATAAGTCATATAACGAATTCTACTATGGATAGAATCAACAAATGAAATCCGACCTCGTTGACTTAACACTTCCTGTACTTGTTCGTGCGAGAAACCTTTTTTAATAACCTTCCCATCGTTGTCTGTAATTTCCTCACCTGCCTCAATGGTATAACCACGATACCATTTATTAACTTCCGTCCATTTAACATTGAACTCTCTCCTGGAAAGCGACTTAGCAGGAAGAGCATTGCTACCAATGAATCTGCTGACCAAATCTACAATAGCCATTCTTGCTTTCTTATTGCCAAAAAATGCGGCGCCACAACTGGAAAAACCGTAATGCATAGAATCTTCAACAATTCCTGCCCGTAGTGCATTATTTTCAATGTATGTAGCCATTGTAAACAGAGCTCCTGGCTTATCCTGTATTAATATGCTTTTATATCTCTGTCCCCAGAAAACACCATCTCTATTGTATTTTGTATTATGCCAGCAGGCATATCTCTGCTTTAAAGTCTTCATATATGCAGGAGTGCTGTACATTCGATCAGTAAATTTCTTCCTTATCGGCTTCCACCAAAGCTCAAATGCGGGAACATCCCCCTTCTTAATATACGTATTATAATCCCTTCTTAGCCCATGATAATAATCACTACCATAAAGAATCCTAATTCTTCTAAACAACTCCTTGTCAGTTACTTCTTGCTTTTCTGGAGTATGCAATAAAACATGAAAATGATTAGGCATAACGGAATAAGCTAACACCTGACAACCAGAAAACTCTTCCGTCTTCCGCATGATTTCAACAAATCTTCTTTTGTTATAATCATTATCAAAAAATCTTGTTTTTGAACAAGTCCTTGACATAAGATGAACAAATTGTTCAACGCCAACTTCTGGTAGCATTCTAACTGGCATAAGATCTCCTTGTATTATTAGGATTTATCTAAATATTACCTGGTAATTTAAGGTAATTTAAAATTAAAATACAATAATTAATTGAGGTTTGCAAGATTTTTTTTAGTGGAGAATGCTGTAATAGCAATAATTGCAAACTTATAGCAGTTATCGCAAGTTGACACAGAAGCCGTTATAATATAAAATTTCCACTAAATAGAGCAATTAAGGAATGTCAATTCAATATTAAAGAAAGAGGAAAAGAGAATGTTTGATATAGGAAAAGAAGAAATAGAAGCTATAACCAAGGTTTTTGAAAACAGACAATTCATGCGTTACCGTGGTGGCGAAGGTGGATTCACGGAAACCTTTGAGAAGGATTTATGCCAGATGATGGATATGAAATACGCATTAACACTAAACAGTGGAACAAGTGCTCTAATTGCAGCACTCGCAGCTCTTGGCATTGGTCCTGGTGATGAAGTTATTGTACCAGCATACACGTGGGTTGCAACAGCTCTTGCACCAATTGCAGTTGGAGCAGTACCAATCATTGCCGAAATAAATGAATCATTGACTATAGATCCCGAAGATATAAGGAAAAAAATAACTCCATATACTAAGGCAATCATACCTGTACATATGAGAAACCTACCTTGCGACATGGATGCAATCATGAAAATTGCCCAAGAATATAATTTGATAGTTGTTGAAGATGCATGTCAAGCAATGGGTACAACCTACAAAGGCAAGAACGTTGGCACAATTGGAGACGTTGGCATATTCAGTTTTAATCAATACAAAACATTGTCTTGTGGTGAAGGAGGGGCAATTATCACAAACATAAGTAAAGTATACGAAAGAGCATTAATTTATCATGATACCGGAGCATACTCTCGTAACTATGCGGTAGATATGAACGAGCCATTCTTTGCTGGTGTAAACTACCGTGTATCAGAAATACAGGGAGCCATACTTGGCGTACAACTTAAAAGACTTAATGGATACATGGATGCACTAAGAGAGCGGACTACCATAGCAAGAGAGATACTAACTGATGCTTCTGATTGCAAACTAACACCACATAACGATCCTGATAATGCAATTGCATTGTCTCTAACCTATGCAACAAGAGAAAATTTTGAAAAAGCAAGAGGTAAAGATTCCAAGGATGCATTATTAACAGCCGGCGATCGACATGTTTATACAAACTGGGAACCAATTATGAAGCAACAGGTGGTAAACGAGAAGATGAATCCTTACAAATGGGCAAACAGGGAAATTAAATATACTGCTGATATGTGTCCAAAAACATTGGATATCTTGTCACGAACGGTCTGGGTTGGCGGCTTCTCAGTCGACACACCAATCGAGGATGTAGAAAAAACAGTTAAAGAATACCTAGTATAGGGTTTCCTGTTTACAAGCTTATGCGAAGCGTATATCTCTGCTTCATGTTAAAGATGTTAGAAACGATGGTGCTTTTACAGAGCTGTGTGAAGGCATTATTAATTTTATGTGGTTATTACACATATACAACCACACAGAAAGTCATAGAAAAACGAGGATATGAAATCTGGTTGGCACAATCATACAACGGATATGGTTTGTCAGATAATATTGATGACATACTAGTTGAACAAGATCTCAATCTGCTCACTAGACTAAAAGCAGAATAGCACTAACTTCAAAAACTTCATTTCCGTGCCCACGGGACACGGCTACAGATGACTAAATGACCAAATGACTTAGGACTAAAACTCTCGAGGACCAGTATCCAACCAACGAATCTAACACTTACAACGAAGATTGTTGCGTTACATTCATGCCACCGCCGTGTCCGGCCGTAGCTTGCAGAACGAAGACTGAAGAGTTTCCTGAGTTTACCATTTACAGTTTACCATCTTGTCGCGCCTTAGGCACTGCGAAGTCGGATTACAATTTTTGTACCTTACTGTATTATCAAGACGGTTCCTGATGGAGGATCTGGATACATTGGTTTTCCACCAGTATATACGGTATATCCAGCCAAGCCTTCATAGCCAGTTGCAGCCAATGCAGCCGCTTCTCCAGCAGGATCATCAGTGTAAAAAATTTCTGACCAGCCTAATTCTTGAGCATCTTCCAAAGAAGCAGGCAATACCCAATCATTGCCATCCCACAATCTTATGTATTTGTTCCAATCAAACTGACCAAGTGTTCCATACCATGCAAAATAACCACCTGCAAAGCCATAAAAACATACATCTGAATTAGCTCTAGGATAATTTACCCAATTGGCATTGAATCTAGCTTTAATCAATCCTTGATCTGCTAACACAACTTTATTACTATAACCACCAAGAAAATTCATATAATGAACATCAACCACTGATTGAAAATCTCTCACTTCGAACCATAGGTTTGTTGAAGATGCATTTATTTCTGCCCTCTGTGTTGTAGGCATATAAAAATATCCCCCATTACGAACAGAAACATAATTATCAAGACCTGCAGCCATACATATATAAAACCTGTTCCATCCTTCAAATGTGGCATTATCAATTATAAACTTGTTTCCTCCACCACTACCAATATTTATAGTATTTGTAGAACTTACTCTTGCACCATCCAAAATTTCTAAAGTATTATTAGCTCCTGAATTACCAACATAAAGAGTTTGAGCACCATATGTTGTTGCAAGAATAAGTTCCGTCCCCGCTCCAGTAATAGTTGCAACATTATTTGAAGCACCAGCATTCTGTCCAATATACATATGATACCAATTATCAACAGTATTTGTACTAACAGAACCATTCTTCATAATCAGATGATTAAACGCATTATCCTTGCCAACCACAAAAGGTTTAGCATGATTTTCATCATAATTATCTAAAACATAAGTTGCTAAATCTCCAGCAACCCCAAGATCACTATCCATTAGTAAAGGTACATTTTCGTTTGTTGCAATAATTCCCCCATAAGATACCGCTATCAACATAATCAGCATACAAGCTGAACCTATCATTTTTTTCATCATTACTAATTCTCCTGTTATTTATTTAAAACATATACTTTAACGTATAAGTAAGTAAAAACTTTTATTCTATTGCAAGAAAAATAAAATTTTCATATTTATCACCCAAAAAGAAAAAACCAACAAACTGACTTCTTGATTTTGTTGATTGAAAAGCATGTTTATAATCTTATCCAGAAATCTAAGGAATTGAGAATAGTAAAGCCGACACAAAATCATTATTCTATATTTTTCATCTCAGCTCAGGCAAAACCATAATATCCTCAACATCAGAACATGAGATCAGGTTTTCACAAGCAGTTATAATTGTGCTTGGAACATTATATCCAAGTTGAAAAAGTCCTGGATACATACCTTGCATTGCGGGAAAATTTGCATGAGCAATAACATCAACACTTTTCCCAATTTCAATTCCCATATCAACCAGACTTTTATATGTCATATCAACAAAATTATCATCAGTCACAAATATGCCATCAGGTCTTTCACCTTTGGGCAAAGAAAAAAGTAACTTTAAGAATCTATCAATCCAAAAGTGTCTATTTGGCTGAACCAGTTTATTCAAATTAAAAGATTGAACATACTCTTCATAATATTTCAGCCCGTGTTCCTGAAAGACCTCCTTAACCATTTCCTCGCGCTCCTGAATAAAAATATGAACAGCAACAATGGCAATACGCTTTCTTCCAAGCTCTTTAAATTTGGCTATTCCTTTTTGATAATATTCAAGCTTTTGCAGTTCAATACGCGGTTGTCCTGCTGCTTTATCAGGCTGCGCAACATCGTAGTATGGAATATTAATATCAGCCCAAGCTCTTTTCCGGAAATATCTAAGTTCAGACAAATAGATTGCTGCTACCAAAGTCTGCTCTTCCAAATTCTTCTGAAATTCCTTGAAAACATCTGAATCATCTTCGTTCCTGCCCATACCATAAAAACATTTGACAATAATACCAGCAGTCTTTTCTATTTCAGGAATAGAATCGACAACGACCTGAGAAAAACTTGTCCAAGTCGAGCTACCTGGTCTGCTCGTAAACAAAAAAGCAACCTGCCTCAAACAAGTTGGTTTTTCAGCAACAAATGTTCCAACCGACTTTTCGGCTGTAACAAAACCGCGTTCAATCAGGCGATTAAATGCACGCTGCACAGTGATTGGAGTAGTATTAAATTGCTCGCAAAAAGACTCACGCCCCTTAAGGCGTTGCCCGGGCTTAAACTCTTTAGAAACTATACCATCTCTAACATATAAAATTATTGAATCTTGTATTCCCATTACTTTATTATAATACATGTTCCATCAGGAACAATTGGTGCCATTCTTTCACCACCAGTATAAATTGTATATCCACCCAGTCCATCATAACCTGTTTCTGCTAAAGCTTCTTCGTCTGTAGCATAAGTTGTCTTTGACCATCCCAAAGCTTCTGCTGCTGCCAATGATGCAGGCTGTACCCAAGATGTGCCATTCCACAACTTAAAATAAATTGTTGAGTCCATATTATCCTTACATGCCAAAAAACCGCCTGCTAAACCAAAAAACGAAGTTGGATCCGTGTAATAAGTAATAGAAGCACTAGGAATTCTAATCAAGGCATCATTTTCCGTAGAAACAAGCGAGTTCGTACCTGAATATCTAAACTGACCACTAGTTTCCAGTTTAGAACCAAAGCCATTAACTTCAACAAGAGCTTCTCTACCTCCACCTACAGAAACTCGATTTCCACAATAAAAGGTAGAGCCATTCTTGATTGATAGGGATGCTACCCCGTGGGTACCCCCCAAATATGATCGAGAATAACAGTGTAAAGATGAATTATTATCCATAATAACGGAAGGAAGGACCGATGGATAAGATATAAAATCTCCAGCAATAGTGAAAGAAGCACCATCTAATATTTCAAGCGTATTATTAGTACTACCTGTAAAACCAACTGCAAAGTCAAAAATACCATCGGCTGAAAGTGGTCCAAATTGCACCTTTGAGTCACTCCCCGTAATAATTAGTTTGTTATAACTACAAGTTAGTTTTCTACTTATATAAAACAATATATCATTTGTCTTTGTCAAGCTTGCACCATTAGATACAATTAAAGAAATATACGAATTATTATAACCAACATATACTCCATCTGTATAATCAGCACTATAGCCATCAGTAAGAATATACACAGCCCTATCATTCTCTGACCCACTGCTACTATCCATTCTTGCCGTAACATTCTGATTTGTGGCAATGATGCCAGCTTGCAAAAACATTACTGTTGCACATAAAATTGCAAACACATTTATTATTCTTTATCATTGTATTTCTCCTATTTAATTAAAATTAACTGACAGCACTTTACAAAAAGAAAATCCTTTTGTAAAGTGGTTTCTTCAAAAAAAAGCAAAAAAAATGGTTTTTCGTATTATTCACATGAAATGATACGAAAAACCAACTTGTTTCAAACAAGAAAATATATATTACTAATACACTTTCATTTTCTTGTTGCCTCTTAAATCTTATCTCTTAAATTTTCATCATTCAGCTTCTTACGTAGCACTTACCACGTATCACGAACTTACGCATTCCCGCATTTCTTCAACTTAGACCTTAGAAGATAGACCTTAGAACTTCTTTACGCACTTGCCTTTTTCTTCAAGTCAGCATTATGTAGCTGCATTAATATCTGGTCAAATTCATGTGGGTAAGTTGTATAGATGAAACACTTCTTGTTTAAGATCTTTGCAATCTTACCCAATAGTTTTGTGTCCGCCGGATTCATAACAACAAGCAACAGCGATTTATCACCAAGAACATCGAATGGCAAAATACCATATTTGATCATTAGACGAACAGGCAGCAAACTAAGAACATCTTCCTGCAGATCAAAGCTAGATATATTTACAAATGGAGCATTATAAGTAACCCCAAGGTAAGCAATAATGTTCTCGATTGTTTTGTAACCTCTGTTCTGGATAGCATGTAATGTCGAAACAGTAATAACAGACTGACTAACTGTCATCTCTGTTAAATCTCGAACAATCATAGAATATTCTTCTTCTGACATAAATTTCTGTTGAAAAATTTCCCATGCAAGAGATATCTCCTTAGAAATATCAAAAGGTTTCTCCAGATCACTAAAATCATAGTTGTCTGAATCAACTGAAGCAGGAGTTTCAACAACCGCAGAAGAACCATCAACCTCTTCTTCCTGAACAATATCCTTCATGGCCTCATAACGCTCTAGAAATTCTTTAACATCTTCATCATGATCTCTGAGGTCAACCAGTTCTTCAAAAATCTCAGCTGCCTCAGACATTGCTTTAGTATTAAGACAAAGCTGCCCCAAGCGAACCTTAAGTTTAACAGCCTTTGCAATATCACCAATATCCACATAAGCACCCGCAAGTGCCTGCAAAGATGTCTTGTCTTCCGGCATAACATCCAAAATAAGTTCCAACGATGATATCGCGGACCATAATTCATCTTCATTTAATTTTTCAGTATTAGTATCTGACATAGGATTCCTCAAACTTACAGTTCTCTAATTAATTTGAATAACATAATCATTTCCATAAATCTATTTAATGTATATGCTAACAGATATAATATACAAAATCAACTTTTTTTTACACAACCCCTGTTTTTCCGGTTGAACGTATTTTTTAGAAATTATAAAATCAGCCACCAATCTTCGCCTAAAGGCTACGACTCGGCACAGCACATTAACACTGATTAAACACGGATATTTATCCGTGAAAATCGGTGTTAATCAGTGGCTAAGAATATCTTTCTCAAGTTTTTTCAGAAGAAATGCCATAGACTTTCCTAAATCTGCCATATTTGCCATACCCTCTTCATCTCCCTGAACATCACCAGGATTCAAACCATATGCCATATTCCAATAAGTTGATCCAACCATAAACATACCATTAATTTGAAAAAAACGATTCATACTATCAAAGACATGTAGCGCACCAGCTCTACGAGCAGCAACAACAGACACACCAACTTTATGCTTTAAAAGCCCACCGTTTCTTAAA
>Ga0307987_1000148_pt1 | contig 42727 bp, 36 predicted proteins | sample EllFjometagen181_FD_203157 | JGI IMG/M metagenome (GOLD analysis project Ga0307987, IMG submission 203157) | Marine microbial communities from Ellis Fjord, Antarctic Ocean - #181 | ecosystem: Environmental > Aquatic > Marine > Unclassified | place: Southern Ocean | collected 2014-10-08 | reverse complement strand
CATGGCGAGTATCACATGGTGGCGCTCGGCCGAAGGGGCCTTTCCGGGATCAAGGAGTTTCTTTTGGGCAGCACGTCCCAGAAAGTTCTTCATGGCGTGCGCGACTCCACGTTTTTGATTGTTGATTGACGTGTTGAATCCGTTTGTTTTTTTTAACCGGTTATTTTTTTAAAAAGGTTCGCTGAAAAATAGATTTTCACTTTGGGGGGGTTAGGGCCCCTGTCTGAGTCCATTCGATATGTTGGGTTCGATATATTTGGGTCGATATGTTTGGGCATAAAAACTTGAGGCATATCGGGCGGGCGCCGGATTTTTATAACCCGATCAGACAGGATGGATGGGCCCTCAAAATGGCGCCTTATTTTTCAACAAGCCCTTAACCAGAGGAGGTCGGCAATGAATATTGTAATCACAGGCAGCTCCGGTTTTGTGGGATCCAAAATCATCGGCCAATGGATGGACCGCGGCCATCATATTTCGGCGGTGGACGCCATGTCTTCCCCCCATCTTCGTCCGAGCGGATCGTTTCGATTTATCCAGGCGGACTCCACGCGACCGGGCGACTGGCAAAACTCGGTTTCCGACGCCGACGCCGTGGTCAATTTGATCGGGAAAAATATTTTCACCCGATGGACCGACGACGCCAAACAACAGATCCATGACAGCCGGGTTTTGTCCACCCGAAACATTGTCGACGCCCTCCCCCACAAGACGTCCGCGACTCTGATCAACGCCTCGGCGCCCGCTTATTACGGCCATCGCGGAGATGACATTCTGGATGAAAGCCAGGGTCCAAGCCAGGGGAATGAATTTCTGGCCGGGGTATGCGCCCACTGGGAAGCCGAGGCGCTGGCGGCCCGCAAAAAAGGCGCGCGCGTCGTCCTGGCCCGTTTTGGGGTAATTCTCGGCGGAAGTGGCGGCGCCCTTTCCCAAATGATTCCGGCGTTTCGCATGTTTGCCGGAGGACCCATTGGAAACGGGCGACAGTGGTTTCCCTGGATACAGATTGACGATCTGGTCGGAGCCATTGATTTTATACTGAAAAACAGCGCCCTTGACGGCCCGGTCAATCTCTGTTCCCCCCACCCTGCGCGAAACCAAGATTTTGCAAAAGCCCTTGGCGCGGCGCTGAGGCGCCCCTCATTCCTAAAAACCCCCGCGTTTATGGTGCGGATGGGGGCCGGGGAAATGGGGGATCTGCTTTTGCACAGTCACCGCATGGTCCCCTCGCGGCTGCTTGAAGCCGGGTATGAATTTAAATATCCGAATCTGCCAGAGGCGTTGGCGGCGTCTATAAAAAAACCGGAGAGCCTCTCCGCCTGATTGAGTCCCTCCGGTTTATCCCGGTTTATCCCGATTTATAATGGATCCATTTTTCTTTTCGGGTTATCCCAAAATTTTTTTCAAATCCCCATCCGCCGTTCCAATGGGGGTGAGGTTATACTTTTCAACAAGAATATTCAGCACATTGGGCGTGACAAAGGCGGGTAGCGAGGGTCCCAGATGAATGTCTTTGATCCCGAGTTTCAGCAGACTGTACAAAATGGCCACGGCTTTTTGTTCATACCAGGAAATGATAAAGGACAGGGGCAATCCATTGACATCCGTGTCAAACGCCTGGGTCAGGGCCACGGCGATCTGCACCGCCGAATGGGCGTCGTTGCACTGGCCCACATCCAGCAATCTCGGAATTCCATTAATGTCTCCCAGTTGATGCCTGAGAAACTTGAACTTCCCGCAGGCCAGGGTGAGGATAATGCTGTTGTCCGGCGCTTTTTCAACGAATTCAGTGTAATAATTTCGTGATTTCTTGACGCCGTCACACCCTCCCACCAAAAAGAAATGCCCGATGGAACCATCTTTTACGCCAGCGACAATTTTGTCCGCCACACCCAAAACAGCCTTGTGGCCAAACCCGACCAGAATATCCATGTCGGCTTTATCTTCCGCGTAGCCAGGCAACTCCAGCGCCCGGTCGATGAGGGGACCCATGTTGTTTTTGTTCAAATGGGTCAGGCCGGGCATTCCAACCGTGCCCGAGGTGAAAATATTTTTTTTGTAACTCTGTTTGGGTTTCTGAATGCAATTGGAGGTCATGAGAATGGCGCCCGGAAATTGGCTGAATTCTCTTTTCTGGTTCTGCCAGGCCGTTCCATAATGACCATAAAAATGAGGGAAACGCGCTTTTAATTTGGGATACCCGTGAGCCGGAAGCATTTCCCCGTGGGTGTAAACATAGATGCCTTTTCCGGAGCTCGCGACCAGAACCGCCTCAAGGTCGATGAAATCATGGCCGGAGACCAGGATGGCTTTTCCTTTTTTCGCGCCAAGGGAAACCTTTGTGGGCGTGGGATCGCCATAGGCGTTGGAATTGCCCAGGCTCAAAAGCTCCATGGCCCGAAGATTCTTTTCGCCGCATTCCAGTATCAACCCGAGGTAGTCGCCAGCGCCCAGACTTTTGTCTTCCAGAGCCGCCATAGCGCGGTGAACAAACTCATAATTGCCTTCATCCTCCTGACCGTGCTCCGCCGCATGATCGGTATAGGCGGCCATGCCCTTGAGGCCAAAAAGAAGCATGTGCCCAAGAGATCTGAGATCGGGGTCGATTTCGGGTCCAGACATCAGACCGTACTGTTTTCCCTGCTCCACCATCCCCTTTAAAGAGGGTTTTAATTTTACCGTCAGACTGTCGCTGTCCGATGAAATAACCTCGCCAACCGCTTTCACCCGCTGGATCATATTGTCTCTCAAAGAGACGGACTCCTGGAGAAGATCTTCAAGCCGATAGGGATCAAACTCCACATTGGTCAGCGTGGAGAACATGGCCATGCAGGTAAATTGATTGGTTTTTGAATCGCTAATACCAACCGTTCTTCCAGCGGCCGCGGCGATGGAGAGCCCTTTTAAGGTATGGATCAAAAAATCCTGAAGCGCGGCCACTTCCGGGGTTTTCCCGCAGACGCCGATTTTTGTGCATCCTTTGCCGCCCATGGTCTGCTCGCATTGATAGCAAAACATGGCCCGCTGTTTTTTTGCGGGGGAGGCAAAGGCCTGACCGGAAGAGAGAATGGATGGCAACAGAGTGGAGGCCGCAAGGCCCATTGTGCTTTTTTTAATAAAATTTCGTCTGGATACACGTTTGTCTTTCATAATGGTCTCCTTTCTTGGATGACGGAAATGATGTGTTCAATGACATTTTTTTCAGCGATCATGTCAGGATGGATACTACAGGATAAAACAGAAAATAGAATTGATCTATGTCAAATGTTTGACGGAATATTTGGTCAAACGGTTTTTTTTCAGACAACGGGTGGTTTAGGGTTCGTTCGAAAAATAAATTTACAATTTTCAGCGAACCCTAAACCAAAAATTTGGGTAAATAACAGGTATAATATAAGGCGCCCATGATCATAAATCAATAAATGGATATGGCTTGATGGCTTGATGGCGCCATGTCATTGACAATGATACGCCCATCATTCTTTTTGCCTTTATACCACCCGCAATTATTTTATTTTCAAAATCAAGACCTTTGACAAACTCTTCAATATCATCAATGGCATCAAGAATATCTTTTATAAAATCTGATATTTCCCGTTTCATAAATAAATAACCTCATTGAGAATGCGCTCTCCGATCACAGGTTTTAATCCGCTTTTCATCACCAGATCAACTTTGATTCCAAGGCGTTGGCTTAAATCATTTTCCATGCTGACAAATTCCAGCAAACCGGGATATTCGTCAAAGTCGATCAGTATATCAAGATCGCTGTTGTTATTCTGATCGCCACGAACATAAGAGCCGAATATTCCAATTTCTCTCACCCGGTGATTTTCAATCAATAAAGTCCGGCAAGCCATTTACTGTCTTCAATATCCGAAATACACGATGGCGTAATTTGGCTATAACCCATTTGCAAGAGACCGCGAATATTGGTCCGCTTGACTGGCCAATTCCTCAAGCGGCAAATCTTCAAACAAATTTTTTCGCCATTTTGTATAATCGAATCTTTCCCTGTTGATAATAACAATAAACCGTTCAAATTCAACAGGACCAAGTTTCTCTTTCAACGCCTGAAAACCTTGTATATAAGCATTTTTTCCATTCATAAACTCCTTAGCTGAATTATAAAACGAAGCGTATAACAGAAAAGATATGATATCAAGAAATTTTCAAAGGGGAGGATGCCTCAAGCGACGCAATAGCAAGACCGTAAATACCGCTGAGCAAAGAAACCAGCGCCGCCACCGTAGATTGGAGAACATCCGAGGCGAAGTCGTCAGAAAATGCGGGGTTTAAAAAAAACCCGAGGAAAAACTTGGGAAATGATGACACGCTAAAACGACATCCTGCGGGGGACGCATTTAAAAAAAATTGGGGTCGGGCTAATTTATTTTGAAATGATATGGTTGTTTTGAAATGATATGGGTTATTTTGAAATAATATTGGTACGCCCGGCAGGATTCGAACCTGCGGCCTACGGATTCGAAGTCCGACGCTCTATCCAGCTGAGCTACGGGCGCATAGGGGATAAGTCGAAAAAAAAAGTGGGGTGAGTGAAGGGACTTGAACCCTCGACAACCGGGGCCACAACCCGGCGCTCTACCAACTGAGCTACACCCACCACATGTGTGACTTGAATTGCGAAAGCTACCAGATTATAAAAAAAAATTCAAGCCATTTGTTATTTATTTTTAAAAAAATATCAGCGGCGATTTATTCGACGTCAAAGTAGCTCTTTATTTCCGGGGAGACAAAGAGAAACCGTCCCTGGGAAAGCCGCGGAATATCAGCGGGAGCCAGCCCGTGGGGGGCGCACCGGGCTTTCATAGCGCCGATGGCGTCAGGGGAGTTGGCCCGTCCAAAAAAAACGCATGAACACCGGTCGATGATCTCATCGTCCATATCCATCGGCGACTTCGTGGCAAAAAGCAACCCAAAACCTTTTTGGGCGGCCATGGCCCCCAAATCAATCAGATGCGTCCGGACAACGCCTTTATCTGAGGCCGGAGCAAAGCGCTCGGCTTCGTCAAAAATAATCAGACCGTTTAACACGCCGTCGGAATCAGGCTGTTTCTCCATCCATTTCATCAGGTCGTCGCACACCTCCCCCATCAATTCCCGAATGATTTTGGCGTTTGAAACCAGGCCCGATGCGTCAAAAACCGAGACCCGGATTCGCGGGAAGTTTTGGGACGCCTCGGCCCCGTTCAAAAGGCGCCCCGGATCGTCCCCGAATTTTTTCCAGGTTTGCATGCTTTTCTTTTGAAGCTCGAATGTATGGGAATCATCCCGTTTCAAGGCGGATATGTCCAAAAACGCCCCGCCGGAGTCAAAGACAATGGAGGGTTTGTTCAGCCCGGCGGCCGCATACACAAGATTTAAGACCAGCTTATCTTTCCCGGACCCCGCGCCCGCGAGTATGGCCGAATGCCCGGTGAGAAGGCGCGAGGGAACCATCACCGGTTTGCCGTCGTCTCCGGCTTCCAGACCATCAAACCCCAAAATCAAATCGCTCTGACCGGGGGAAGGCGGGGGAACCGGCGCCGCGCCGGAATCCGACGCCAAATCCAAATCCGCATCCGAGTCCAAAGGCGAATCCAAAGACACCGGCGCATCCAAAGACACCGGCGCATCCGAAGACACCGGCGCATCCGAATCCAAAGCCGAATCCTCATCCAAAGGCAAGGCCGCATCCAAATCCAAAGGCGGAGGCGAAGGAGGAGTCAAAGGCGAAGTCGAAGTCGAAGTCGAAGGCGGCTCTTTTTTCACATGCAAAACCATTTTTTCGCCAGTTCCCGAACGTTTGGCTGTGATTTGATTTTCAGGCTCTGTTTTTTCCAACTCTTTTTTGTCTTCATATTCATGTTCGGTTAAAAACGCCGCGCCCGCCTTTATAAATTCCATTTCAGACGCCGGTTTCCGGGTCTTAATCCAATCTGAAAATCCGGGCTCATAGGTTTCCATCATGTGCCTGAGCGCCCACATGGTCTTCACGTCATCATCTGAAAGACTGAAAAAAAGCCCCCCCTCTTTTTCAAATCGCGCCATCATCTCCGACGTCTTTTTGCCTCCAGGCGCCCTTCCCCGCAACAGGATCACAAGACGCCTGAAATCCAGTCCGCTCTCGATCCCCGATGCAATCATGGCGGCGTTTAAACGCGCCTGAAACGCAATGTCGTTGGTGTTAAAGATAGCCCGGACGCAAAAATGTTTCTCGCCGTCGCTCTGGCCGGAAAAAATCAAACGGAGCCGGGCATGAAGGGGGGAATAGTTTTTTCCGCCTCCAAAATCAGCGTCCAGCTCCACCTCGCTTTCAGCCGGAACATCCATTTCCGAAGCCAGACTCCGAAAGGCATTTTCAATCAGAGAGGCGACGCGACCCTCGCTATTTTCCCTCTGCAATATCTCCAAAACATCAGCGGAATCCTTAACGCGCTGAAATTTTTCATCAAACAGATTCAAATCTCCCAAGTCTCCGGCCGTGGCGCCCCCATCGACCAACGTCTCAAAGGAGGTCATCTCGTCAATGGTTTTTTGTTCCAGGCAACGCTCCCGGTGGCTGTCGCACCGCTTGAGTATATCACGAGGGAAAAGATCCCGCGCCGTTTCAAAGGATTCAGCCTGGAACGGCCAAGATGGGTAGGGAGGCTCAAATCCTTTTCTTTTATATGCGGGCGCCAGCCTCAGCCTCACCATGTCTTCGGCGATGGCGCTCTGTATGACCGGTCCCAAAGGCTTGGGGGGACGAAACCGGTCTGTGGCCGATTTCACTGTTTTCTCTGAAAGCCTCTCCCAGGTGTTTTCAAGGCATGAGACGATGATCAGGGTTCTAAATGTGCTGTCCCGAAGGGCCATGAGTCCCCCCCCGATCTGTTCCATAATGGAAAGAGACCGGCCCTGCTCATCTGAAATATCGTCTTGAAAACCGCTTCCAGACTCAAAATTCCGACGGGACACAATGGAGTCCAGCTGATCGAAAGCCAAAATCGAAGGGCCTTTCAGACTCATAAGCCAAGACAATGATTCAATGATTCGGGAGGGGTTTTCAGACGCCTTTGTCAATTTAAAACTGGACATGGCGTTCTTTTCGACCTCAAGCCCCTGAAGCCAGTGGTATCCGACGCCGGAAATCTCAGGATGATTTGAGTTCAACATCAACAGCGCGGCCACGACATTTTTGTGGGCATGCATCTGGTCTGGATAAATTTTAAACAGCCGGTCAATGATCTCTTTGGTTTTCCGCGCTAATTTCTTATACCCAACCTTGGCGAGCTTGCCCGAGGGATTGGCGCCTGGTTTTGACAATTTCACACCGAGTATAATCTTATTGAGAATATCCTGAAACTGAAACGCGCCGTTTGAAAGGGGCTGTTGAAGGGAGCTTAAATATCCCAGAAGAACCGTGTCTGTGAAATCCCGCACATCGGTCATATCCACAAAAATAAAGCCCGCCGATTTTTTTTCGGCCTCTCTTCGCAGCGCCCCGATGAGATGGGTTTTTCCAGAGCCGGCGGGTCCAGATAAAACGCGGCCCAACGGAGAAAGAGAGGATATGCTTTCCGCCATTCGCCCCAGTTCGCCCGCGATGGTCTCCCTGAATGTCTGGTGCAACGGCGACACATCGTATTCCGAATTTTCCCAGACGCTTTTCACATGCATGGTCCAATCGAAGTCAACGGTTTCCAGTATGCCGGGGTCAATCATAATCATGGGCCTTTCACGGCTGGTTTTCAAACAAATTTAGTTGCCGTCATGTATAAAATATGGTTTTTTCTTCCCCCTGCCACCACCACCGCCGCGTCATCTTCAGGACTGATTTCCGATGGATCATCCAGGGGATAAAGTATGAGTTTTTGATCCAGTTGCATCTTTCGAAGGATGGCGTCCAGCGACTTTGGAGGAATATCCATCAATTTTTTTCGCATATCCGCCATGCGAACACGGACATCCCATTGGCCCCCGGACGCTTCAAGATAGGCGCGTTTCACTCTTTGCTCCCGATGTTCATCGTTGCCGCCGCCAGCCGTGGCGCCAGGCGCCTTTTCAGGAGTGGGTCGAAGCGCCTTCTTTTCGTCCGAAGAAATGGTTTCCGATGGATTCAGCATCTCCACCAGGGGGATGCCCTGGGCCGTCATGTATTTTTTTAATGTCGACAGAAGGGAGGCAAACGGCGCCGCGGCGTTTGTGGTGTGAGAAAACGGGGCATCCAGATGATCCGAAGCCCAGGCCCACGCTTTTTCCGTCAGAAAAACATAACTGGCCCGCCCTTTTTTTTTCAGGGTGATCAGACCGGCGTCAATCAACTCTTTTCTCTGCTTGGGATCAAGCTTTGGTTTGAGCTTTGACTGCATGGGGGGCGCCTGGTCAGTAAAAAAAAGACTCCACAACGCCAAAGTCTGTATGGGGGACGGTTTAAAGGGCATTTTTTTATGTCTTTTTCTTATATCTTTTTCTTATGTCTTTTATAGTGTCGAGTTTGTTTTTTATTCAGACGCATGGGTAGCATGTCGGGGGGGGGATGTCAATATCGGCGAGCGCCGGACCGCTGATTTGCACCCCTTTCCTTACTTCTCCTTTTATTCCTTGCAGGATCAATCAAACGGTTGTATAAAAAATGCCAACCCCATCCATATAAAAAAAAGCAATCAAAAATGAAAAATATAAAAACAACCCACCGACTCTATTTTAAAAACTCCAAACGGATGAAAGAGATCCACGATGCCAGCGTCGATCTGGTGGTGACATCTCCCCCCTATCCCATGATCGCCATGTGGGATGAGCTATTTTGCAATCAGAGTAAAAAAATCGAAACGGCGCTGAAAAGCGGGCGCGGCGTTGACGCCTTTGAGGGCATGCACGCCCAGCTCGACGCGGTCTGGGCCGAATTGCGGCGAGTGTCGGCCGAAGGCGGCATCGTCTGCATCAATATCGGAGACGCCGTGAGGACCATCAACGACCGCTTCGCCCTCTACTCCAACCACGCCAGAATTCAAACCGCCATGGCCGCGCTCGGTTTTTCATCCCTGCCCTCCATATTGTGGCGCAAACAGACCAACGCCCCCAACAAATTCATGGGTTCTGGAATGTTGCCCCCAGGCGCCTATGTGACCCTGGAACATGAATACATTCTTGTTTTTAGAAACGGCGACAAAAAAGAGTTCCCCTCGCTGGCGGAAAAAGAGAATCGGCGTCAAAGCGCCTTTTTCTGGGAAGAGCGCAACCTCTGGTTTTCCGATGTCTGGATGGATTTAAAAGGAACCACCCAGCGCCTTTTCAACGCCAAGACAAGGAATCGGAGCGGGGCGTTTCCCTTTGAGCTTCCGTACCGATTGATCCAGATGTTCTCCGTCAAAGACGATCTGGTGCTCGATCCGTTCATGGGGATCGGAACCACCCTGTTCGCGGCCATGGCGGCCCGCCGAAACAGCGTGGGATTCGATTTGGAAAAAAAGTTTCGGGATCTAATCCACGACGCGGCAAACGGGGTCGTGGAGTCGTCAAACGCCCGTGTGGCCCAGCGGCTTGAAAATCATCTGGCGTTTCTGGAAAACCGGCTGGAGCAAAACAAAACATGCAAGTATCTCAACGAGCATTATCAATTTCCCGTCATCACCAACCAGGAGAGAACCCTTCTCATCGACCGTCTGAAATCGGTGAAACAGACCCAAAAAGACTCCTTTGAAGCGGAATACGACCCCAAGGCGCCCCAGGCGTTTTCCGGAGACTGGGAAAAATATTTAACCAAAGAATCCGAAAAAAAAAAGAAATCGGCGGCAGACCCCCGCCAGATGAGTCTCTTTTAAACACGCTTAATTTAAAGGGCTTTGATTGAAGCGAATGGATGTGAACCGGATGGATGTGAAAGGCGAAAAAAAACAGGCGGTTTAAACAGGATGAAAAAAATGAAGCCATTTGCCAAGATAAAAGATCGACTGATCCTTGGGGTGACCGGGGGGATCGCCAGCGGAAAATCGACGGTCTCCAAAATGCTGGAACGCTTGGGCGCCCCCCTGATCGACATGGATCTCATCGCCAGGCAGGTGGCGCTACCAGGCGCCCCGGTTTTCAACGCCATTGTGGATTTTTTCGGAACGGATGTCGTGGGAGACGACCAGGGGCTTGATCGGAAAAAAATATCCGAAATTGTTTTTTCCAATGTTGAAAAAAGAAAACATCTGGAACGCCTCACCCATCCCGCCATATTAACCGAATCGGTCAGGCAGGCCAGGCGCCTGGCCCAAACAGACCCGGGACGTGTCATTCAGGTGGCGGTTCCCCTTTTGATTGAATCGAATATGGGGGATATGTTTGAAAAAATTCTCCTGGTTCACATCCCCGCGACTTTGCAGATCAAACGGCTTTCAAAACGGGACGGCATCAGCGAGGCTGCGGCCGCCAATATATTAACGTCTCAGCTTCCCATAGATGAGAAGATCAAACACGCCGATTTTGTCATCGACAATCGAGGCTCCTTGGAGCAGACCCGAAAAGAAGTGGAAAAATTGTGGGATATTTTAAAACAGATCAGACCCAAAAAAAAGGAATTGAACCCATGACGACTGAAGAAAAGACCATCCGCGACGCAAACGATCCCATCGACCTTAAAATGATCATCGACGCCTTTCGGGGAATCATCATGCACTACGGCATGTGGTTTGGGGAGGCCAGCCATCAGCTGGGCGTTGAAAAAGCCCTTGAGCTGGAGGAGGAGGTCTGGAACGCCAGCATGAAAAACCAGATGACCCGACTGGGAAAAACCATCGGCTTTCCAGTGAAAGACGGGATTCCGGAGGCGTTGATCGACATGTCCGGGGAGGCGCGGCAGGATTTGATCCAAAGTCTGGCCATCAATTGGCTGGCCAATGACGGCATCTGGTTTCAGGCCGTTGAGAAAAAATTCGGCATGTTCGACGCGAAACGGTGCAACGACACCTGCTGGAGCCGTTTCTCGCCCTTTGAGGCGGCCCGCATAAAGCGGATGCTGTCTTTGCCGGAAAACGGCGGAATCCCGGCCTTGAAAAAAGCGCTTGGGTTTCGCATGTATGCGGCGATCAATGAGCAGGCCATTGAAGATCTGGATGAAAACGCCATCATGTTCAAAATGGTCGATTGCCGGGTTCAAGCCGCGAGAAAACGAAAAAATATGGACGACTACCCCTGCAAATCCGGGGGCGTGGTGGAATACACGCGATTTGCCCAAGCCATTGATCCGAGAATCAAAACCGAATGCGTCGGCTGCCCCCCGGATCCGCATCCCGACGAATGGTTTTGCGCGTGGAAATTTTTCATCCCCTCGCCTTAAAAATTAAGTGATCTTTTTAAAAAAACCTCCGGCCAAAAAAAACGCCAGGGCCGTTGCGCGCCAAAAAAAAACCGGGTGGGACGCCTGCGCATCATGGCGTCCCACCCGGTTGATCTGACGGCGGTTCCATTTACGGGTTCCGCCGTTTTTTCGGCTATTTTTTTATTTCCAACCGGTTTTTTTATTTCCAACCGGGCTTTATTTTTATTATTTTTGTTTTCGACCGGGCTTTATTTTCGACCGGGTCTTTATTTTTAACGGGCCTTTATTTTTAACGGCGGGCCTACCTTCCGTACATGGTGGCCAAAATCGTGGCTTTGCCTTCACGGGCCGTGATCAGATGAGGAGAGCTGGACATGTAATAGGCGCTGTCCCCAGGCTCCAACTCAAAATGCTCCTCCCCGATATCCAGGGAGACGACTCCGCTTAAAACATAAATAAATTCCTCTCCCTCATGCAAAGAGGGGGTGTCTTGGGGGTTGGCGTTGAGTTGCACAATAAAGGCTTCCATGTTGCGCCCCTTCACATCGGGGGCCAGGCGTTTATACAGATACGCCTGGTTTTTCCCATCCTGAGATGTGGAGCTGGAAACAAACGTTTCCTGATCTTTTCGCGTGATGGAATAGGTTTTTGAGCCCGAATTTGAAATAAGGGTTCCAAAAGCGCCGTCAAAGGCCTTGGACAGTTTGATGACATCGCCAAGCTGAGGGTGGACGGCGTTGGATTCAATATCGGCCAAAAGCGCGACGCTAAAGCCTGTGATCTTTGAAATCTCTTTGATCTCAAGCCCCCGTTCCCTGCGTATGGCCTTTATTCGTTCTCCAATATCTTCCACCCTGTCCGGCGCTGAAGCCAATATCTCTCCGGTCAAGCCTTCAAACATATCAACATTGATGTGCGGCGTTTGATCTCCTGTTGCCATTTTCACTCCTGACTTCCGGGTGAGCCGGATGCATAAATTTTTTAATCGCTCCATCTCCCCCCCATTCCCGCATGGGGAAAAACAGGGGAAGAGAAAAAAAGCGAGCCCTGCGCGTTGGCCGCGCCGTCTATTTCCAATCGCCGGGAAAGTTTTGTCCGGGTTTTTCCCCCAGCTTTTCCTTTCGTTTGGCCAGGCCGGGTCGGGCGTATTGCATGTGCCCCTCTTTCAAGGTGCGGCCATTCATCACCGCTTCTGAGCGGAGTCTTCGGCCAATGGTTTTCTCCATCTGTTTGCCGAGCCACAATATCCGATCCACATCATACCCGTGTTCAATTCCCATTTCATCAATCTGAACCAGAGTGTCTTCCAGCGTCACCAGTCCGACATACCTGGGATCATCATAATAATATTCCCCGGTGCCCTTGGTGGGGGTGTCGTCCAGAAAGTTCGCGGGCTGTCCGCCCAGTCCGCCCAAAGTGGCTTCAAAATGGGTGATGCCCGCATGAAGAGAGGCCAGCACCGACGCCGCCGCCATGCGCTTGGTCTCATGGAAATGCGCGATGTGAAGGTCCGTGTCAGGCATCTCATCTAAAACCATGGAAAAATATCGGTACACATCCGGGGCCGACGCGCTTCCGTCGTGATCCGCATGCTCAATGTCATGGGCGCCGATATCCAACCAGCGTTTTGAAAATTCCACAGCGTCTTTCATATCCGTGGCGCCGCCGATGGGGCTTCCCCAAATGGTGCTGACGGTTCCGCACATCTTCATTCCCGCGTCATTGCATTTTTTGATGCACCGCTCCGCCTCGGCCCAATAGTCTGGCAGAGTGGTTCCTGAATTGGCGAAATGATGCTGTTCCTCGGTGGAGACCATCATCAGCAAACGATCCGGTCCGATTCCTCTTTGCCTGAGTTCAATGGCCCGGTTGACCGCCGACTCCCGGATGGTGATGACGGTGAGACAGATGTCGTCATAATTGATCCCTTTTCGTTCGCATCGGCTTTTAAAACGGTCGCCCCGAAGATGCTTTAAAAGTTCTTCGGCGTCCCTGAATTGAGGCATTAAGTATGGATTCCCGAGGTTTGTGACCTCGATGTCCCGGCACCCGGCGAATATCAGCTCTTCAAGATAAAAAATCTTGGCCGCGGTGGAAATAAACTTTTCCTCATGTTGAAATCCATCACGAATGGTAATGTCGCCAACAACGACTTTCTTTGGCATTCTGGGGAAAATATCCCAGTAGTTATGTTCAGTCATATGGTTTGCCCTCCTTTGAAGATAATCGGTGGTTTTTAAACGATTTCGATGAAAAAAACGTTAGCCATCAAGTCCATTCTTTCCAAAAAAACCGAGTAAAAATCGCGTGTTGTCTTTAAACGTCCATGTCCCTATTTGCCTTTGTAAACCGGCTTTCTTTTTTCACGAAAGGCGGCCAGCCCCTCCAGTCGGTCTTCGGTGGGAATCACGGTCCAGTAGGCGTTGGATTCAATGGCCAGACCGGTGGACAGATCGGTCTCCAGCCCATAATTAATGGCGTATTTTGCCTGTTCGATGGCAACGGGGCCGGTTTCGCAAATCATCGCCGCCATCTTCATGGACTCGTCCAGCAGATCTTCATGGGGACAGATCTTATTGACCAGGCCGATATCAAGAGCTTCTTGAGCGCCCACCCGTCGTCCGGTGAAAATAAGCTCTTTGCCCTTCCCTTTTCCCACAAGTCGGGGAAGACGCTGAGTTCCTCCGGCGCCCGGTATAATGGCGAGCCGCGTCTCCGTCAAACCCATGGACGCGTTCATGGACGCGATGCGAATATCGCTGGCCAGGGCCAGTTCCGTTCCCCCTCCCAAGGCGACTCCGTTCACCGCCGCGATGACGGGTTTGTTCATCAGCTCAATGGATGTGAACAGATTTCGGATGGTCATGATAAACTCTTTGACCTGGGCGGGCGTCAATGTGGTCCGCTCCTTGAGATCCGCGCCGGAGCAAAACGCCTTTTCCCCTGATCCGGTGATGACAATCACCCGGATGGACGAATCGACCCCCAGAGATTCAACCTCGTCGCGCAGCGCATGAAGCAGAGCAAAGTTGAACGAATTCATGACATTGGGGCGATTCAATGTGACCACGGCCACGCCGTCTTTTTTTTCGCTTAATAAAATGGTGTCGTTCATTTAATCCTCCGGTTTTTTTTTTTAGAAAAAACCCGTATTCTATTTTTTAACGCTGGTTTTTTTGCGCTGATTTCTTTGTCTGGTTTTTTTGTTTGGGGTCTTTTCAGCGATCTAACAGCCGATGTGTCTGGAGATGACCATCCGCTGCACCTCAGAGGTTCCTTCGCCGATGTCAAGAAGCTTTTGATCCCTGTAAAATCGCTCCACATCATACTCTTTCATCAGTCCGTAGCCCCCGTGAATCTGCACGGCGTGATTGGCCACTCGCCCCATGAGTTCCGAGCAGTAGAGTTTGGCCATGGCCGCCTCTTTTTCAAATGGGCGTTTGTTGTTTTTCAGCCAGCAGGCTTTGTACATCAAATTCCGGGCGCATTCAATCTCCATGGCGCAGTCGGCCAGTTTAAATGAAATGGCCTGAAATTTGGATATGGGCTGGCCAAACTGGGTTCTTTCCTTTGCGTATTTCATGGCCTTTTCATAGGCTCCCTGGGCGCCCCCCAGTCCCATGGCTCCAATGGACAGGCGTCCGCCGTCCAGAGTTTTCAGCATCTGTTTGAATCCGTCCCCTGGTTTTCCGAGTATGTTTGCCTCTGAAACCCGCACATCATCGAAATAAAGCTCAGCGGTGTTGGAGGATCTCCACATCATCTTTTTATGCATGGGGACCGCCTTGAAACCGGGAGTTCCGCTCTCCACGAGAAAGCAGGTGTATTCCTTTCTTCCGTTCTCGTCGATATGGGTCACCGCCTGGACCGTGACGCCCATGGACAATTCGCAGGCCGCGTTGGTGATAAATATCTTGGACCCGTTGATCACCCACTCATTTCCGTCTTTCACGGCCGTGGTCTTGCTTCCCCCGGCGTCTGACCCGGCGGATGGCTCGGTGAGGCCGAATCCCCAGAGGCCTTCCCCGGAGCATAATTTCGGAAGGTATTTCTGTTTCTGCTCTTGATTGCCAAAATAATATAAAGGACCGATTCCCAGGGAATTTCCCGCCGCCACTGTGGCCGCCTGGGAGCCATCCACCCTCGCGATCTCCTCCACAGCGATGATGTAGGAAATATAGTCCATTCCCTGTCCCTGAAATTCATCGGAAACAAACATGCCAAAAAGGCCGATCTCCCCCATTTTTTTTGTCAATTCAGCGGAAAATTCTTCTTTTTCATCCAGCTCACCCGCCACGGGCGCGATCTCGGCCTCGGCGAATTTTCGGACCTCATTGCGAATCATCTGCTGTTCTTTGGTTAAATCAAAATCCAATGGCGCCTCCTTCTTTCGTTATTATAATATTATGCCATTTAAACCGAACTATATATAAGTATGGGTCATCTGTTTGGAAATATACGTTGGATAGCCATGCATGCAAGAAACGTGCGTTTGAAAGCCGTCCGCTTGAAACGGGCCGCCATAAACTTCGGGGCTGTCATATATATATCGCCCATAAAAAATAAAAATTCAAGAAATTATTTTAATCTTTCATCATATTATGATGATCCCATATCATCGCAACCAGGCCTTTTTTTTGCTGAAAGCCTTTGAGATAAACGGTTTCATTGGCATATCTCCACCGCGAGTCATGCCAGAGACAAAACAGCTAAAAATGGTTTCACATGCCCCAAACGTCCGCCAGACGTGGCCCATGGTCTAAAAAAGCCGGATTCGGGCTATTTTTCTTTGAAACGTCTTTACGGACAGGCGAGATGCCATTGGCAAAGAAATCACGATCATCATGGAGCGGAAACCACCCTTCCCTCATGCAAAAAGTTCCGATCATCACATGGATGGTCTATGGATTGTATAGAGACCATGCGCCCTCGGAAAAATTTAAACATTCCGTCTGGGTCCAGACGCATAGCCGCCTCGGTTTCAACCAAAACAGACCTTGCATACATCTATTTTTTACGGTAATATCTTTTCTTTTATTTTTGTCTTTCCATTTTTCGCCGGGAGATAACGATCATGATATCAGAAAAAACAAAAGGCATCCCCTACGGAATATCCGATTTGCAAAAAATTCGATTTAAAAACAAATATTTTGTGGATAAAACCCGTTTCATACCCCAGCTTGAAAATCACGACTATATCTTTTTCATTCGCCCCCGACGATTCGGCAAACCCCGTGACCAGGCCACTCCGGTCTCTGGAAAAACCGTGGCCTTTCAACCCCTGGGCGACGCTGACGCGTCAATCCAAAAACAAATGCCAAAGTATCTGACATGATTGATTTTTATAAAAATTTAGACCGCGACGTCCGAAACGCGCTGGCGGCCAGACTTCGCAACCTGTGGACCCACGAAAGCACAGCCATCGAAGGCAACTCCCTGACCCTTGGCGAAACCGCGTTTGTCATTGAAGAGGGCCTGACCGTTTCGGGCAAGCCGTTAAAAGACCATCAGGAAGTCGCGGGACATGCCCGGGCCATTGAATTGATCTATGATATGGTTGAAAGGGGTATGGCTGAGCGCGCCTCGGACATAACAAAACAGGATCTGTTTCTGCTCCATAAAGCCGTTCAGACAGACCCGGTTTGCGATGTTTACAAACCGATTGGGGACTGGAAGAAAGAGCCGAATGGAACGTATATCGTGGACGGCGAAAAACAGATTTTTTATGAATACGCGACGCCGGATGACGTCCCTGTTTTGATGGAAAAATGGATCGATTTTTTAAATCAAGCGTTTCATTCCACGCAAACGCCGGATCAAGCCATCTCCGCTTACGCGGATCTTCACATCGGGTTTGTCTGGATTCACCCTTTTTTCGATGGAAACGGCAGAATGGCCCGCTTGCTGGCCAATCTTCCGGTTTTAAAGGCCGGGTATCCGCCCATCATGATTCCAAAACGAAAACGACGGGAATACATTCGCTCCCTTTCCCGTTATTCGTTGAAGGCCAGTCCGCCAAACCGGAATTCAGCCATGATTCCGGTGAATGACCGCCTGATAAGGTTCAGGGCGTTTTGCAAAGAATCATGGACGGACTCATTGGCTCTGGTTGAAGAGGCGCGAAAAAAGCAAGCGGAAAGAAATCAAAAAACCGCCGCCAGTCAATAATGCCGGTCCATAATATGGGCCGGGTTCTCAAGGGCCTCTGTCCATAAAACCCAAGCGACGCAAAAAAAAACCCGTCAGAAGGAATGAAAAAAATGAAAATAAATCCGGATTTTTTATCGCCCTGCGGCCTGTATTGCGGCGTTTGCGCCATCTATATCGCCCACCGAGACACCAATGAAAAATTCAAAAAACGCCTGGTGGATGTGTACCAGGGAAAGGTTGACGGCAAAGGGACCCTTCCCGGCTCTGAAACGCTTTCCACAAAGGATATTCACTGCTCCGGCTGTTTGTCTGACGTCCGTTTCATGCATTGTCGGCAATGCGAGATCCGGAACTGCGTCGCGGAAAAAGAGATCGCCGGATGCCACGAATGCGATGAATTCCCCTGCGAACACATTGAACATTTTCCCATGACCGTTGGAAAAAAGGTGATTTTGCGCTCCATTCCGCACATTCGAAACGTCGGCGTTGAAAAATGGGCGCGGGATGAACAGGCCCGGTATATCTGCCCGGAGTGTGGAGCCAGGCTGTTTCGGGGCGCGGCGAGATGCAATCAATGCCAGAGCCGCGTGGATTTGGATTGGCTCTTTATTCTTGATAAAACAACGCCGGATTCCCTGGCTGCCCCCCCATTTGCGGAGGGTGGGACGGGAGAGACTGGAGAAAAAAAAAGAAACGTCAAAAAATCCTTTTTTTTCTTCTTGACAAATAGTTACAATACAGCTTAATTGTGATCATCGTGCTGGGCCAAGGCACACCCATTTTGGACGCGCCCCATTTCAGAGACGCGCCCATTTGGGACATGACCAATTACATGCCAGGGGAACGCGCCCGCCATGCAAGATCAATGAAAACGTATGCCAAAAATTCAGATGATATGAAAAGGGAGAAAAAATGAGGCACGCGGAAACAGGGTTTAATCTGGAAATTGATCTAACCCGAGGAAATATTGAGAAAGTCGCCACAGACCCGGAAGAGACCGGGGATTATCTGGGAGGTCTGGGCACGAACGCCAAAATATTGTGGGACAGGGTTCCCCCCGAGGTCGAGCCCTTTTCTCCCGACAACCTGCTGATATTCGCCGCGGGTCTTTTGTGCGGCACGCCGGCCACCGGTTGCAATCGCACCATTGTCTCCACCATCTCGCCGCAAACGCGGTTGATGGCGTTTTCCATGATGGGCGGATTCTGGGCGCCGGAATTAAAATACGCCGGTTATGACAAAGTGATCATTCGGGGCCAGTCTCCGGATCTGGTCTATTTGTGGATACACGATGACAAAGTGGAGATACGGGACGCCTCCCATCTCAAGGGAAAAGGCTCCATTGAAACCGCTGAAATCATTCGCAACGAATTGAAACAACCCAAGACCCAGGTGGCCGCCATCGGCATGGCCGGCGAAAGCCGGGTCTATTTTGCCTCCATCGAGCAGGGCCGGTCCAGCGCCAGCCGGGGGGGAATCGGCGCCGTGATGGGAGACAAAGGCTTGAAAGCCGTCGCGGTTCGCGGAACAAAAGACATCAACGTGGCCCAACCGGCTGAATACATGGATCTTTGCAACGAAGTTCTGGAATATATAAAACTTCGGGAAGACCATCCCATTCCAGGGGTCATGCCCATTTTGGCCGGACTCGGGTCGCCCCAGGAAATGAAAGTCCATGATGAAAAATGGCACACCGAAAATTTCATGTGGGGAAACTCCCGCACCCGAAGAAAAGATTTCTGGAACGACGAGATCGCCTCCGCCTGGACTGAAACCATGGAAAATGTGCGAACCCGTCTGATCAGTTGCCACAACTGTCCCATGAAATGCGGGGCCACCATCTCCATGCCCGGGCTACCCACATACATGATGAAATGTTTTTCCAAATTGACCTACACCATGGCGGCCATGTCCGACCTGGATTTTGGTTTGACCATCGCTCAACGCGCCACAGAGTATGGAGTGGACGGATTTTCCACCCCTCAGGTGATGGCCTTTGCCCTTGAACTTTACGAAAACGGCATATTGACCGATGATGATTTTCCGGGAATGCCCGAAGACAACGAGGGAAGATTTTACTGGTTGCTCGACCGGATTGTTCGGCGGGAAGGCATCGGGGATGTTCTGGCCAACGGCACCTATTGGGCGGCGAAAGAGATTGGAAACGGCGCCGAGGCATACGCCCATAACAACATCAAAAAACATGAGCAACTCCCCCTGAAACTGTCCATGCTCAATCCCATCTACTTCCTGATGTACGCCACTGGCGAGAAAATGAACATCACCCAGATTGAAGGCCAGTTTCCCCAGGCGCCCTTTCCAAAAAGAGAGCAAAGAGAAGAGTTTGTCAAAGATTGGCATCAGGTTCCCGATGAAAAATTCAAACGCTATTTTCTGGACTGGGAGTTGCGGGGAGAAAACTCGATCCCCTATTACCCCACGCCAAAAATGTCCTGCGACATTGTGGACTGGCAGGAGATGATGCACTACATTGACGACGCGTTGGGCATGTGCGCCGGTTTGTCATCCTTCCCCTTAAAGCCCCCGTATCATATACACAATTATCCAAAATTTATCTCGGCGGGGGTTGGAATCGATATGGATGAGGCCAAACTGACCAAAGCCGCCAAACGATACCGGACCCTGATCCGAGCCATCAACATCCGGCGAGGCATGAGACGAAAAGACGACAAGCCTCCGGAAAACCATTGGAAAAAACGATTTCCCGAACTTGAGGCGGAATTGCTGGACGAGTATTACAAACTCAAGGGCTGGAACAACGATGGCATTCCCACTAAAGAATCCTTGCATGAACTGGGGTTGGATTACGTGAGCGAAGATTTTATAAAAAGGGGAATCCTGACGGATGACGACGATTCCCCTCCAAAAGACGCGTCGTCGAAAACAGACTAAGACGTAGAGTGGAGGCGCAAACCGTGACGGCTGCAAAAGAAACAAACGCTGAAAAAGAAAAAAAAATGGTCAAACGAATCAAGATTGACGTGGACAAATGCAATGGTTGCCGGGCATGCGAGGTCATCTGCTCCTCCTTTCACGCCATTCCAAAATACAGCGGCAATAATCCGGCGCGATCCCGCATCCGGGTGATTCGGGAGCCACTGTCAGACATCTATGTCCCGGTGTACGCCGGAGAGTATGCCCCGGCCGAATGCGCGGGCCGAGACAAATACATCATCGACGGAAAGGAATATGAGGAGTGCGCCTTTTGCAGGGCCTCCTGCCCATCCAGAGACGAGTTCAAAGAACCCGATTCCGGTCTCCCGTTGAAATGCGACATGTGCGAAGGCGAAGATGAGCCTCTGTGCGTGAAGTGGTGCTTAAATGACGCTCTGGTCTATGAGGAAACAGAAGAGGAGGCCGACGCCGCAAAAGACAAACCCGAAGATCTGGACATCGGTCTGGAATCGCTGGCCGCCAAGCATGGCATGCGAAAAATAATGGACGCCGTCGCCCGAATGCAAATAAAAGAATAAAATGACTGGCGTGACGCCAAAAAAAGAGGATGGATAAAAGAGGATAGATAAAAAGAGTGGAAACAGTCGCCCCCTTCAGAGAAGTCATAGATGAGATCAAAGAGGCTGGTGGAGAAGCGTTTAAGCTTTGCTTTCAATGCGGATTGTGCGATTCGGTCTGTCCGTGGAACCGGGTCCGGCCATTCAGCATTCGCAAGATCATCCGGCAGGCCACATTCGGTCTGACTGAAATAGACGGCGAAGACATCTGGCGTTGCACCACCTGCGGAAGATGCCCGGACACGTGTCCCAGAGGAGTCAAGCAGATCGAAGTCGGGGTCTCCCTGCGACGGGTCGCCTCCGAATATGACATTTTTCCCGCCTCTGTCCGTAGCGCCCGCACCGCCCGATCCAGCCTCATGTCCGAGGGCAACCCCCTGCAAGAAGACCGAAAAAAACGCGGGGACTGGGCCGCGGGTCTGCCTGTGAAACCCTGGGCCGAGGGCATGGAGATATTGTATTTTGTCGGTTGCTACCTAAGCTATGATCCGAGAATGAAAAAAGTGGCCGCCGCCACCGCCGATATCCTCAACAAAGCCGGGGTCGATTTCGGAATACTGGGGGAAAAAGAAAACTGTTGCGGGGAGAGCATCCGAAAGACAGGCAGCGAAGACCTGTTTAAACGACTGGCCAGGGAAAATATCAAAACGTTCATTGATCATGGGGTCAAACGAATTCTGGTCTCTTCCCCCCATTGCTACCACACCTTTAAAAACGAGTACCCCGAGTTCATGGCGAACTTTGAAGTGGTTCACATGTCTCAATACATATTGGAGCTGATCCATTGCGGCCGCCTCGAATTCACCGGCTCCCACGCAAAAAAAGTGACGTATCATGATCCCTGTTATCTGGGGCGGCACAATGGCGTTTATGACGAACCCCGCGAAATTTTAAAACAGGTCCCCGGCCTTAAGCTGATTGAGATGCCCGACTCCCGGGACAACGCTCTGTGTTGCGGAGGGGGGGGCGGTCGGATATGGATGGAAACGCCCATGGAAGAACGGTTCTCCGACCTCCGGTTAAAGCAGGCGCGCGAGGTTGGGGCCCGGGAACTGGCCACCTCCTGCCCCTATTGCATCACCAATTTTGAGGAAAGCCGCCTGAACCTGGAATACGATGATCTTCTGGAAATCAAAGACATCGTGGAAATCGTCAATGATGTGATTTAAAATCTGATGGCGTCGTAAAAAAAATGCGTCGTGTGTTTTTTCACTCGTTCGGCATACTATATGTTATGTATGGCCCCGCTCCCAAAAAACCACTACGCCTTGGTTATCAAATTTTTTGACCCATTACCTATGAATTGGGCCATCCGTGCTTTTTTACGAGTTTATCAAAACTTGATAAGCTCGTAAAAAGTAAAGATATGTTGGGTTGCTTCGCTTAACCCAACCTACAAGTAACCGTAATTAATCAGCATCTGAATTATGCAATGTGGCGTCTGGTTGCAAAACCGATTTTTTACGAACGTATCAAAACTTGAAGCGGATATAAAACCGTAAAGGATATAAAAGAAGTGGAAAACCAACGAATGGACGAGACGGTCTCACATGAAAATGGGTCTGGTTTGACGTTGACCCACCCGGCAACGAACAATTTCGGGGATGTGATGGTGGTAGGCGGAGGGATCAGCGGCATCCAAGCCGCTCTGGATCTGGCGGACGCCGGGTTCAAGGTCTGTCTGGTTGAAAAAAAACCGAGCATTGGGGGCCACATGGCCCAACTGGACAAAACCTTTCCCACCAACGACTGCTCCATGTGAATTCTCTCACCCAAACTGGTCGAGGTCGGCCGGCATCCAAACATAGAGATTCTGACATTCACCAAAGTCACTGCCGTGGAAGGGGAAGCCGGGGATTTTAACGTCTCCCTGGTCAAAAGACCCAGATACATCAGAGAGGACAAATGCACGGGTTGCGCCACCTGCATGGAGTACTGCCCGGTTCAATACCCGGACCCGTTCAATCAGGGAATATCGACCAACAAAGCCGTCCATGTTTATTTTTCCCAGGCCATCCCCCTGGTGGCCTATATTGATGACAGCTGCCTTTATCTTAAAGAAAAAAAATGCGACATCTGCCGGGGCGTATGCCAGGCCGACGCCATTGACTTCACCGAGACCGAAGAGAAAATGGAAATCAATGTGGGGGCCATCGTTCTGGCGTCGGGCATTGAGCCGTTTGATCCGGGAATCAAAGAAGACTACGGCTATAACGCCATGCAAAATGTGGTGACCAGCATGGACTATGAGCGTCTTTTATCCTCCACCGGGCCGTATGAAGGCCAGGCGTTGCGGGCCTCTGACAAAAAACCCCCAAAAAAAATAGCCTGGATTCAATGCGTCGGCTCCAGACGAATCGCGCCGGATGAAAACAGCTATTGCTCCGGGGTGTGTTGCGCCTACACCCAAAAACAGGTCATTTTGACCAAAGAGCATCACCCCGACGCCGAATGCGTGATATTTCACAATGACATCCGGGCCCATGGCAAAGATTTTGAACGATACTATCAGAGAGCCCAGGGCCTGGCCGGGGTTGAATTCATCCGAAGCTACGTCTCCATCGACCGGGAAACGCCGGAAACCAAAAATGTGGTCATTCGATATTCCACCCTTGACTCGGGCGTCAAAGAGGCGGAGTTTGACATGGTGATCCTGTCTGTGGGATTGAATCCCCCGGCGGGCCACGAAGAGATGGCGGCTCAATTCGGGGTCCGGCTCACCCCCCACGGATTCTGCAAAGCCTCCCCTTCCAATCCCATTAAGACCAGCCGGCCCGGAATCTTTGCCAGCGGAGCCTTCCAGGGGCCGCTGGACATTCCAGAATCGGTCTTTGGCGCCAGCGGCGCCGGGACCCAGTGCGGAGAATTCCTTGACCACCGGCGGGGCAAGCTGGCGCGAGAGAGAGTCTATCCGCCTGAACGGGATGTCTCCGGGGAAGAGCCGCGAATCGGCGTCTTTGTCTGTCATTGCGGGGCCAATATCGGGCGCGTGGTGGATGTCCCGTCCACCGTTGAATATGCCCGGACCCTTCCCAATGTGGTCTATGCCCAGGAACAGCTTTTTTCATGCGCCACCAATTCCGCCAAAGAGATCACCGATATGGCCAAAGAAAAAGGACTCAATCGCGTGGTCATCGGAGCCTGCTCCCCCCGAACCCTTGAGCCGTTGTTCCGGGACACCCTTCGGGAAGCGGGATTGAACCAATATTACTGCGACATGGCCAATATCAGGGAACATTGCTCCTGGGTTCATTCCAAACAGAAAGAGGCGGCCACCGCAAAAGCAAAGGACATCATCCAGATGTCCGTGGCGCGGTCCCGCTATCTGGAGCCATTGCGGGAATTTGACCTGCCGGTGAACAAAGCGGCCCTGGTCGTGGGCGGCGGAATCGCCGGCATGACCTGCGCGCTGTCCATCGCCAACCAGGGGCATGTCGTTCACCTGGTGGAAAAAAATAAAGATTTGGGGGGAATGGCCAAACGACTTCACTCCACTCTAGAAGGCCTGGATGTTCAAGCCTTTTTAAAGGAGACCATACGCTCGGTTTACCGCCACCCCTTGATCCATGTCTCCCATGAGTCGGTGATCACCAACGTTTCAGGGTATGTGGGGAATTTCGTCACACGGGTTAAAACAGAAGGGAGAGTCAAAGAGATCGCCCACGGCGCCTCGGTCATCGCCACCGGCGCCCAGGAATATCAACCCGTCGAATACCTCTATGGACAGGGCCATCCGGTTTTCACCCACCTTGAGTTGGGCGAGCGCATCGCCAGCGGAGATGAAACCATTACGGGCGCCGAAAACCTCGTGATGATCCAATGCGTGGGGTGCCGAAATGAAGATCGGAATTATTGCAGCCGGGTCTGTTGCAGCCATGCCGTAAAAAACGCCCTGAAACTCAAAAAAATAAACCCGGACATGAACATCTATATCCTTTTCAGGGACATGAGAACCTATGGGGTCCGAGAGGATTCTTACCGGGAAGCGTCGGACAACCATGTGGTCTTCATTCAATATACCCCGGATGACCCGCCGCAAGTCGAGGCCATTGAACAGGGTGGCAAATCAGTGTTAAGGGTCGTGGTTTCCGACCCTGTTTTGGGCCACCCCCTTGAGTTGGACGCCCAGGTTCTTTCACTGGCCGCCGCGGTGATTCCCTCAAGCTCAACCGATGAAATCTCCGGATTATTCAAGGCGGCCGTGGGGCCGGATCATTTTTTCAAAGAGGCCCATGTCAAATTAAAGCCCGTCGATTTTTCCACAGACGGGGTGTATCTTTGCGGAATGGCCCACTATCCCAAACATATTCCAGAAGCCATCAACCAGGCCTATGGCGCCGCTGGCCGGGCGTTGACGCTTCTTTCCCGGGAGACCTTCACCGCCTCGGGATCCATTTGCGAGGTAAAGGAGAATGACTGTGTCTCCTGCGGGGCATGCATCACCGTCTGTTCGTATGACGCCATAAAATTCATTGACACGCCCAAAGGCAAAAAGGCCCAGGTTAATCCGGTTTTGTGCAAAGGAGACGGTCTTTGCAACGCAAAGTGCCCCACCCAAGCCATTGTGCTGAAGCATTTTACCGACGACGAGCTTTTCAGCCAGATCGACGCGGCGTCAAACCTTTAAAAACAACGAAACGCCCGTTTGGCGCCCGCCCCTTTATGGGAAGATTCGGCGCCGATGCAAACAAAGTCAGATATACTTGATAAACTCGTAAGAAACCACGGATGGCTCAATCCATAGCGAATGGGTCAAAAAATTCGACAACCAAGGCGTAGTGATTTTTTGGGAGCGGGGCCATACATAACATGTGGTATGCGTAAACGAGTGAAAAACCACTGCAACGCAGTAGATCGGATTTTTTACGACGCCATCATACTTGAAGGAGTGAGAAGCAATGAGCGCAAGTCTTGAATTTAAACCGGAAATATTGGGTTTTGTATGCCACTGGTGAGCCTACGGAGCCGCGGACATGGCTGGAGTTTCCAGGCTACAATACACAAATGAAATCAGGCTTATTCGCGTCATGTGTTCCGGAAGGGTCGATCTGGAATTCATTCTCAGAGCCTTCTCAAACGGACAGGACGGAGTCTTTATCGGGGGTTGCCGCTTAAATGAATGCAATTATATCACCCATGGAAATTACGACGCGCTAAGCGCTTCGCTTCTATGTAAAAAACTGCTGGAGCATATCGGCGTCAACCCGGAAAGGCTCGCCATCGAATTCATGTCCGGGGGCGACGGCATTCTTTTAACCCGGCTCATTGACGATTTCACACAAAAGACAAAGGGATTGGGACCCATTGGCCAGGCTTCGGGAATGGATAAAAATGAATTGAAATTCAAACTTGACTTGATCAGAAAATTGGTCCCCTACATTAAACTTGTGGAGAGGGAACGCTTTAGAATACCGTCCAGATCAAAAGAGGCGTATCATGATTTTTTCAAAAGCGACGACTTTGCCAGGCTCTTTGATGAATTGATCGCCAGCAAACTGGAACTCAGCCAGATTATGGCGTTCTTGCGGGAAAAGCCCCTTTCAACCGGAGAAATTTCCGAGCTCTCAGGCATTGATCCCACCGACGTCTCCAGGCACATGAGCCGTTCCTCACGGCAGGGATTCGTCCGGTACGACACGGCCCTGAAACGGTACGCTCTGGCGTAAAGGGCGCTTGGGGCTCGCTGAAAAATAACTTTACATTTTGAGGGCCAATTCATCCTTCCTGACTGCGTTATAAAAACTCGGCGGATACCCGATAGGCCTCAAGTTTTTATGCCTTGTCAGGCAGGCGACTTAACCCTCAAAATTGGTAATTTATTTTTCAACGAACCCTTGGAAAAAAACGGACCCAGAAGAAACATTAGGAAAGCGACTATGGACAACGACAGAATTGACCGGATCATTGATAAACATCGGGGCGAAGCCAGTTCGCTCATTCAAATATTGCTGGAGATTCAAAGCGAAAATCGCTGGCTCCCCAGAAAGACGCTGGAGAGAATCGGTGAAAAACTGGGTGTTCCCTTAACCCGGATACTGCACATCGCCTCCTTTTACAAAGCCTTTAGTCTGGTTCCCAAAGGACGCCATGAAGTTCACATCTGCATGGGCACGGCCTGTCATGTTCGCGGCGCCACGCGCGTCCTTGACACGGCGCAAGAGCGGATGGGAATCAAGCCCGGAGAAACAGACCTGGATTTGACGTTCAGCCTGGAAACGGTGAACTGCCTCGGATGTTGCGCGCTGGGACCGGTGATGGAGGTTGACGGCCGCACTCACGGCAAGATAACCCCAGGCGAGGCAGAGGACGTCTTAAAAAAACTACAAGTGGGATAAAATTATGTCGCGAATACATTCGCCCGTTGAATTGGAAGAATTCAGGAAAAGCATCCTGGCTGAAAGAGACCCGAACAAACCCTGCATCACCCTCTGCTCCGGCTCCGCCTGCCATGCCACCGGCAGCAAAGACGTGGCCGAAAGTCTGGTTCAAGAGCTTGAAAAACAGGGGTTGACCTCCGAAGTGGACATCCGAAGAACCGGTTGCCACGGGTATTGCGAGAGGGGTCCCATCATCGTGATTCATCCCGAAGAAATCTGTTATTTCCAGATAGAGCCCGGCGATGTTCCTGAAATTATCGACCAGACCATAAAGGAAAAGAAAATCATAGAGCGTTTGCTCTATTCCGACCCCGTCACCAACGAAAAGATCACGCATGAATCTGAAATCCCCTTCTACAAAAATCAGGAGCGGCTTGTTTTCGGATCCAACGGTTGCATTGATCCCAAGAGCATTGATGACTATCTGGCCATTGGCGGTTATGGCGCGTTGAGCAAAAGTCTTTTTGAAATGACCCCGGTGGATGTGCTGGAGGAGGTCAAAAAATCCAAACTAAGGGGCAGAGGCGGCGGCGGATTTCCTGCGGGGAGAAAGTGGGAAGGCTCCCGAAACGCCCCGGAAAAAACAAAATACGTCATCGTTAATGCGGACGAGGGAGACCCTGGCGCGTATATGGACAGAGCCCTTCTGGAAGGAAATCCCCACTCGATCCTTGAGGGGCTGGTCATTGGCGCCTATGCCATCGGCGCCCAGGAAGGCTACATTTACGTTCGTCAGGAATATCCCCTGGCGGTGGAGAATGTGACCCTGGCCATCAAGCAGGCTGAAACATTGGGTCTTCTTGGAAAAAACATCCTTGGCTCGGGCTTTGATTTCAACGTGATCGTCCACCAGGGGGCCGGCGCGTTTGTGTGCGGCGAATCAACGGCTCTGATGACGGCGCTGGAAGGCCGGGTCGGGGAGCCCAGGCCAAAATACATTCGCTCCAACATCAAGGGCCTCTGGGAGAAACCAAGCGTATTAAACAATGTGGAGACATGGGCCAATGTGCCCCTGATCATCAATAAAGGGGCGGACTGGTTCACTCAGCTTGGAACCGAAGGAAGCAAGGGCACAAAAATATTCTCTTTGGTCGGCAAGATCGCCAACACCGGTCTGGTGGAAGCGCCCATGGGCATGACCCTTAAAGACATTATCTTCAAGATAGGCGGGGGAATCCCGGGAGGCAAAAAGTTCAAGGCCGTCCAGACCGGGGGCCCGTCTGGAGGATGCATTCCCGAAAACCTGCTGGATTTAAAAGTCGGTTTTGACGAGCTTTCCCAAGCGGGCTCAATGATGGGCTCAGGCGGAATGATTGTCATGGATGAAGACACCTGCATGGTTGACGTGGCCAAGTACTTCATCGGCTTCCTCACCGATGAGTCCTGCGGCAAATGCGTCCCCTGCCGCGAGGGGCTGAGGCAGATGCACAGAATCCTCGACAATATCACCTGCGGAAAAGGAAAAGAGAGCGACATCGCGCTTTTGGAGCAACTCTCCGAAACAGCCATTGAAGCCTCCCTGTGCGCCTTGGGAAAGAGCGCTCCCAACCCGTTTCTCAGCACGCTGCGCTATTTCAGAGATGAGTATGAGGCCCACATCAAAGAAAAACGGTGCCCGGCGTTGTCCTGCAAGAATCTGATCTCTTACTACATTGACCCGGACAAATGCAAGGCATGCATGATTTGCGCCAAACAATGCCCGGCTGCGGCCATTGACGGCGGCAAGAAAAAAATCCATATCATTGACCCGGACAAATGCACAAATTGCGGGACCTGCTTTGACGTTTGCCCGTCTCGCTTTGGGGCGGTGACAAAAATTTCAGGCGAGCCTGTTCCGCCGCCCATCCCTGAAAAAGACAGAATCATAATCAGAAAGAGCAAAGAAAAATGAGCAAAATCCTTTTAAATATTGACGGAAAAGAGGTTGAGGCGACAGAAGGGATGACTCTGCTTGAAGCGGCGCAAAATGCCGGAATATTCATTCCGACACTCTGCCATCACGAAAAGCTGGAGCCTTTCGGGGGGTGCCGACTCTGCATCGTGGAAACGGGGTCTGGCGACCGCTCAAAACTCGTCGTCTCCTGCGTTTACCCGGCGGAGCAAAATCTGACGGTGCGAACCCGCTCTGATAAAATAGATCGAATCCGAAAGACGATTCTGGAGCTGTTGCTGGCTCACGCCCCGGATTCTTTTCAATTGCGGGAGTTGGCCCTGGAGTATGGAGCCGACAAGGACCGTTTTGAAAAAGAGGCCTCATTTTGCATTCACTGCGGCCTGTGCGTGAGATACTGCGCTGAAATCAAAAAGAAGAACGCCGTGGGATTTATTGACAGAGGAATCAGCAAAGAGATCAGTTTCATTCCGGAAATAGCCTCAAAAGAGTGCGATGCCTGCAAAGAATGTTTTCCCCTCTGCCCCACATCGTATCTCCAGGCCTCCTTTATGTTGACCAAAGCTCTTGCGTTTTCCCCGCCGTCTTCCGAATCCGAGAAAAAACGGGAATAATCATTGAAATCCGTGACCAGCGCCGAATGTTACCCAACGCTTCAATTTAAAAAAGGGGTTCGTTCCGCCCATTCCCTGGAATTCATCAGGGAAGAGCCCCTTTTGATTCGCATTGACGAAAAACCCTATTCAGTGGTCATGAGAACCCCTGGCGAAGAGCTGTTTCATGGGGCGGGTTTCTGCCTGGGGGAAGGAATCGCAGACTCGCCGGAGGATATCATGACCATCGGCCATTGCCAGGATATGGACCCCAATGTCATTGATATTCGTCTGCCTCCCCGGCGACGTGAACAAATTCGCGATATCCTTGAACGAAAGGTCTTTGTCAGCCAGACCAGTTGCGGCATCTGCGGCAAGGAGATGGTCAAGGACCTTCATCAAATATTAACCCCGGCGAAAAATGGCCCCACAGTGGGGATCGACTCTGTTTTTGACTGCATCAAAGCGCTTTACAAACATCAAAAATACTATCCGCGAACCCGGGGCACGCACGCCGCCATGCTGTTTGACCGCCAGTTGGCGCCGATCTCTTTTTCAGAGGATGTCGGTCGGCACAATGCCCTTGACAAGGCCATCGGAAACGCATTTATAAACCACAAACTGGGCGCCGCAAGCCTGGTGGCGCTCTCTTCCAGGATCAGCTATGAACTGGTTCAAAAAGCGGCCCGGGCGAATCTGCCGATCATCATCAGCAAATCAAGGCCCACGGCTCTGGCCATCGACATGGGGCGGGCCTTAAACATGACCCTGGCCTTTTGCATCGAAGAATCTGAATTAATCGTGGTGTGCGGCGGGGATCGCATTTCTTAAAAAAGAAACCATAAACAGCCATAAACAGGAGGGCACTGTGAACATTCTCACAACAGTAAAAAAAGTGGTGGACGTGGAATTGACCATCCGCGTCAAGGACGGCGCCATTGCCAAAGACGGTCTTCAATATGTCATCAACGCCTGGGATGAAAGCGCGGTTGAAGCCGCCATCCAGCTTAAAGAGTCCCACGGCGCAACGACCACCCTGGTCAGCGTCGGCTCCGGAGACCACTCTGAAATCATCCGCCGATGCTATGCCATGGGCATTGAAAACGGCATTCACATTGATGATCCAGCCTTAAGTCAGGCCGATTCACACACCTTTGCCAAAACCTTAAAAGCGGTGTTTGAGGCCGGAGACTATGATCTTGTCATCACCGGCAAACAGGCCCAGGACACGGACAGCGGCCAGACCGGAATCCTCCTGGCGGAATATCTCGGATTGCCCTGCGTCAGCAATGCCATGGCCATTGAGGTCATGGACGAAAGCCACATCAAGGTCTCCCGGTCCGGGGACGCCGGAACCGAAATCGTGGAGCTGGAGTTGCCCGCCGTCATCACGGTGGACGTCAGCATCAACGAGCCTCGACTCCCCCAGATGCGCGGCGTCATGATGGCCAAAAAGAAACCCATCACGGTCATGGATCTGGCGGCGCTGGGAACATCGGCGGATCAAATCGGAGCCGGGACCCCAAAATCGGAGATCATTGAATTTATACCGTCCACCGCGCGCCAGGCCGGGCAAAAATTTCAAGGCGACCCCGCCCAGATCACGGCCCAGGTGGTGGACCTTCTGGCCAACGAGGCCAAAGTCCTGTGATCCAGCGCTTTGAAAAAACGCCATGATGCATTTTTTTACGACGCCATCATCCATTGATACGTTCGTAAAAAATCGGATTTGCAAGCAGACGCAACATGGAATAATTTTAATGTTGATTAATTACGGCTACTTGTAGGTTGGGTTAAGCGAAGCAACCCAACATATCTTTACTTTTTACGAGTTTGTCATCCATTAAAACATCCAATGGACGCCATCGTCCATACAAAAGGAAACCCATACAATGACTAAAGCGCTCATAGTCGCGGAGATCAAAAACGGCGCCCTGAAAAACAGCGCCGCCGAACTTTTGTCAAAAGCCAGAGCCATCGGCGCCCAGGCCGCCGTGGTCGCCATTGGCTCCAATATTAAACCGCTGATCCCAGGAATGGTCCAAGCGGGCTCCCATGCCCAGTACATCGCCGATGATCCGGGGCTGGAACTGTTTTCAGCCGGTCCATACGCATCCTGTGTGGTTGACGCGGCCAAACAGTTCGACGCCCATCTGATCTGGTTCCCTTTTTCCGAAAGCGGCAAGGCCATGGCGCCCAGGGTCGCGGCTCAACTGGAGGCCGCCTGCGCCACTGAAATCACCGATGTGATTCTGTCTGGCGATCAGATGGAAATTCGGCGCCCCGCCATCACCAATAAGGTGGCCCAGCGCGTCAAAATAAATTCCAAACGCCTGGTCGCGGTGATCCGGGCCGGCGCCTTTGAAGCGACGGAAGGAGCCGAAGGGGTCGAAAACATCATTGAGCTGTCCCCTCCCCCGGCCGATTTAAAAGCCGTGATCAAGGAACTGGTGTCCGACGCCGGCGGCGACATTGATCTGGCCGACGCCGACATCGTGGTATCGGTGGGACGAGGCGCCAAAGATCAATCCGGAGTCGATCTGGTCAAAGAACTGGCCACCGATTTAGGCGCGGGCTTTGGCGGATCGCGCGCCATGATCGACGGCGGTTTCATGGCGCACAACAAACAGGTGGGCCAAACCGGAAAAGTCGTGGCGCCCACGCTGTATATGGCCATCGGCATCTCCGGAGCCATTCAGCACTTGGCGGGAATGAACGGCTCAAAGGTGATCTTAGCGGTGAACAAGGACCCGGAGGCGCCCATCTTCAATGTGGCGGATTACGGAATCGTGGGGGATCTCTTTGAGGTGGTTCCCATTCTTCGGGAAGAGATTAAAAAAATCAGACATTAGTCGTCCATTGGTGAACGTGATGGAAGACGAACTTGATGGAAGACGAACTTGATGGAACTCGATGTCATTAACTTCAAGTTATTAACTTCAATGTCATTAACTTCAAGGGATATCCATTCGGAATCGGTGGGGAATGAAAATTTGATGGATTGATTGATTAATTCATTGATTGATTAATTCATTAATTCATTGATTCATTGATTCATTGATTTTACATTAAATCTGTTTTTCTCTGATAATAGAATTTTTAGGCAGTATCAATGAAAATTTATTCTGATAACAATAAATCCACTCCATTATCAGGGCAAAATTTCCTTGGAAATAGTTTCTTTAGTTTCTTTTAGCGATTATCAAAGCAAATATGCCTGATAATCAGTGGTTCTAAAAAAAACAGGAGCTATGAGATTATATCTTCTTCCAGTTGGACACAAAAAGGCGCGACACTAAGTGACAAGTCGGCTCGGAAAGAATTTAGACTAACTCAAGAACAAATCATAGACGCAATCAAAAGTGGCAAACTTCAATACAGACAAAACCATATTCACGGTAATCCATACTTCAGGTTACTAAGGAACGAAGTTGAGTCACTCGCCAAAGAACTATTCGGGAATGATTACCTTGAAAACCAGAACTTTAAAAATAAGTTATTACAGATTAACAAAGAAATTAATAGTCTGAAAAGAAAAATAAAAGCTTTAGAAAAAAAGAAGGCTGAATTGTTAGAAAGACAAGGGACTCAAGTGTCTTAAATTGTAGAACCCAGCGCTCAAGCGGACCGGGAAAGGCCGCAATTTTTTTAACCAGCATCCCTTGGCATAAATCTCGGGTTGTGACGCGGGCTTTGGGTTCGCGTTTTCCGCCTTCGCTTAGCTTGGTCGTTATGCATAAAAGCTATCATTTGAGATATTAATTATTTAACAGAACAAAAGGATCATATGAAGATATTAATGCTTACTGACCATAGCTCACACTCTGTATACGATTCAGTATATGCCCTTCCAAAGGCTATGGCGGCGTATTCTGATAATATAAAGGTGTATGCTACGAGTAGGTCGATCAACAGAGAGCATTTTTCGTGTGCCTCGCCACTTGTTGATTGCTGCATAGTTGATGACGGCTTCTGCTTCGAAACAAGAAACCAATATTTCAATAAGGAAAATATGACTGAAAGTCATCTTTCAAAGTTTGATGTTATATTTTTTAGGATAGATAGGCCAATAGCTGATGAATATCTTAGGTATTGCCGTGAAGTAGCTCCTTCAGCAAAATATGTAAATACACCTGAAGGGCTTATAAATACAAGCTCAAAGAGTTTCTTAAGCAATTTTAGCGAACTTTGCCCAGAATTTATAATAGCTAACTCTTTGGATGAAATAGAAGAATTTTCAGAAAAATTTGAAATTGTTCTGAAGCCGCTTGGTGGTTATGGAGGTGATGGATTAATTAAAATTACAAGTTTTGATGAAATAATCGTTGGCTCAGAAATTAAAACTGGTTCTACTGCAAGAAATTACTTGACAAGCTTACCTATCGCAACTTACCCGATAATGGCAATGAAGTATTTAAATAGAGTTGGTGAGGGAGACAAGAGAATAATAGTAGTAGCTGGTAGTTGTTTGGGCGCAGTTCTTCGCATTCCCCAAAAAGGGTCTTGGTTATGTAATTTAGCTCAAGGTGCAATATCAAAACCTGCGACTCTTACAGACGAAGAAATTAAAATTGTCAATACTGTTGATTCTGTGCTCATTCATGAGGGAATTAATGTATATGGAATTGATACCTTAGTTAATGATGACGGAAAGCGGATAATGTCTGAAATAAACACAACTAATGTTGGTGGCTTTGTTCAACTACAAAAAGAATCAGATATTGACATAATGGAAAAGACAGTAGAATTGATATTTAATCGACTTGATGAGGTGTAAGTATGGGGCTTAAAATCAAACAACAAGCTATGCTTTCACAGCTAATTGTTGATGGTAGTGATGAATCAAAATTTTGTTTACTTGTCGGTGCGGGTGCTTCGTTTTCTTCGGGAATACCGACTGCGGGTCATTTAGTAAATCAATGGAAAGAGGAGCTTAGAAGCATTGAGTCAAAAGATAATCCAATACTAAAAAAGTATTCTATTTATGATCAAGAATTCATGGGCTTTTATCGTGATTGGAAAATTAGGAAGTCTGGAGATTTAATAAACCCCAGTGATTATTCAATTTTAATGGAATACTTTCGTCCTACTCCTGCACTAAGACAAGCATTCATCGAGGAAGCGGTAAATGGAAAATATCCAGGTTTTGGATACTTATATCTTTCAATGCTTATTGATGCTGGATATTTCAATGTTCTCTTTACAACAAATTTTGATAATTTAGTCAATGACGCTCTATACCGATTTGTTGATTCCAGACCATTGGTCTGCTCATTCGACTCTAATGTTTCATCTATTCGAATTGCCTCTAAACGCCCAAAGATAATTAAACTACATGGAGATTATTTATTTAATAACATAAAAAATACCTCATCTGAAGTCAGAAGCTTAACAAAAAATATGGAGGATAAATTTAAGCAATTTTGCACAGAATATGGACTTATCGTAATAGGCTACTCGGGCGGAGATGATTCAGTAATGGATATTATTAAATCCATGTTGAAAGACGAGGAATATCTTAAAATGGGGCTTCATTGGTGTATTAGAAAAGGTGATGAAGTTCCTATTGCACTTGAAAGTAGCGCTGGACTATCGGATCGGTTACATTTCTACAAAATCGAATCTTTTGATACCCTAATGAGTGATGTATGTAAACGCGCCAATATTCCTCTCCCAATAGAGGTAACTGATCCAACAAAATCTAAAACCATAACTAAATTAACGGATTCGGTTAAGTCTCAAACAAACACAAATTTGTCAATTAAAATACTTGATGATGCTGTAGAAATTGTACATTCCCTTCAAAATAGAACAGTAGAGCATGACATTCTTATTAAGGAACTCCACTTATTAGGAAAGAGAATACAAGAATACAGAGATAAAATACCAAGTCAAGAAACAGTCAACAGCGTTCATGAATGCATAAGTTGTTGCGAGAAAATATTAAATGACTCTGCTCCAGAAAATATTGAATCAGCAGGGTTCACGCGAGGTCTAAATACTGAAGAGAAAGTCGATATTTATTTAATTATAGGCATTGCAAAGATAAGTCAGGCTAAGGTTTCTACTACAAAAAAAGATAAAATATTGCTATGTACAGAAATTATAGAATCGCTAAGTAGTATCACTATCGAAGCCAAGGCATTGTCTACATCCACGATGTCTAATCATCGCACGATATTTTGTAGGTTGCATTTTAATATTGCTTGTGTATTTGGACTTCTTGCTCAAATTGAAAAACAGAAAAATGAAGAACTTTGTAAAAAAGCAGTCAGGAGTCTTAGTATGCTTCGTGGTATAAATGAGGGACTGCCATTCCTTGAAAAAGTTACACGTAATGAGGAGGAAGACTTGCTGGTATTTAAAACATGTGATGACTTTAAAAACTTCCATTCTAATTAAGCAATAATTACATAACAATGCTTAGATAAACTGGGGTTGGACCGTCGCAATGCCCTGTAATAATAGAAAAAAGGCTAAAAACATGGCCCTAAAATGGTCTTAAACATCCCATTTTGGGGTCAAAAACACATGTTTAAGGTTACGCTGTGAGATTATAGATATGGCGGGCGCAAAAAGATATTTGGTTCCGGGGTATGGGGTGCGTTTGGCATATAACTCACCGATGCCAAAAAAGATTTTTTGATAAAATTTGTCAAAGACCGGGAGCGGTGGACACATTGGTTGTTTCAGGCAAAGAAAAGACATGGCCTGCATGTTCTAAACTAAAACTACATGGCAACGTCAAACCATATTCACCTCCTTGTGATAAATAAGGGAGGCAGAGATGTGATACCAAATTCGGTAAAGCTCATTGCCGGTCGAACAGCTCAGGAATACAATATCAGAAAAAATCGAAAAGGAGCCTTTTGGGAAGACATATCATGCGACGGCCATTCAGACTGACAAGCATTTAATCCAATGTCTTGTATATAATATATTGACCTGAATATGGTTCGAGCAGGCGTTGTGTCTCATCCTTCTCAATGGTCCATTTTCGGGAATAATGAAATCCAGAACCCAAAACAAAGGCATGGATTATAGATTTGCCCTGTTTGATGGATATTTTGCATATTGATAGCCTTTAAAAACTAAAAGAATCCCATTATAACTGGGTGCAAGCCGCGCTAAAAGAAAATGATCATCCGCATATCGGCAAATGGACTGAAAGCATTGGCGTCAGAAGCAAGAATTTTCTTAAAACAGTAAAAGAGAAACTTGGGCACAGAGCGAGAGGCCGAAATATTTTGGAGGATAAAAAAATAAATTCTTGGTAGTTGCGTGGAGATCAGTCCGCATATGGGGTATATTTTCACGATAATACAAACAATCAATATTTTTGGGATATATAAAACGACCGTTTTTTCAGAAATACAAATAGGCTCTTAAACCGCTTATTTTGACCCCAAAATGGGGTGTTTAAGACTGTTTTAAGGGGCAGAATTTAATCATTTTAAAATAAAACCAGTCGGTTCTCACGGCCCGACCCCATTAAACGGCTTTGTTTAAAGTCCTGTCTTTTCTCAGCATTCATCGGTTAAATGCTTGGGGCGGGTTAATAGTGGCGTACATGAAAATAGGAATTAAGCATGGCAAGAAATGCAACAAACAAATTATTACATAAAGCTAAAAAATCAAAAAGTGATGAATTTTATACACAATATATTGATATACAGAAAGAGGTTGAAGCATATTTAGAATACAATCCTGATGTATTCCGAGGTAAAGTTATTTATTGCAACTGCGATGACCCATTCGAGAGCAATTTTTTTCGTTACTTCGTTCTGAACTTTGAAAGAATTGGTTTGAAACAGCTTATTACGACCAGTTACAAACCTTCGCCTGTTGCCAATACACAACTAGAGTTGTTTGGTAATAACAAGACTCTTGCAAAATCAAAAGGCCGCCCGAAAATAAGTGCCAACAAATTTATTATTAATGAAGTTGGTGACATAGATGGCGATGGTGAATTCAGCTTGAAGGATGTGGCATTACAACTAAAGGAAAATAAACAAAATGAATGGACACCATTAGATCACGATGGCGATTTTCGCAGTGATGAATCCATATTTTTATTAAAGCAATCCGACATTGTAGTAACTAATCCACCATTTAGCCTGTTTCGTGAGTATTTAAAACAACTTATAGACTATGATAAAAAATTCTTAATCATTGGTAATATTAATGCCATTACATATAAAGAAGTTTTTCCTTTGATTAAAGAAAATAAAATCTGGATAGGCACTGGAATGGGTCGATGGATTTCTGGTTTTATTGTGCCTGAGTCATATGAGTTGTATGGAACGGAAGCTCACATTGATGAGGAAGGGAATAGAATCATTGCTACCAACAATTGTCTTTGGCTAACTAATTTTGACCATGGCAAGAGACACCAGCCATTACCACTAATGTCAATGAGAGATAATATTAAATTCAGCTCCCATAAGAATGTTAAGGGAAAAGAGTATAAAAAATATGATAATTATGATGCAATTGAGGTACCTTTTACTGATGCTGTTCCCAGTGATTATGAAGGCGTGATGGCAGTACCCATAACTTTCTTAGATAAATACAACCCTGGGCAGTTTGAACTTTTAGGAGTCACGCAACGAAATGATGATCCGTATAAAACTAAGCAATACACTAAAGCAGATTACCCGAACGCAAATGACTTAAACGCTCGTGGAGTTATCATCATTAATGGAAAGCCCAAGTCTATGTATGCAAGGGTCCTAATAAGGAAAAAATTAGCATGAAAACAACATTAAAAACCGACATCACGGTTAAAGATATATGCGAAGGATTTGTTTACAATGAGCTTGAAGGTAAAGGACTGTTTGGGCTTTCAGGGAAGTTAACCATACAACCTGAATATCAACGTAACTACATCTATGCCGATGGTAAAAAAGATGTTGCCGTAATTGATTCTCTGCTGAAAGGCTATCCCCTTGGTTTAATTTATTTCGTGAAAGTGAGTGATGATAAATTTGAAATTTTGGATGGTCAACAGCGCATTACCAGCTTCGGGCGATATGTTACCAACAAGTTCGCCTTCAAAGATGAAAATGGCATGGAACAATATTTTGACGGTATTGCAGCAGACAAAAGGACTAAGATCTTAGAAACGAAACTCACTATTTATGAATGTGAGGGCGAAGAAAGTGAGATAAAAAACTGGTTTCGTACCATAAACATAGCAGGTGTTCCCTTAAACGATCAAGAGTTTAATAACGCTATTTTTTCTGGGCAATTTGTAACACTTGCAAAAGCAGAGTTTAGCAATAGCCAGAACGCCAATATCCAGAAATGGAGTGCATACATAAAAGGCAGTGCCAATCGACAAGCGTTTTTAGAGAAGGCGTTGGACTGGGTGAGTAAAGGCAACATCGTCGATTATATGAGTAGCCATCGCTATGACGATAACATAAGAGAGCTAAATACTTACTTCATAAGTGTCATAGACTGGGTTTCGGCAGTATTTATTGATGTAGAGAATGAGATGTGCGGACTTGAATGGGGTCGTCTGTATGAAACATATCATCATAAAGCATATGACCCGAAAAATGTATCATCAGAAGTTCAAAAACTTTATAGCGACCCATACATAAAAAATCGTAAAGGTATTTTTGAATACATTCTTGGCGGTTCTAAAGATGCCAAATTGCTTAATGTACGAGTTTTTGACGAGGCAACAAAAAAATCTGTTTACTCGAAACAAACTAAGGAATCTGAGGAGAAAGGAAAATCAAACTGTCCACTTTGTTCAATAGGTCATGATTCAAATAAAAGTAAAATATGGAAATTGAATGAAATGGATGCTGACCATGTAACTGCTTGGAGCAAAGGCGGTGCAACCGATATTAAAAATTGTCAGATGCTGTGCAAAACACACAACCGTGCGAAAGGGAATAAATAGACTTCACCTAATTGAAAATTGTATAACAATCGCATGCACTCGGACAGGTAAAGTGCCGCTCGTTCCTCGCTCTGCTTTACCTGTCGGTGATGCGAATCGTTATGACTCTGATAAAAATTAATGAGAAAGGAAAGGAACTTTAAATGGCTTCAAAAATCTATGGCGGTGACGATAAGGGGCCTGTTGGTATAAAAACAGAAGGAATTCATATAGTTGATAAGCAAGGTAAAAAGTATATTGATCTCTCATCAGGAACGTTCGATCAGCCATTGGGATATGATAATCCTGTTTTGAAAAAAGCAATAATAGAGCAAGCTAATGATATGACCTATCTTCCGGGTCCTTTTATATCTGAAAAAATTTTAAATCTTGCCGAAGAGCTTGTAAAGCTCGCTCCAGATAATATCAAGTCGGTTCATCTTAGAGATTTGACTGGCTCAACAGCCATTGAAGGTGCGGTTAAAATTGCTCAGACGGCAACAAAAAAAAGGGACATTTTTTCTTTTTTCGGCAGCCATCACGGACAAACCTTTTTTACTACAGACCTTTCAGGAAACGCTTTTCGCGGTGAACTCTATCCTGTACATTTTTCTGGTATTATACATATTCCTGCGCCGTATTGCTATAGATGCTTCTATAAACAGAAATTTCCTGAGTGCAATTTTGTTTGTATTAATCGCATTCGAGAGCATATTGAGTATGCAAGCAGTGGAAACGTTGCTTGTATAGTTTGTGAACCAATATTAGGTAATGGTGGCAATATTGTCCCTCCCAAAGGATACTTTAGGGAATTAAAAAAACTCTGTAAAGAATTTGAAATACTTTTAGTTTTTGATGAAGTTCAGACAGGACTCGGTCGTACCGGTTATATGTTCGCGGCTGAGTATTTTGAAGTGGAACCAGATATTATAGTTCTCGGCAAAGGACTGGGGGGGCCTACACCTAGAAGTGCTATTTTAATTAGCGGTGACATTCCAGAATATATGCCATCATACCAGCATTCAACCACAGGACGGTCTAATCAAATATCCTTAGCTGTTGCACTTGCAACTCTTAAAGAACTTCAGAAACCCTTTTTTTTACAGAATGTTATACAGGTGGGAGAAGTTCTTGGAACTGGTCTAAAAAAATTAAAAGATAAATTTTCTTTTATTGGTGATGTAAGGGGTTTAGGTTTTATGTGGGGCGTTGAAATAGTAAATCCCGCTGATGAAAGAACACCGGATGTCGTATTGAATAATAGAATTATAAAAAAAGCTTTTACTGCTGGTTTAATTATTCGCTCTTCAAGATACGGCTATGGAAATGTCTTTAAGGTGAGACCGGCTTTGATTCTTACCGAAGACGATGCTAAGGAGATTATTGAAAAACTCGATCGTGTTCTGGAAAAAATAAATGAGGATTTATAATGATAGAAAAACTTTTAGCACTTGCAGAACAAGTAAGAACTGCTGTTTTATCCAAACAGGCTTATACCGGGCGAGAAATACTTAGGCGTGAACATGGGGGAGATCCGCATTATGGAATTGATGAAATAGCGGAAAAAGCTATAGAAATGGCATTACGCTCATGGAACTTACCCATCGCTTATTACTCAGAAGATCGTGGCTTTATTCGTTGTCATGAAAAACCAGAATTCCTACTTATAATTGATCCTATAGATGGTACTCGACCTGCAATAGCCAATTTTGAAAGCTGCTGCTTCTCCGTTGCAGTCGTACCATATTCTGCCTGTCCAAAGTTCAAGGATATCAAGAATGCGCTTATTCTTGAGTTGAAAAGCGGCAACTACTTTTATGCCGATGCCGATGCAAATCAAATAGAAGTTTCCCCCTCTATTTCTAAAACATCTTTATGTAGTAAGCAAACAGATGTTGAAAGTATGTTTTGGAGTATTGAGTTGACTGCTCATCCAGTAAAGCAACTTATAAAAGTTTATGGAGACTTAATTGATAATTCTGTAACATTAGGGGCTGTTTTTGTTTTTACGAGTTCATCATATTCGTTGACCAGAATAATTACTGGACAACTAGATTCTCATGTAGATATTGGTCACCGGATTATTCAAGATTATCCAAAGTTGATAAAAGAGTTTGAAAAGGTTGGACGCGGTAAAATTGTAACCCTTTTTCCTTATGATATAGCTGCTGCGGCTTTCATTTTAATTAAAAGCGGAGGTGTTGCAACAGATGCTTATGGGCGATCTTTGGATAATTTACCTCTTATTACGGACAAAAGCATAAAAGGACAATGTTCTCTCATTGCGGCATCTAATAAAAAACTTCACAAAAAAATAATGAATCAGCTTAAATGGAATAATCTCAAATAAGTGGGGGTCAATATAATAATGAAAGCTCTTCTTTTTAGTAAAAAAAAATCACTTGAAATTCGAGATGTCCCTATACCAAAAATTAATAACGAGAATGAAGTTCTGATAAAAGTAAAAGCTACAGGGATATGTGGAACAGACATACATATATTGAGAAAGGAGTATCCAGCTAAACCAGGGGTTATTCTGGGTCATGAATCGTCTGGTATTGTGGAGGAGGTTGGTTTACAGGTAACTAATGTGAAACATGGTGATAAGATCATTCTTGATCCAACTTACCATTGTGGTATCTGTTTTTATTGTCAAAATAATAGACCAAATTATTGCGAAGAAAAATACCACACAGAGACAGGCGTATCTCATAATGGGACTTTTGCAGAATATCACGTTGTAAACGCCTCTTTCCTTCATCATCTCCCGGATGAAATATCTTTTGAAGTAGCTACTCTGACAGAACCTTTAGCTTGTGCATTGAATGCCTTACGGCAGACTCGCATAATGCCTGAATCTCGTGTGCTGATTGTAGGTGGGATGGTGAAAATCAGCCTAAAAACACATAATTCGGGCAATAAAAATAAGCCCGGAAATGTTTTGTTCCAACATGGTTCGCGGTGGATAACATATTGAAATAACTTCAAATAAAAAAGTCTA
>Ga0307987_1000147_pt1 | contig 42745 bp, 32 predicted proteins | sample EllFjometagen181_FD_203157 | JGI IMG/M metagenome (GOLD analysis project Ga0307987, IMG submission 203157) | Marine microbial communities from Ellis Fjord, Antarctic Ocean - #181 | ecosystem: Environmental > Aquatic > Marine > Unclassified | place: Southern Ocean | collected 2014-10-08 | reverse complement strand
ATCGTCTGGGAACATGCGCGCGAAGTCGAGGATCGTTCGCGGGCGAGGGAGGTCAGGGGGTAGAGGAGTGGTGGGCATGGAGGGAGGCTACGCGGCGAGGCGTACCTGAGTCAACCGGATAAGCACGCGTCAGGTTTTCCACGTACGTCCCTGCCGCCACCACGAGATGGTGGGTTTCACGCGCCGCGACGGCGTCGAGCCCCTCTTGGATGGTCCTGAAGGGTCCCTGCTCGCTGCCATCCCCCCCCTCAGAGGCGGCGACGTTCACGAACACCGTGCTGCCGGTGGTCTCCAGGTCACCCCAGTCACCCGTGCCACAGGCTTCGGGAACACACTCCCCGCGGTCCGCGACGTAGCCGGTGTCGCACTCCACGGGTTCGCCCGTGTCGCTGGGCTGTGGGCCGCTGTCCATGTCGGGCTTGGGGCAGCCCGCTGTCAGCATGACGATGGCCGTCATTGGCGCGATGATCGAAACGTTGGCTTTCTGGGTCATCGAATCTCCTTCGATTGCGAACTGGGCGCTGCTGTGGGTGGCTCTACGAGTCTGGGAGATCGACCTCGATCTCCAGGGTGAGCTCGAGGGCGCAGGTCGGGTAGTCATACTCGGGGCACTGCTCGATGCTCGATGTCTCTGTCTCCCAACCTTCAGGCCCCAGTTCGCAGGCGTCCCCCTGCACCACGATGTCGGTGGGGTTGTCCAGGTAGCTGTTCCCCTCGAGGGTGGCGGTGGCGTCGTCCAGCATCAGGCCTGCCACCAGGCCGCCCTGGAGCGTGTTGCCCGCCAACAGCAGCCCGGCGTCGTCCTGCCAATCGGCCACGCCGCCCGTCGCGAAGATGGCGTCGCCCCCGCGGTTCACAGAGCCGTAGGGCTCGCCCTCGCCCCCGGCGAGCGATGAGCCAGCCAGGTTGTAGGAGCCGGAGCCGTTCAACCACACCCCCCCAAGCAGGCAGCCTTCCACGGAGCTGTCATCGACCTTCAGGGTTGCGGTCGAGTCCTCGGTGGACGAGGCGTAGATGCCGACGCCGCCCCCAAGGTTCTCCGACGGCTGAACGTCCTGGATGGTGGAGTTCGTGAGGGTCAGCATTCCGCCATCACGCACCGCGGCGCCTGCGAAGAGGGCGCCGGAGACAGCGCAGCCCTCACAGACCACGCTCGAGCCGGCGCCCCAGGAGTAGAGTCCGATCCCCTCGACGTCCTCGAGGGTGAGCCCTTCGGCGCTGACGGAGCCGGCGCTGTCCGCTGACACCCCGACCGCGACGATCTCCTCGCCGCCCTGGATCAGGTTGGTGATCGTGCTGTCGAGGATCGAGATCGTCGAACCCTCGCCCATGGCGTTGAAGCCGACGCCGACGTTGTCCTCGAGGGAGCACGAGTCCACCTCGACCTGTCCCCCCATGGCGGCCACGATCGCGCTCGACCACTGACCCTCGTAGCAGCGGGTGTCACGGATGACGACCTGATCGAGGATCGCCTGGCTTCCGGTGTCGAAGGCGATGACGGAGATCCCGGAAGAAGACGCGAACTCGCCACCCGTCGCCCGCAGGGTGCTCCCTCCATGCACGAAGACGGCGGGCGACATGGGCGCGTCGGTGGTGGCGGAGATGGTGACATTGGAGAGGCTGGCCGAGGAACCCCCATGGAGTCCGATGCCAAATGCTGTGGGGGGCTCCGTGTCGGTGCCCGGCTGGGTGTCGGTGATCCGGCAGTCCGTCATGGTCAGCGTGGACACCACCGTGTCCTTGTAGGTCGCCGCGTACGCTCCGAATAGGTCGTTGTCGTGTATCTCGCAGTCGGTCGCGGTCAGGATCGCTCCGAGGATGACGATCAGCCCGCCGGAAACGTCGCCCGAAGACGGCGCGGTCCAGGCGACCTCGACGCCGTCGATGGACACCGTCGTGCCCTCGTCCTGGGCGTGGATACCTGCGCCGTGGTTGGACAGACTCCCACCACCTACCATCACCAGGTTGGCCCCGGCGCTCGCGACGATCCCCTGGCCGTATTCGCCACTGGATGTCGGCGCGGTGTCCTGGACCCAGGTGTCCTCGAGCACGACGGTCGTACCTTCGCCGTACGCCGCGACGCCGCAGAAGACGTTGCCCTCGAAGATGCTGTCGCGGATGGTGACAGTGGACCCTTCGATGATCCATGCCCCCTTCCCGTAGTCTTTGTACCCTGCCTGGGTATCGGAGACAGTCACGTTGTCCAGCTCGACGGTGGCGCCGTCCTCAACGTACAGCCCGGCTGTCGCGTTGTCAGCGAGCGTGCACGAACTGGCGCGGAGTGTGGCACCCGCTGTGACCAAGATCCCGAATCCAAAGTCGGAGTCCCGTGTCGAGCCTTCGACGATTCCGTTGGCCAGAACCACCTCGGTGCCCGAGCCCGCGGCGACGATGCCTGCCAGGAGGTTGTCACTTGCTCGGACGTCCCGCAGCTCCAGCTTGCCCTCGGTGGCGTAGATCCCGCCGTGTTGGCCTCCGGTCACGGCCAACCCGCTGATCGATGAGCTCGTGTATCTGCTCTGGTCGAGCCGCAATGCAGGCTGATCCTCGGCGCCCCCAGATCCATCGAGCGTCACCAACTCCGCGCAGCGCCCCTCGAGTGCCAGGCCTGCGTGGTCCCCATCGAGGGTCAGGGTCTCCTGGTAGGTGCCCGCCGCCATCACGAGCTGGTAGGTCCCATCCGCCGCCACGGCGTCGAGCCCCTCCTGGATGGTGGTGAAGGGCGCTTGCATGCTGCCGTCACCGCCCTCTGGGGCGGCGGCGTTCACGAACACCGTGCCGTCGGAGGTCTCCAGGTCGCCCCAGTCTCCCGTACCGCAGGCTTCAGGCACGCACTCGCCACGGTCCGCGAGGTAGCCGGTGTCGCACTCCACCGGTTCGCCGGTGTCGACGGGGTCCCCGGGACTGCCGGTGTCGGGTGTCGGGCACCCGGCGCCAACGCTGGCGAGGGAGATGAACAGCAGTGTGATTTTGCTATCTGTGCGCATTCAAATCGTCCTCTTGCCTTCACATACACCCGCGCCCAGTCTACGAGCAGACAGCCGACAAGTCCAACTCCGCCTCGTTGTCCGACTCGTCGCATTCACTGCTGGAGTCGTCGTCATCGATGACGACGACCAGCTTGTCGTGGGTGACGATGTCCGCGGGGTCGATGGTGAAGATGAAGGTCTCGGTCAGCTCGCCGGGCTCGAGCACGGCGCCCAGCGCGGTGCCTTCCAGATAGTCGCGCGTGCCGTCGCTCTGCTCGCCGTAGACCGACAGGAGCAGGTCAGCGCTCGCGCGCAGCTGTCCGTCGTTGCTCACCTGGATCAGCACGTCCACATCGTCTCCGCAGTACTGCTGGCAGGCATCTTGGACGACGAGCCCGAGGTTGGCGGCGGTCTGCGGGTCGAGGCTGGTCCCGGTCGCCTGACGGAAGCCATCGTAGGTCGGCCAGGGTGGTTGGACCGTTGTGGGCAGGGCCAGGCCGTCGTCGATGTTGGTGCCGTAGTAGGCCTGCTGGTTCCAGACCTGCTGGGCGCTCACCCAGTTGTCGTCGGCATCTCCAACCACGGGGGATAGGCATTGTTGAAGAATGGCGCCCGGCCTTCTCCCATACGCTCCTGCCAGCCCTCGGGTAGCAACGCATAGCTTCCCGTGCTCGTCGTCTGACACGGCACCAGGCTGGGTGAGCGCCATGCCAGCCGACGAGCCCGTGGTGCGGGTGCAGCAGGCCGTGACGAGGAGGGAGGTCATGGATGAGAAATCGAGGAGGGACTGCGCCTCATGTCGGGGCTCGGAGTCGACCCAAAAAGTTCGAACGTCGTCCAATATCCCCCACCATAGAGCCCCTCTGATTCAGTTCGGAGGGGCTTTTTGGTTGTGGAGCCTCCGAGCCAGACACGCGGTCCCACTGCGGGAGGCCCCGCGCGTTCGAATACCCGTTACGGCCACCCCCCCCCACCTCGAGCCCCTCTGATTCAGTTCGGAGGGGCTTATTGGGGTCCTGCGTCTCCAGCTGTCCGTCGAGACCGAGCGGCTCAAAGCCGCCCAGAACCCCGCCCTTGTGAGACCCTGGTTCCCCATCGCCACGCTGAACCCGCTGAACCGCGCGCTGCTGGCGTTCTCAGCGGTGCGCTACCTCGGGGTCGTAGACGCCAACGAGCCGGCCATGGCGGGCGCCGCCGTGGTGCTGAACGTGGTGCCCCACTTCGGCCTTCCCTTGCCCATCCAGGTCTACGGCATCTGCTCGGTGCTCCCCCTGGTGTTGGGCCAGGCCGCGGTGGCCGGGGCCTTCGTTGGCTTCAGGGCGTTCAGCGGGCACCCGCCAGGGGTCACCGAGGCGCTGAAGGCCAAGGGCGCGGCCGACGCCGCGCTGGACCCGCGTGTTCCCGTGAAGACCGGTTTGGGTGCCTACCAGGTCAGGGCGAGGCGCATGCCGTGCTGCTGCCCGTCGGACCACGGTGCAACGCGAGCGGACCAGCCGGAGCTCTCACCGTCGAGGAGGCGACGATGCTCGCGGTGTTGCATGACCAGCCCGACGACCATCATGCCTGCCCCACCGACCGCCCAGAGCGGTCCGAAACCGGAGACCACACACAGGCCAGCACCGGCACCCGCGACGATGAGATAGCGTCGGGAGACCTGGTACCCGGCATCGCTCAAGGCTCGGCTCTGGAGTGCGAGACCGCCGGGCATCGCGATGAAGCCGTAGGCCGTAATGGGGACTCCGCCGAGGAGCATCGCAAGCCCGACGTCCTCAACCGAGTCTCGATTCGATAAGACGAGGGCGTAACCAGCGATGAGGAGCGACGGTCCGGCCGCCATGCCCGCCAGGCCTGTGCGGACAAACACCCGACCCGTCCGCCAGCGCCTCGTAGACTCGACCCGGGCGGCGTTGTCCTGGATCAGGGACTCCCAGTCGATCGTTGTCCGTGGTGGAAGCAGGGCCTCGGACGGGGCCAACCCGGACGCGGCGGCCTCGGCAGTATCCTGGGGCTTGTGCTGCTCGCCAGGCCCGTCGTTCGTCTCGACCGCGCTCGCGTCGTCGGTGAGCGCCTCGTCTTCGGAGGCCGCGTCGTCGTCGGGGGAGAGCAAAGACTCCGGAGGTGGGTCCAGGGAGGCCTGGTCGTCGACTACAACCAGGCTCTCGGGTTCTACGGTGTCCGATGCGTCGGTGTCCGCCACGGCCCCCGCCATCAACAGGGTCATCGCCAAGACTTGTAGTGCGCCCATCGAGCCTCCCAGCTACCTCTCTATGCTACCACACGGAGGAGAATCGGCGTAGCCACGGCCGCCCGAAGTTCCCGACGGCGGGTGTTTGGTGTAGACTGATAGTGGCACTATCAACCAAGGGGAGTGGGCGTGAACGCACTGCCAGTCATGGTCTCGATCTTGTTGCACGCCGTCGCGCTCGCTGAACAGGAGCCGGCCATTCCCAGCGAGGTCCATGTGTCTACCCGCATTGGCGCCCTCGAAGCGAGCATCGCCACACTGGCAGGAAATGGGGACTACGACGGAGCGCTGGATCACGCGCTGCTCGCCATGGAGGAACGTCGCTCGAACCTGCCGGCTGATGCCGCCGGGTTGGCTCGCGGCATAGCGATGGTGGGGAGCCTCCACGCCGACATGGAGCAGTATAGGCTCGCGATAGAGCACCTCGCGGAGGCCGCACAGGTCGCGGAGCGGGCTGGGCTCAACGCAGCCGCCACGATGTATGACCAGCAAGCGGAGACGGCCGCGCTCTATGTCCATGTGTACAGCGCGCTGGACGATGGCAAGCCCGATAAGGCCCTGGGCCCGATGCAGGCCATCGTCGCTGCGAGGGCGCAGCGGGAGTCCGAGGCTCCCCTGGCGCTCGCCCAAGCCAATAACGACCTCGCCTTCGTCCTCATCCTGAACGGGCAGTGCACCCGCGGCCAGAGGCTCGCCGAAGCGGCCTTGCTGACCCGACAGGACGCGCTGCCCGCAGGGCACCCCAAGCTGGCGGAGTCCTGGCTCTGCGTGGCCGGCACCGCCGCCTGCCTGGGGTGGGATGCCGAATCCCAGGCCGCCTACGTGGCGGGGGTTCGAGCCTGGTCCCAGGGCCCCCTCAGCAGGCTGCGCGAGCCTCCATCCTACCTCGCGGTGACCAAGGCCTACCCACGAGTCACGTCGAGCGCTCGATGACCACAGCGATACTGGCGGCGACCGGCTCCCTGGCCAGTACCAGGGCAACGATGCCGCGCTCATGACGCCTCCCGGCCGCACCGCATCAGCTCGTCGACCACGGCGTCCACGCTGCGGGGCGTGAGGCTGGGGTTTCCTCGTGGATCAGGGAACTCGAAGTCGAACTGAGTCTCGAGGGCCACCACGTGCTCCAGCGCATCGATGCTGGCCAGCCCCAGGCCAGTCCCGAACAGCACGGCGTCCGGATCGATGGTCCTTGGCTCGAGCTAAAGCTGTACGGCCTGACGGGGACCTGACAGACCTCGGATACCAGGGCTCTCCTCTGGTCGAGCTAGGATTGGACGGACGACGGATCCGTTCGTGCTCCCAGCTTTTCTGACGTCTACCTGCGCGTCCTTCTCTCGAGAGCCGGCGGGGTCCGGGGGGCCCGAGCGCAGCGACTCAAGGGTACGTGCCTTCCTGGATCCTGCGCTTGCGCGACTTGCCAACCCTGACGACCGCAGCTCCAACAACCATCGTCGCCAGACCCGCGAAGATGGGAAGACAGCTCAGCAAAGCCAGCTCGTACGACCCGACAACGGCAAAGGACACCACGAGGGCGGCGCCTCCGAGGGCGGTCAGCCCTAGGCCTCCCAGGACGGTCCCCATCCCAATCCGCACAAATTTTTCGGCGTGCTCCATGTTGGCATCATCTTCGCCGTCGCGGGGGGGCTTGACCTCACCAGCAATGATCGACCAGTGCGCGGTGGAGCGATCCTGTAGAGCGGTGGGGAGGCTGGGGCGCGAGGGGTGGTGGACGAGGTAGAGTTCGACCTGGCGTCTCCAGTCCGAGCGGTCGACGCCGGCGGAGCGATAGCGCCGATCGAGCAGCTCGGCGGGGTGGTCGATGGCGAGGGAAGCCGGCTGGTGCTCCAGCCGCCAGAGCGCCTCCTTCATCCGGGCGGCCCCCGCCGTGGCCCGCTGCTTCGGAACACCCATCTGTTCGGAGCGCTGGGCGAACGCGTCGAAGAAGGGCGCGGTGACCTGGGGCTCCGTCGCCAACAGGTGCCTGATCCCTTCGCATTCTTTGGGGTTCAGCCCCTGCAGATAGTCCGCGGCGCTGTTGGTGGTGTGCACCACCCGGGGCCCGTGTTGCCGCACGAGGCGCTGTATGGAGGCGTGGGTGCGCGCCTTCTCGGGGAGCTCGTGGACCGCCCCCGCGATGAGCGCGGCGTGGGTCAGATCCTTGAAGAATCGCTCGGACAAGCCCTTCGAGAGGCAGTACTGCTTGTCTCCCAGCAGCTCGTCGCCGCCGTCGATGCGCGCGATGGACTTCTCGATGTTGGTCACCATGCGCTCGATCTCGGCGCTGGAGGGGTAGCCTCCAGCAGCCGCTGCGGCGCCCACAAGGGGCGGGGTGCTACCCAGCGCGATGAGCGCCCCGGTGCGCTCCAGGAATGCCCGTCGGTCCATCCGTCCTCCCCGGTCCTGTGAACAGAACCTGCGTCGCCATCGGTGTGTGGGGATGGTACCTCGAATCGCACAGTTTGTGGGACTTGTCCGCGTGCATGTCAGAGCCACCAGCGAGCTGTGCAGGTCTCTCGATCATGAGCCGAGGAACATGGTTCCCCTGTCCGTGGGCTGGGCGCTGTCGCTGTGCCGGTGTTGAGACGGACGAGGCGATGCGCTGGTGGGCGCAGGGCCCCACCGCTGCCTTGACTAGAAGGACTTCGCAGGCAGCGAAATCGGATGCGCCTCGACGAGCGACCACAAAAACGCACTGGTGGTCCTCGCTCTGGGTGGCCTGGCCGCCCTGCGGCGACGGCGGAAGCCCACGCGCTGACCCACCCTTCTGGCCAAGAACCACGGGCAGCCACTTGTCGAATCGCCAACAGCGTGGAAGACTCTCGGTGGGTGGACAGGCGCGATGCCTGCACGTGATTCCGAACACGTGAACCGGGAGCTACGGATGTACAGGAGCCTTCTCTTCGGCACTCTGATGACGGCCTGCCTGGTCCCCCGCGCAGCGCACGCTAGCATAGACCTACCCTACGCCAGCCGCCCCTTGCGGGCGGGCTTCGACATCATGCTCGGCCTGGGCACAGGCGCACGTTTGAGTTGGAGGTTCGAGAACGGCCCCCTGCGGTCCGTGGACCTACGCTTCGGCTACGCGGTACCCGCGGTGGTATGGGAAGGCCCAAACCCACGGGCGCTGAGCCTAGGGAACGTGTTCGACCACTACTCCGCCGCCTACCTGGTGCAGGCCGTCGATCTACGGCTCTGGGGGCCGCTGGCCTTCGAGCTTAGCGGCGGCTTCAGCCGGGTGGGCGGCGAGTGGGGCTTGCTGGAAGACGCGTTCACATTGTGGGGGCCGCCCGAGCCCACCTACACCGGCTTCACTGCCGGCGCCGCCCTGCGCTGGACCCCCGATTCAGGCAGCCCGCTCACCGTCAACGCTGGCGCACTACTGCTGTCAGACGTCTGCTTGCACTACCCGAGGCTGGTCATCGATGTCGGCCCCACGTTCCAGTGGTGAGAGGAGATCCCATGAAGCACGCCCCCCTGTTGCTCGCCCTGTCAGCCACTGCCTGTGAGTGCCCGCCTCCTTGGACGGAAGATACCTCCTGCTCCCGATCTGACACCATCGAGATGGACGTGGACGCCATTGGGGCCGCTCCCTGGGACGGCTTCCGGCTGGAGGCGCTCGACTGGGCCTGCTCGACCTCGCCCGAGGACTTCGAGGAGGGGACGCCCTGGCTGCTGGACGAGAGCGGCGCTGAGGTCGGGGGCTTGGTCCAGGAGTCCACCTGCGAACGCTGGCGCGTCCCCCAGGGCCTGGAGCCCGGCGCCTACCAACTGCTCGGACTGCAGGACGTACCGTCGGAGTGGTCAGGCGGCCACATCGAGCTCGAGTTCGAGGAGCCCGTGACGCTGATGGTGGGGTCCTGGGGTCACGACGCGGCCTTCGATCATGCCAGCGTCACCGGTCGGACCTACGAGATCCCACTGACGGGCCTGACCGATTGCGGCGCCCTCGACGTGCTGTTGGAGCAAGAGCCCGACCCGGGCGCGGCCTACCTCGAGCTCGGCGACATCACTGGAGACCGAGTGCAGTTCCGCCTGCTATGGGGCTCGGGTGCAGGTGCAGACCCAGCCATGGAGTGCATGCTGTTGGAGAGCGACGCTGGCATCAGCGCAACGGGCGAGCTGTACTGGACCTCGGACCACGAGAGGGTGAACGTCTACCCACTGGTCGAAGCCTGGAACCTCACCTTGCGCCTGGGCTGGGACGGCAGCGGCGAGCAACTCGCCGGTGTGGAGGCCGCCGCGTTGGCAAAGCTGCGCGATCTGGCAGGCCTGGTGGGCCAGAGCGTCGACGACGCCTGCGGTCACCTTGGCGGCCGCACGCTTTGCCCAGACGGTTCCTTCGACTGCGCCAACGTGGAGGTGCTGGGAGGAACGGGCACGGCTACCGACAGGAGCTTTGGTGACGAACTGCCTTCGTGCTGGGAGGATCTGGACGCGGAAGCCTTCGCTGGCTGCGAGCTGGGCTGCGCCGCCGTGGACACCCGGACCGGCGCCCTGAGCGCCCTGTTCCTGGCGACGCTGCTGGGAATTCGGCGACGTCGCCGGGATACCCGCTGACCGAGCTTGTCCCCCTCCCATGGCCATGCGGCTGATCCTCGAGAAGGCCAGCGGCATCGTGCCCTGGACCTGGGCCCTCAACGGCCTGATGTCCGTGGTCGCCAGCCTGGGCAATCGAAGCCGTTAATCGCGAGCCCGCGGTGACGAGGTCGTCGAACCATTGTACTTCGAGGTCGGGAAGTGAATCTTGAACGCGGTGTTCACGACGAGGTTCGCGATCCCCTCGAGTGGGCCGGAGCCCAGGGACCTGCGCCACGCTCTCCGTCCCACCCGGGTGAGGCGGTAGACCTCATCCCAGGTCTGGTGGTAGCAGCGCAACAGGTCCTCTGGTACCAAATTTCCGGGCTGGAAGACCACGTGCTCCGTGTCGTACAGACGCCAGTCGCGAGTGAGGATGCGACCCTCGCTGTCCAACCGATCGAACAACTTCGTCCCGGGGAAGGGCGTGAGCAAGGCCAGACGCGTAACGTCCACGCCGATCTCGTCGATGAAGTCCGGCAGCGCGTTCAGGCTCTCCAGGGTGTCGTGGTCGAACCCGAGGACGAAGCAACCCAGCACCTGGATGCGGCACTCGTGCAAGGTGGAGATGATCTCGCGATACCGGCTCGCCTGGTTGAAGCCCTTACCGACGTCCTTCAGATTGGCGTCGTTGTTGGTCTCGAGGCCGAACAGCAGCCCAGTACAGCCGCTCCGAACCGCCAGCTGGAGCAACTCGGGGTCATCCGCGATGTCGATGGTCGCGGGGCCTCTCCAACGCACGCGCAGCGGTGCCAGCGCAGTGAGGAGCTCCTTGGCGTACGCACGATCGCCCAGGAGGTTCGGATCGAGGAAGACGATGCTGGCTCGTCGCATGGCGCGAATCTCATCGACGACGTCCCCGACGGGTCGCGTGACCGCCTGGTGCTCCCAGGCACTGCAAATGGAGCAGAACGCGCACCGGTTTCCGCACCCTCTCGAGGCCTGGACGGTGCCGGTGGTCAGGTAGCGCCGCGACGGGAGCAGGTCGCGACGCGGCAACGCGACCCGGCCTTCCATGGCCCGGGCTGGCTCACGCAGGATGCCCCGAGGCCGATCGCCGGAGGCCACCTGCCGCAGCAGCGCCGGCCACGCCCGCTCGGCAGGGCCCGCCACCACCGCGTCGGCGTGCTCGGCCGCTTCTTCAGGGAGCGCGGTAGGGTGCGGTCCGCCGAGCACCACAAAGGCACCGCGAGCCCGATAGGAGCGGGCCAGCGCGTAGGCTCTTGGCGCCGCAGAGACCGCGCAGGAGATGCCAACCACATCGAACGCGCTGTCCTCGGGGGGCAGTTGCTGGACGCCCTCGTCCACGAGTGTGATCTCGGGGTCGAGCTCGCGCGGAACCAGACCAGCGAGCGCCGTGAGGGTCAGGGGGGCGTAGAACGCCCGATTGTGGCGAAGCTTGCCATAGGTGTAGGTGTTGTCTCCCGCCAGAACCAACAAAATACGCATCCGCCCGACGCCTCCATAGCATCCGAGGTGTATCCTGAAAGGAGCATGGGTGTAGCGCCAACGCTATAGTGCCGTGGGCGGGGGACTACCCGCTCTGTCCCGCCAGGGAAATTCCTCCTCGCTCGAGCCGGAGTCGCTGCCAAGATCATGGCCCCTTCCACACCCCGCCGGCGGCTCCTCCTGCTGCTGCCAGACGGCCGCATCCACAAGCTCTCCTTGGGACCACTGCGAACCTCCTTCCGTGAGGCGCCGCTCACCGCCACCCACCTGGCAGCCCTGGTTCCCCCCGAGCTGGATCTCGACATCAGCGTTGTTGACGGAAGCATATCACCGCCGCCGCTGGAAGAAGACTACGACTTGGTGGCCATCTCGGTCATCACCGGCACGGCCCCTGAGGCCTACCGCCTGGCCGAACACTTCCGCCGCCGCGGGGCTACCGTGGTGTTGGGGGGCGTGCACGTCACGCTCTTGCCCGACGAAGCCGCCGCCCACGCAGACGCCATCGTGGTGGGGCCCGCGGAAGACACCTGGCCCAAGCTACTCCACGACTGGCACGACGGGCGCATGGCGGAGCGCTACCAGCCTGAACGCAGGCCGTCCCTGGCCGGGTTGCCAGAGCCTCGCCGCGACCTGCAGAAGCACCTGGGCTACATCATGCCCAACACGGTCTTCGCCACCAGAGGCTGCGGCCACAGGTGTGACTTCTGCGCGGTGCCCGCCGCCGGGATCGGCTGGCAGACCCGCCCAGTGGGCGACGTGGTGTCGTCCGTGCGTGCCACGGGCGCCCGGCGCATCGCCTTCAACGACGTCAACATCGTTCAGGACCGAGACTACGCCATCGAGCTCTTCGAGGCTATGGCTCCCCTGGGCAAAAAGTGGGGCGGGCTCGCGACCACCGACGTGGCCCACGACCCGGAGCTGCTCGAAGCCATGGTCCGCAGCGGCTGCTCCTACCTGCTGCTCGGCTTCGAGTCGGTGAGCAATCATGGCCTGCGCGACATGCGCAAGAGCTTCAACCATCCCGGCGGCTATCGATTCGTCTGCGACACCCTGCATCGGCACGGCATCGCCATACAGGGCTGCTTCATCTTCGGCCTGGACGACGACGACCCTTCCGTGTTCGACGACACCATAGAAGCGGTCAACGAGCTGCGCATCGACATCCCGCGATACGCGCTCTACACACCCTTCCCGGGGACCGCGGCCTATCGGCGCCTCGAAGCGGACGGGCGCCTGCTGCACCGCGACTGGTGGTACTACGACACCCAGCATGTGGTGATCCAACCCCTGAAGCTGTCGCCCGAGCAGTTGGAACGCGGTTTCTTCCACGCATGGCGCAAGACCTTCACCATGCGCTCCATCCTCCACCGGACCAGCGCTTGTCCCCGCCAGTTGCCCATCTCCTTCGTTGGCAACCTGGCCTACCGTCTCTACATCCGACGTCTCGAGCGCGACACACGCCGCTTTCCCGCCCAGGGGGCCTGACCCGTGCACATCACCTTCATCCAGCCCAGCGTCGGCCGTAAAGCAGACGGCTCACCGTACCCGTCGTCGTGGGTCATGGAGCCGCTCTCCATCGCCATGCTGAGCGCGCTGACCCCCCCCGAGCACCGCCGCACCTTCTGCGACGAGCGGCTCGAGCCGGTCCCATACGACCAACACACCGACCTGGTGTGTATCAGCGTCGAGACCTACACCGCCCGCCGTTCCTACCAGATCGCAGCGCGCTATCGGGAGCGGGGCGTCAAGGTGGTGCTGGGCGGGTTCCACCCCACCCTGGTTCCGGACGAAGCGGAAGCCCACGCCGACGCCATCGTCGTGGGCGAGGCTGAAGGCTGCTGGACCACGCTGCTCGATGACATGGCCGCAGGCCGCCCGAAGCCCCGGTATATGTCGGACGAGCGCCCACGGCTCGCGGGCCTGGTGGCCGATCGGTCCATCTTCGGCGAGCATCGCTACGGCCGTGTGTCCCTCGTGGAGACCTCCCGCGGCTGCGGCTTCGCATGCGAGTTCTGCTCCATCAGCGCGTTCTTCGAGCGCAGCTGCACTGAGCGACCCGTCGAAGAAGTGATCGAGGAGATCAAGACACTGAAAGGTGTCATCTTCTTTGTCGACGACAACATCGGCGTGGACCCCGCTCGCCTGCGGGCACTCTGTGAGGCCCTGATCCCCCTGCGCCGAAAGTGGATCGGTCAGGTCAGCATCCACGTCGCCCGCGATCCCGAACTGCTCGCGCTGATGCAACGGTCGGGCTGCGAGGGCGTGCTGGTGGGCTTCGAGTCCCTCGATCCCGACACCCTGCGGTCCATGGGCAAGTCCGTCAACGCTGGTGCCCGCGACTACGCACACGCCATCGGGGCCTTTCGCCGCCACGGCATGGCCATCTACGCCACCTTCGTCTTCGGCTACGACAACGAGAGCGAGGAGACCTTCCGCCGCGCCCTGGCCTTCGCCGAGGAACACCGTTTCTTCTTCGCTGCCTTCAACCACCTGGTCCCCTTTCCCGGAACGCCCTTGTATCGGCGGCTGAAAGACGAAGGTCGGCTGCTGCTCGATCCGTGGTGGCTCTCGCCCGATGCTGGCTTCGGACAAGTGGTTTACCAACCCAGCAGCATGTCCCCGGGCGAGCTCACGCGGCTCTGTGAGCGCTACCGCCATCGATTCTACCGCTCATCTTCCATCGCCCGGCGCGCGCTCGATTGGCGGGCCAACGCCAACAGCCCCACCAAGCTGGCCCTCTTTCTGGGCTACAACCTGTGGAGTGACCGGCAGATCACGCTGCGCCAGGACCTCCCGTTCGGCATCGCGACGTGAAGCTGCGGCTCGCCAACGTTAGCGACGACGACGCCCTGCGGGCGCTTGTTCGCCAAGATGCCATGCCAGGCTGGATCCGTATGGCCTACGGGCGCGAGCCCAGCTTCTTCCACGGGCTCTCGGTCGAGGGCGACTTCGCCCAGGCCTTCGTCTTCGAGGATCGAACAGGCGAAGTCCGCGGCCAGGCCACCCGTGCCATCAAGCGCGTGTGGCTCGACGGTGAGCCTACCGCAGTGGGCTACTTGGGGGGCCTGCGCATTCACCCGGCGGCCCGTGGCAGCCTCGGGTTGGCACGCGGCTTCGCGTTCCTTCGCCGCCTGCACCGCGACGAGCGTTGCGAACTCTACTTCACCACCATCACCACCGACAACGAGCGAGCCCAGGCCGTGCTAACAAGCGGGCGCGGCGGATTGCCCCACTATCTCCCGGCGGGTCGTGTCTGTTTCCACGCTATGGCCCCGTCGCGTTTGGCGCGGACCATGGGTCGGGTCGGTGGCCTGCGGGTCGTCACGGGTGCGACGGTTGGCGAAGCACGCATGCTCGCGTTCTTCGAGGAGCATGGCCGCGCAGAACAGTTCTTCCCACGCCTCGGAGCCGGAGACCTGAACGCTCCGCAGTACCGAGGGCTGGAGCTCGACGACTTCCTGGTGGTCCTGAACACCAGCGGCACCATCCAGGGCGCTGCTGCCCTGTGGGACCAGCGTGCGTACAAGCAGCTGCACGTCACTGGGTACGCTGCACCGCTGGCAGCCGCCATGCCAGTGGCTCGGCTGGGCATCCGGGGGCTGTTGGGGATTGAGCTACCGCGGTCGGGGGATGAGTTGCTACTCGTCTACCTGGCCTTTCCCTGCATCGCGGAACATGACCCCGCCGTGCTACGCGCACTGCTCGGCGAAGCTGGCCAGCGACTTCGTACGGTGGGAGTTCACTGCCTACTCGCAGCCTGGCACCAAGGCCACCCCCTCGCCCAGGTCGATGTGGGGGGCTTGAGCTATGACAGCGAACTGTACTTGGTGTGCTGGGATGAGGCCATCACACGCTGCCGCGCGCTGCTGGCAAGCCGGCGGCCGTTCCACGTCGAAGCCGCGACAATATAGGGGAACTATGCCGTCTGTCACCACGGAGATCATCTCGCGCCATCGGGTTCCCGAGCAGGACCTCCTCGCAATGTTGCAGCTTCACCGCCAGAGCTTCGCCCGGGTGGACGAGGCCAAGTTCCGGGCCGATCTCGACGAGAAGGACTGGGTGATCGCGCTACGCGACGCAAGCGGCCTCATCGTGGGTTTCTCCACCCAGCGGCTGGTGTCCCTGGAGCTCGAGGGGACGACACACCGCTTCCTGTTCAGCGGCGACACGGTCGTGGAACGCACCCACCGCCGGCAGACGGGCCTGGCCGGCGCGTTCGGCCATCTGATGCTCCGCCTGATCGAGCTCCACGGCGAAGACAAGCTGTACTGGTTCCTGATAAGCAAGGGGTTTCGAACATACCGGTTCCTTCCCGTCTTCTTCCGCCGCTTCCACCCCGATCCCCTCGATGACACGGGCCAGGCTGGGCGGCTTCGTCCACTCCTGGACGGCGTGGCGACCTGGATGTTTGGCCCGGCCTACGCTCCCGACAGGGGCGTCGTGACGCTGGACACACCTACCGATCGGCTGTGCGGAGCCGATGCCGAGGTGCCCCCCTCCCGCAGGCGGGACGCGTACATTCGTTTCTTCCTAGACGCGAACCCGGAGTGGTGCGGCGGCGTGGAGTTGGCCTGCCTAGCGCCGATACGCCACGACAACCTCAACGACTCGGCCCTGCGCGTCATCGCGCGCACCCATCCGCGCTGGCTGGAGTGACGCCGCTGTGAGGATCCTGCTGGCCAACTTGCTTTGGACGGGAGCCTGCATTCCGGGTTGGCTACGGTTCCAGTGGGCCTTGCGCCGACCCCAGGCTGCGCAGCGGACGCTCCGTAAACACTTGCTCCGCTCGCTCCGCGGCGCAGCTCGCACGGAACGAGCGGGCCTGGAATCCGCTCGCCGCGCGGGCGCATGGGAGCGGATGCCCATCAGCACCTGGCGAGACTACGCCGCTTTCGTGCCGGCGATCGCCCGTGGTGAGCTGTCCCAGCTCTGCAGCTCTCCCGTTCGAATCCTCGAGCCCACGAGCGGCTCGACCACCAACACCAAGCTCATCCCCTACACCGACGCGTTGCAGCGCGAGTTCCGAGCCGCCATCGACCCGTGGATCCTGTCGCTGTTCCTGCAACGGCCGGGCCTGCTACTCACGCGCCAGTACTGGTCGGTCAGCCCGACCACATCATGCGATGCGCTACCCGATTGCGCCGTGCCCATAGGTTTCGAGGATGACGCCGCCTACCTGGGCGCAGTTGGTCGCTGGGTCCGGTCGACCCTCTTCACTGCGCCGTCCTGGCTCCGCCACGTCCAGGACGCGAGCGCCCACGAACTGCTCACACTGCTCTGCCTCGTGCGCGACCGTCGCCTGGGCCTGATCTCGGTCTGGCACCCCAGCATGCTCGAGCTACTGCTCGCGGCCCTCTTGGATCGCCGGGCAGCACTGGCCGACTGCTTGCGGACCGGCCACCTTCCCGCCGACGCGGCGCTCACCGAAACGCAGCGCGCGTGCTTCGAGGCGGCCCACCCACCGGATCCGTCGCGCGCGGAGCAGTTCGAGCGCGCGCTGGCTCCGGGTGGCCCCGGTCCGGCCGCGCTCTGGCCCCGCCTGGCCGTGATCAGCTGCTGGGACGAGGGCCGTGCGAGCTCGGGTGCGGCCGCCCTCCGCGAGCGCTTCCCACGGGTGTGGGTCCAGGGCAAGGGTCTGCTCGCCACCGAAGGGGTTGTGACCATTCCCCTGGGGGACGCCAAGGTGTGCGCAGTACGCTCTCACGTGCTGGAGTTCCGCGAGGCCAACTCCGAGGACGTGCAGCCACTGGAGAGCCTGGTGCGCGGCGGCGAGTACGAGGTACTCATGAGCACCGGTGGTGGCCTGGTGCGCTACCGCCTGGGCGATCGCGTCCGCTGCACGGGCTTCGTCGGACGCACCCCCACCCTGCGCTTCCTGGGGCGACTCGGCGGCGGCTGTGACCTGGTCGGCGAGAAGCTCGAGCCGGCGGTGGTGGAGCAAGCCCTGCAGGAACTGGAGGACGATGGTCCCCTGGCATTTGCCATGCTCACCCCGGCCGACGACCAGCGAGGCTATGTCCTGTGGTTCGAGGGGCAGCCTTGCCAGGAGCCAGAAGCCATGGCCCGGCGCCTCGATGGTGCCTTGTGCGCCGGCTATCACTATGCCCATGCCCGCCGGCTGGGGCAGCTCCGGGCCATCGAAGCCCGGCCGGTCTCGGGTGCGTCCACTCGCTATCGCGACGCCCTCGTCGCCCGCGGCGTCAAGGCTGGTGACATCAAGCAGACTCCCCTGCACCCAGCCACATTCTGGACAGAGGTGTTCATGCCTGCCCGCCGAAGAGCACAGGAGAGCCGATGATCGCAGACACCACCTGCACGCGCTGTCTCCTGCCTGCTCGGGCCCTCAACATACGCTTCGACAAGCGCGGTGTCTGCAACCACTGCTCGGCCTACGTCGACCACGCCTCGACCCTTCGGGACTTCCAGCGCATGGAACGGCTGTACCTGCGGCGCCTGGCCGCCGTGCGCGGGCGCCACGCCTACGACGCCCTGGTTGGTCTCTCAGGCGGTAAGGACAGCTCCTATGTGGCCTATCGGTTGGTGCGAGAGCAAGGTGCGAAGGTCCTGCTGTACACCTACGACAACGGCTTCCTCTCGGAGCACGCACGCGACAACGTGGAGCGCGTGGCGAAAGCGTTGGGCCAGGACCACGTGTGGTGTCGCCCCTCTGCCGGTCTGCACCGCGCCGTCTACCGCACCAGCATCCGCCTGTTCGGTATCCCTTGTGTCGGCTGCACCTTCCCTGGCTACCTCCGGGCAATCTCGCTGGCGATCGAGCGCGGGATTCCCCTGATTGTGCACGGGCGCTCGCGTGCCCAGATGTTCAAGCAGCTCGCACCGGGTATGAGCGACCCGTTCTTCCGTTACCTCGCGGGCAACTTCGAGTCACCGGACACTGAGCGCAACCGGGCATTCATGCTGGACACCGCCGCCAGTCTGTGGCGGGGCCTCCGCCTCTTCGCTCCCGGTCGAGCCTTGCGGCAGGAGCTGAAGGAGACCTACGCGCCCGACCTCGCCAAGCTGCGCGTCATGGCGGACCCTCCGGAGATCCTGGCCCACTTTCTCTTCGAGCCCTACGACGAGCTTCGTTTCCAGGCCATCCTCGAAGGGGAACTGGGCTGGGAGCCGCCCCCCCGAGGCGACTTCATGGGCCACGAGGACTGCCGGGCCCATCCCGTGGCCGCCTACCTCTACACCAACAACTACGGCTTCCCGATGCTCCAGCAGGAGCTGAGCACGCTGATCCGCGAGGGCGACATCACCCGAGATGAGGCGCTCGAGCGCCTGGCCCTCGAGGCCGACGCCTGGACGCTCTCGGCACCGTCCATGGCGACCCTCGAGGGGGTCACCGGCTTCGACGCCGAGACCATCCTGAGGCTGTCAAACCGTACCTCGCGGCTGATGACCTGCTTCCGTTGGTGGCTGCGGACACGCAACGCAATGCTGGGTCGCTCGCCGCTACCCATCCCATCATCCGACCAGGCCCAGGGGTAGCGCCGGTGCGCCTCACCACACCGGAGCACTGGGCCGCGCGTCTGGTGGACGCCCAGCTCGCCCACCCATGGCGATTCCTCGTGGTCGCGCTGGTGGTGACCATCGCAGCTGGGCTGGCGGCTACCGGGCTCGAGCTGGACTCCAGCTACGACGCACTGCTGCCAGAGGGGGCACCACAGCTCGAGCGCATCCAGCGCGTACGCGACCGCACAGGGGGCTTCCGCCAGGTGGTGGTGGCCATCGAGGGCGACGATCCCGAGGCCCGCCTGGCCTTCGGGCGGCGCCTGCTGCCAGCGCTCCAGGAGGTGGAAAACGTGCGCTCCGTTGCGTTCGAGCTGCCCGTGGACTTCTTCGCGGACCGCGCCCTTTGGTTGATGGACTCAGAGCAGCTCGAGGGACTGGTCAGGGATGTGGACCGAGCGGCTCGCGCGAGCAGCTTCCCCATGGGCTTGGACGATCCACACACGGCCTGGGGGAAGGTGGAGGAGCGCTTGGAGTTGCAACGATCCCTGCTGCCCTTCGATGAGAGCGTGCCAACCAGCCGAGACGCTCGCTTCAGCTTCTTGACCTACGTCCCAGCGGTGAAGTTCAGCGAGCAAGGCTACGCCGAACAGTTGGTCACAGACGTTTCCGGCGTTGTGGATTCCCTGGACCCGGAGGCCGCAGGAGTGTCCGTTCGTTACGCGGGCAACATGATGATCTTCCAAGAGATCCAGGCGTCTACCCGCCGGGATCTCCGCAATGCTTCCATCGTAGCGTTGCTCTTCGGTGTGCTGGTGGTAGGCCTCGCCACCCGCCGTGTCCTGGCGCCATTGGTCGTGGCGGCAGGGCTGGTCGCTGGTATTGGCTGGACCTTCGGCGTGGTGAGCCTGACCCTGGGAAAAATGAACATCATCACAGGGATGCTGGGCGCAGTGCTGCTCGGCTTGGGCATCGACTTTGGCATTCATCTACTGCTCCGATACCAACAGGAACGAGGCTCGGCTACGGCCAGCTCTGCGCTGCGAACAGCCGTGGTGGGCACGCTGCCACCGGCCCTCACCGGCGCTCTCACCACGGCGGGGACCTTCGCATCCTTCGCCTGGGCGGATTTCAGGGGCTTCTCCGAGTTTGGCCTGGTGGCCGCACTGGGTGTGATCACGACCCTCGCGAGCGTGTTCCTGGTCATGCCGCCCCTGATAATTCTGTTGGATGGACGCCTGAAGTGCAAGCAGCCCAGGGCGGCAGGCTACCGCGCACAGCCCGTAGGCCGGAAGCTGGCCTGGGCGATGGTTGTGGTGACCCTGCTGGTCGCGCTGGGTTCCGTGCCGTTCATCGGGCGAACACCCTTCCGCAACGACTACCGCGAGCTGCGCGGCACTTCCCCCGCCACCGACTTCTTGGAGCGCGTCGATGCCGAGCTCGGCTTCGGCTTCAATCCGGCAGTGTTCGTAGTCGATGACCTCGAGGCGGCCCGTCAGTTGGCCGCTCGGGCTCGCTCGACTCAGCTGTACGGCCGACCGGACGGGCAGCCCTCCAGGGTGGGGGCAGTGTTCTCAGCAGCCGATCTGGTCCCCTGGGAGCACGAGCTGCGGAGGGCCTGGATACAGACCCTCGCCACGCTGGTGGACAACCCTGCACTGCATCGCCTGGCCGAAGGAGATGATCGGCGAGCCTCCTGGCTGCAGCAGGCTCGCCGCATGGTGCGCACGGAGCCCTGGGGGCTGGAGGACTTACCCGAGGTCATCCGAACGCGCCTTCTGACCCTGGACGGCGAAGATCCGCTGGTCTACGTGTGGCCCGCGGAACAGAACCACGGGGACTGGCAGGCGGCGGCGTGGGAGGACGAGCTGTCGCTGCTGTGCTCCTGGGCGCGTGAGCAAGGGATCCAACAGGAGCTGGTGGACGAGACCCTGTTCATCGCATGGGTCTACCGGCTCGTGAGGGCCGACGGCCCTCCGCTGCTGCTGTTGGCGGGACTTGTCGTCCTGGGCTTCCTGCTGCTGGACGTTCGAAGTCTCCGGACCACAGCTCTGGTAGCGAGCCCGCTGGTGGTCGGTATGCTCTGCTTCGTCGGCGTCATGTATGCCTGGGGCATCACCCTCAATATGTTCAACCTGATCGTGCTGCCCTCGGTCATCGGGATCGGCATCGACAACGCAATTCACGTCTACCACCGCTACCGGCGGGAAGGCCCTGGCTCGATCGATCTGGTTGTGAGGCGCACGGGACTGGCCGCAGGGCTGGCGTCCCTGACCACTGCGGTGGGATTCGGCTCGGCGCTGGTCTGCCACAGCCCCGGACTGCGTTCCATGGGCGTGTTGGCCATCGTAGGCATCGCATGTACTTTCGTCGCCGCCACGGTGTTCTTCCCCTCCCTGCTGGTGGTGCTCGAGGGTCGCGACCGCTCCGGGAGCTGAGTGGACTTGATCCGCTCTGGCGAACACCTCACAGCCCCCGCCCCCTGAGGCAACGACCCTCCAAGCTCACTCACAGGCGGCGCCTGCCTCCAAGAAACCCGCACACACCCTCATATCTACTTCATCCACCCCCTCCCCCACCACCCAGAAAGTTCGAACGTCGTCCAATATCCCCCACTTTGAGCCCCTCTGATTCAGTTCGGAGGGGCTTTTTGGTTGGGGGACGCCCGCCCGTTCGAGTCCAGCATCGATCTCCTGGTTGACGTACCTATGGAGATGATGGACAGCGACCATGTCCAAGCCGAGCTTCTCTCCATAGAGGACCATGTCCAGCGTGATCGCCACGCCCCAGTTCTCGTATTTGTACCCGAGGTAGGGGTTGGACCGGTACTCGGCACCGAGGCTCACCGCTGGCTCGAACACTGGGGTATCGTCCCGATCATCACCGTGGCGCTCCTGTTGGTCCGCCGGCTCCACACTGGTCCCTGTCGTTCCCCACGATTTGGATCTGTGCTTTTCGCTCGAGGCCCACATCACCATGTCTCCAGCAGAGCCGCTGGCCCTGGCTGCCTGGCTCCAGATGACGAGCGAGAGAAGCTGCCCGACGAGGACCGCGGAGGATGCGCAGCGGGGAAAATCCAGCTGGTTGCACATGGCGTTCACCTACAGCCTCCCCTCGAGCACCGACAGGGCCTCCTGAACGGCTGCCCGCAACCTGCGGGAAGGCTGGGAGAGGAGATCTTCGAGCTGAGCCTGCGTGATGGCGTCACCCACAAAACCCGCTGCCCGCACAGCCGCACAGTGGTAGGCCTCACCTTCCACGGGCTGCACCAGCTTCCCGTGCAGCTCGGTGCACAGATCTCGCTCCAGTTCTGGAGGGACCTGGGCTTTCACCGCCTGGATCAGGGGCTCATCCCGAGCGTTCCAGTGGCCGTTGGCCAGCAACACCAGGGTGATTCTGGCCCAGGATCGCTCGAGAGAGGGCTCGGTGGCGTGGGCTTGCTCGCCCAAGGCATCGACCACCGCGAGCTGACCGCGACGGGCCAGCGAGAATGCCGCGGCGTGTCGCACCTCGAGATCTGGATCGCTCTCGAATGCGTCCGTCAGTGCCTGAAGGGTGCTGGGGTGCCCCCCGAGGCCCAGCAGGAAGGCCGCGTTGGCGCGCAGCGCCACATTGGGGTGTGTCGCCAGCCAGGCCACCAACTGCTCGCGCACGGGCTCGGCGTCGACCATGCCGGCAGCCAGGCAGCTGCTGGACTCGTTGAACCAGAACTGCTCCACTTGATCGTGGTGACCCTGGCGAACGGTGGCGAAGATGCGCCGAACCAGGAGGTACTCCTGGATGGTGCGATGGGTGAACCGGTAGTTGCCCTGGGCGTCGCGGATCAAGAACAGGCTGTTTCCGATGCCGTGGGGATTCAGCTCCACCTGGCAGGCCCGGCCGCTGTCCCCGTTCTCGAGCAGAGGCGCCAAGCCTGGCTCCATCTGGCGGTAGTTGATCTGGGGCTGGTTGTGCAACCACAGCTGGTACGCCAGCTCCTCGAGCAGATGGAGTAGGTCGTCCTTGGGGATGCACATGCGCACCGCCTCCTGCTGCGCCCAGAGGACCACGGCATGTTCGAAGACCGCAGCGAGCGAGTCGAGGCCGCCGTGCCGTGCCGTCAAGCCCGGCAGGGTCTGGGCGAGCATGTGCAGCGCGAGTGGTAGGCGTGCCAATTCGCCCAAGCCGTCGTGGTCGATGCGGGCCATGGTGCCCTTCCAGCCTCGGCGGCTGTGGGCGCGCAGGTAGGCTTCCACCTGTTGCTGGTCGAAGAGCTTCAAGCGCACGACCTGGATCTCGAGTGCCTCCGGATCTCGAGATGAGCTGGTCCAGCGCCCAGGGCGCACAAAGACCTCCTTGACCTCCTGCAGGTCGCGGAACGTACGTGTGCGTGCAGTGAGCAGGATGCGGCTACCGCAGCCCAGCAAGCTGGCGATGGCCCGTAGGTTGCAGCGCAGCACATAGGGATCGAGCCGCACGGTCATCTCGTCCAGACCATCCAGCAGGATCACGAAGCGGCCCTCCGAGAGCATGCGCTCGAGGGCTGGTGTGCTGGCCACGTTCACGCCATGGCGAAACAGCAGCTCCTTGAAGATGAGCTGCTTCATGTCGTTGACGTAGGAGAACTCCCACAGGGGCACCAGCAAGGGCACAGGGTTGCTGATGGGGTCCTCACGGTGACGTTTGGCGAGCCAGGCTGCCAGGAACTGGCAGGCCGTGGACTTGCCGGCGCCAGGCTCCCCCAGCAACACCATGTGACTCATCCGCTCATTGGAGAGCCAGCCGTCAATGCAGGCCTGCAGCCCCAGCACATCGCCCGTGTCCGTGCGCAGCACAGAGGGCTCCACGAAGCGCACCTGCTGATCGTGCCACTGGTCCTCGAGCCTGCGGGTGTAGTCCTCGAGGTCCATCAAGCGTGCCAGTAGGTCCCGGCGTGGCACCACCAGGGTGCCCCGGCGTGAGGCGTAGTCCAGGGTGCTGGACGAAGGTGCCAGCTCGGTCACCACCAGCCCCACGTGGTAGCTCGAGCGATCGATGAAGCCCTGCACCCCCTGGACATCCTCCACTGTGGCCAACTGGCGGCAGATGACCGCCATGTGCAGCTCGAGAGGGCCCATGGTCAGGCGAGCGGCCACGTCCGTGTGGAAAGAGATGCGGTACTCGTCGCGCACCGCCTCGCCTACGAGGACCTGCCAGCCCAGCAGTTCGAGCAGCTCGGCCACCCAGGAGGTCATGTCGTCTTCACCCTCGAGCCTGGAAAGTGGCACCCCGAGCGCCTCGGCAAGCTGCTCCAGCAGATCGGGCTTGAGGGTGCGGTGACCGGACTCGAGGCGCCCTACCTGCTGTCGGGTGACCCCGATGGCGTCCCCCAGCTCGGCCAAGGTGACCCCCTTGGCCTTGCGGATGTCTCGGATGCGCGTACCGATGCGTTTTGATCGTTCGTCCATGGGGGGGGGCTCCCTGGGCGCCCGGGCGGGGCACGCACCAGCATGGTTCCTGGATGTTCAGAGGTAGCTCGGAGCAGATGGTACCACAGCGGAGTGTTCGTCCTTTCGGGATGGGTATGACCAGAAGAGGCGGGCGGGACGCGTTGGTGGTGCCAAAATGGTTCCTTAGCTTAGTTTTCTGGGTTGACCGCCACAACTCGTTGATGTAGAAAGACCCCCTGACATCCCCCACCCGAGCCCACAACTGCCCCAGGAGGCATCATGAGAACCTTCATCAGCCCGGCTGCCGCGCTGGCCTGCCTCCTTCCCCTCGCAGCCTGCGAAATCTCGAACAAAGATGACACCGGCACCGATCTGAGCTGCTGGGACAGCCTGGTCATCTCCGAGGTCATGTACGAGCCTGATGCGGTCGCTGCGGACGACGGCGAGTACTTCGAGGTCTACAACACGGGCGGCTCGAGCTGCGATCTGGAGGGCTTGGGGATCTCACGAAACGAGAGCCAGAACCACACCGTCGGGGAGACCACCATGGTGGCAGCGGGCGCCTATGCGGTGCTGGCAAAGGGCGAGGCGCTCGGGGACGTCACCACGGTGGACTATGTCTATGGTGGCAGCATCAGCCTCACCGACGAGACCAGGTTGTGCCTGAAGGACGTCGATCTCGAGCTCGAGCTCGACTGTGTCTCCTACAACTCCACCTGGGAACTGCCAGCGCGGGGACACAGCCTGTCCCTCGTTCCGGAACACCTCGACGCCACCGACAACGATGATGCAGGGAACTGGTGCCAGAGCGAGGTGGATCTGGGGAACGGTGACTACGGTTCACCGGGCGAGGACGGTCCCTCCTGTGAACCGCCACCGCCGTGCGAGGGCATGGAAGATCTGGTCATCTCGGAGATCATGCACGATCCCTCGGCGTTGTCGGACGGCGATGGCGAGTTCATCGAGGTCTACAACAGCTCTGACTCGACCTGCCCCCTGCTCGGTTTCGAGATTTCCCGCACCGGCTCAGCGAGTCATGTCATCGCGGATGAGTTCTCAGTGGACGCGGGAGAGTATGTGGTCTTGGCCAAGAGCGACGTGCTCGGGACCGTGGTCGCGGTGGACTATGTCTACGGCACGAGCATCACCCTCACCTCCGAAACGGAGATCTGTCTCATCAGCAGCGACGGAGTCGAGCTGGACTGCGTGGCCTACGGCAGCTCGGACTGGGACATGCCCTCCTCCGGCGCCAGCCTCTCTCTGGATCCGGACAACCTGGACGCCAGCGATAACGACGAACCGGGCTCCTGGTGCCCCAGCGACGAAGACATGGGCAACGGTGACCTCGGCACTCCGGGCGCCGCCAACGAGGACTGCCCCGAGCACCCCACCTTGTCGCCAGGCGATGCCTTCATCACCGAGCTGATGCCAGAGCCGCGCTCCGATCTCGGAGCCGCCCACGGCGAGTACATCGAGGCATACAACGACGCCGGTGTGGACATCCCCCTCGCTCATCTGGAGATTGACGACGCGGGTTCGATGAAGACCTTGGCCTGCACCGACACTGTCTGGGCAGCCGACGACGCGCTGGTCATCGCCCGCGACGCGGACAACAGCACCAACGGCGGCATTCCCGCCGACTGCCAGGCCAGCTTCTCTGCTGCGAATGCCGACAGCTTCGCCCTGGTCTACAGCCAGCCTGGCGGGGGCGAGATCGAGCTGGATGTGGTGACCTACACCAGCGACTGGCCCTTCTCCACCGCCGTGGCCATGGAGCTGCTCACCGGGAGCTGCTTCTCGGACACCGGCAATGACGACTCGGCCTGCTGGACCGCGGCCACCAGCATCTTCGGCACCGCAGGGCACTACGGCACTCCCGGCACGACGCCGTGAGCGTTCGGGCTGGCAGCAGCAGAGCCGGTCCCGTGGCACTGCTCGCCCTGTTGACGCCGGGCCTGCTGGGCTTTGACTATGGCGCCACCATTCTGGTGCGCTCCGACAGCGACATCCACGAGCTGTACTACCTGGGTGAGATCGACGCGGAGCTGCGCGATCAGCTGCTTGACCTGCTGGATGATCCCATCGATCACAACTCGGCGTCGCGAGAGGATCTCTACCTCCTCCCCGAGATCACCTACACCCTGGCAGACGCCATCATCGCCCAGCGAGACAAGCTCCCCTACGACACCCCCAGGCAGCTGCGCGACCTGGTAGGACGGCGCACCTGGAACCAGATCAGACCATTTGTGGTGACCACCGAAGTTTCCGCGTCCTCCGAGCCGATCAAGGGTAACGTGAGCCTCCGCTACACGGACCAGTTCACCGACCAGCGTGCCCCTGTGATCTACGCCAAGTCCCGCCAGCGCTACCACAAGTGGCTCGAGGCTGGGCTGATCGTGGCCGAGCAGAGTGACCTGTACGGTGTTGAATATGGCGAAAAGGGCATCACGGTCGAGGGGCGACGACCCTCAGTGATGCTCGAGCGCATCTACCTGTCCGCGGAGCGGGGTGACTGGAGCGTCATCGCCGGCCACTACAAGATCGGTTTCGGGCAGCGTCTCACCTTCGACGTCACCGAGAAGCTGCGCCCCCACGGGTTCTCCAACGATCTCAAGATCTACAAGGACTACGAGAACTACGACTCGTACACGGTGCCCAAGCGTATGCTGGGGGTGGCCGCCTCCACCCGGCGCCACCTGGGGGACCAGGGCGCCTACCTGGATGTCACGGTTTTCGCCTCATCCAACCACCACGACATGTACGAGAACGACTTCACACCCAGCGACGTGCAGGTCACCGACACCGATGAGATCCAGGAGGTTGGAGACAGCGTCACCTTCCCTTGGTTGTACCGCGAGGACCTGCTGGGACTGAACACCAGCCTGTTCTGGTCCAAGCGCACCCACCTGGGCTTCACAGCCTGGGGCGGCCACCTGGACAAACGCTACGACTTTGCCTTCACCAGCTATGCGCTGCCAAACCGAGACTTCTACGGAGCGGCTGGGGTCGATGGCGCCTACGGCGCAGGTGCCATCGACCTGTACGCCGAGGCCACCGTCACCGACACAGGCGGCTTCGGAGCTCGGGTCGAGAGCCTGCTCGCGGTGTGGCTGCTCGAGACCAGCCTGGCCTTCCGCTACTACGGCACCGGGTTTGACAACCCCAAGGCACGCGCCAAGTCCGAGCCGGACGAGTTTGGACTGGGCGAGGACGATGTCCAGCACGACGAGGATCGCACCGGGGGCTGGCGGGATCGGGACGAGCTGGGCCCACAGCTGGAGCTGAGCTTCGATCCGCTCGCTTGGGTGCGACTTCGGGCCAAGGGAGACCTGTGGTATCAGCCATCCGAGGAGGTCACGAACGCCTACCTGGAGGGTCGCCTGGACCTGGACCCGCTGTCATGGGCCGGCGTCGACCTGGTGGCCTACCTACGCGACAAAGACATCTCCCAGCAGGGCCGAGAGCTGTCCTACGACACCGGCAACGAGGCCATCCAGGCAGGTCTGAAGTCAGCCTGTGGTGCGGGCCTGCGGCTTCAGCCCTGGGAGCCCACTATCCTCCAGGTCTTTGCCAAGGACATTGCCTACGACCACAGCTCCTACGCTGACACCCTCGCCCACGACCGCTACGGCTGGGTGAAGCTCATCGTCGATGTCACCGAGCAGCTCGAGCTGACCGCGCGGGCGAAGCACTACCAGGAGCGCGTGGACACGCCGGACTCGGGCAAGGCCTACAACAGCGCCTACGGCCAGGTGAAGGCGCGGCTGCCGGGAAAGATCACCACCCATGTCCGCTACGAGCAGGTCCACGACCTGGACGACCCCGAGGCGGATCCCAACCCCCAGCGCAAGCTCGAGCTTGGGGTGGACTTCCGATTCTGAACAGCGAGGGAGATCTGCAATGCTCTACCGAACTTCGGCGCTCGCCTTCCTTGGCACCGCAGGCTGCTGCGGCTGGGGGGATCACCATTGTTTCAAAGATGTCGTCGAGCCCTGTCGCGAGTCCCTCGAGGTCACGGTGGTCGAGGTGATCGACGGAGACACCTTCGATGTCGAGCCCCCCATCGAGCTGCCCGATGGCAGCAGCGTCGATCGGGTGCGCCTGCTGTGCGTCGACACCCCGGAGACATCGGGGGATTCGGAGTGCTACGGCCACGAGGCTCGGGACTGGCTAGCCGAAAAGCTCGAAGGCGAGCAGGTCACCCTGCACTTCGCCGAGGACTGCCTGGGCATCTACGGCCGCGCCCTGGCCTATGTGCAATTTGGCCATCGCCTGGTCAACCTGGAGCTGGCGCAGGAAGGCTACGCCCTTCCCATCGACGAGTGGTTCGCCGACTACGCCTGCTGCGACCAGATTCGAACCGCCGTCGAGCAGGCCCAGGCCGATGAGCTGGGCGGATGGGGAGAGTGCAGCGGCTCTCCATGGGAATACTAGGCATGGATGAGTGGGCTCACAGCGCTGGCGGCGCGCTTCGGGGATGGCCGGCACTGGCGCCGTGGCTCGCCCTCGTCCTGTTGGTGGCGCCGCCGACTTGGGCAGGGACCCTGCTGGTTGACGTGCTGGACGTGGGCCAGGGCGACGCCATCTTCATCCAGAGCCCCGAAGGCAAGACCGTGCTCATCGACGCCGGCCCCAGGAAGGCGAACGTGGTCGCCGAGCTCCGCGCCCGTGGCGTGACCGGGCTGGACCTGGTGGTGGCCACCCACCCCCACAGCGACCACATCGGGGGAATGGAGCAGATCGTCAACGAGTTCCCCATCGGCACCTACATGGACAGCGGGCAGTCCCACACTACCGCGACCTACCGGGATGTGATGGAGGCCGTGGAAGAGCATGGCGTCCCCTACGTCCGAGCCGAGAAGGGGCAGCGCATCCAGCTGGGCAGCGAGGCGGTGCTGTGGGTGCTCTGGCCGGGAAAGATCTATCTGAACGGCACTCGCTCGGACCACAACAGCAACTCGGTGATTCTCCGTCTGGAGCACCAGGGCCATTGCGTGCTCTTTATGGGGGACGCCGAGGCTGAGACCGAGCAGCGCTTGCTTGCGCAGCGCCCTGCGCCCTGCGAGGTGCTCAAGGTGGCGCACCACGGCGGCGAGCACAGCACCACGGGCCGCTTCCTCGGGGCTTTCCAGCCGCGCATCGCGCTCATCAGCGTGGGGGACAATGGCTGGGGCCACCCTACGGAGGAGACCCTGGGCCGGCTGTCGAAGCGGAGCATCGAGATCCACCGGACCGATCTGGCTGGCACCATCCGCTTGCTGTCCTCGGAGGCTGGGATCCAGGTACAGGAGAGCATCGTGGCCATTCCACATGTCCTTTCGGAAGTGCTCCCCGCTCTCGATGATCGACAGGACTCTCCAACCATCACTGCAGATCGGGAACCCGACACCCCGCGCGCTTCGTGGAGGGAGGTACACAGAGCGCGCCGCACCTCGCGGCGCCTGCGCCGCGAGGAACGCCGGGAGCGGAGATGAGCGCCTGCGGAACCTCGCGCTTCGAGAAGGAGCGCCGGCAGTTCCACTGGCCCCGTGTGTTGACGATCTTGGTGGTCTCCGCCTTTGTGGTGCTGGCTTCGTACTGGGCGAAGTGGAGGTCCGGCCCCCCCCCCTGAACCCATCGCCTACTCGCGACCCACCTGGCATCCTCCATTCGACGGGCACCGAAAGGCTCCGACCGTCGGCACAGAGACGGTACACGATGCCCCGCTGCTCCAGGGCCACCCTGGCCATGGCCACGCCCTCGCCGTCCTCGCCCAGGTAGACGACCCGGTAGGCGTTCCGAGAGACCAGAACACCTACCAGAGTCGTGCACGCGACCGCCAGAGCGAGGGGTGCCAGAGCAGCAGCCGGCGGTGCTCGACAGACAGCCGCAGAGGCTTCGGAGCGGTGGTGTGGCTCGGGTCACGGGCGCCTCGGGAAATCTTGGCACGGACCCTCTTCGGACACAGGGGTGCGCACTCGAGCAAAATCCGGCGGGCGTGTCGTATCGGTCCCAAGGGGCCGTGGTATCCTCTGGGCGTCACGGCGTATGCCAGCCTTTCTGCCTCTACTCTCCGCTGCCGACCGGCCTGGGAGGTCCCATGCCCGACCCGATCGACGCAGTCCTCGACCGAGAGCCCCAGCGCGCGAGGACGAGCCGGTGGGTCCTCGCCGCGACCGCCCTGGGCGTCCTCATGGCTCTGCCCTTCTTGCGGACCTTCATGCAAGCTGTGCAGGTCGATGAGGGGACCGCGGTCGATCTCGTGGGCGCAGCTGTCTCGGCCTCCGTGCTGGTGGTCATCGCCGGCCTGCTGGTAGGGCTGTGGGCCAACAGTCGGCTCTGCGCTTGGTTGCTGGCGCTGGGCATGGTCCTCGATTGCCTGTACCAGCTTGTGGGCGCACTGATGGGTGCCCAGGCAGACTCGGCGATGCTGCAAGCCATGGGCTCGGTCGTCTTCCTCGTGGCCCTGGTGCTCATCCTGATCGTCAAGGCCACAGTCTTCGTCATGGCCGCCTTGGCCATTGACAGGCGCCGTCGGACCATCGACGGGTAGCGTGTGGAGCCTGGGTGCGGCGGGCCGTGCAACGAATCCTTGGTTTTAGGCCTCCGCGGTGGCCTGAAGACGCCACCGTCGCGGTGGCGGTTGCACGAGAGGCTCTGGCGTGACCGTGACCGCGCTTGCGCCGACCTGTCGCTCCGTTGTCCTTCGCCAGAACTTCGTACATCCAGGTGAAGGCCGGGAATCACTCGCCACACTGACACGGCTGCGCGTCCTGAATACACGAATTGTGCGTTAGAAGCAGGTGTATTCGGACCAGCAGTGGACCAGGGCTCGAGGACCGCCGATCCCGGGAATCTCGTGGGGTCGCGCTGCCGGGGCTTCTGGACCACGCGGACGCCCACGAATGCTGAAGGGCCACGCGGCCTCGCCCAGCAGGGCTCTCCCGAAAGCGCGCGCCACAAAGACACCCCACGCCCGGCTATCGCAAGGCACAATCCCCCAAGATCCGGCCTACACCCTGGGCCTCCACCTCTTCCCACCCCTCCCCCACCACCCAGAAAGTTCGAACGTCGTCCAATATCCCCCACCATCAAGCCCCTTCGATCTCGGTCGGAGGGGCTTGTTGGTTGTGGGATACGCGCTGTTGACACGCGGTCCGCTGCGGGATGCTCCGCGCGTTCAATCCAGTATCGCCCGCCTGTTCAAGACCCTGTCGGCGGAGGAGATGATGGGCCTGGTGCTACTGGGGCTGCGGAGGGGCGCTGTTGCATGGCTCCAGATGACAAAGAGCCGCTCACTGTAGAGCCGGGGCCGCCATGATCGGCGCAGGAGGAAGATGATGGCCGCCAGGACGAAGAGCAGGGTCACCCCGAAGTCCTACAGACCTTGTACAGACGAAGTACCGCATCCGGAACTGGGCGGCATACGAGAGAGCGCTTCGCCAGAGGGGCGACATCACCGTTTGGTTCGATGTGGACGCCATCGATGCCTGGAACGAGCCCTCATCCTGTCGGCCAGGCGGCCAGCGATGGTACTCCGATCTTGCGATTCTGACGGCCTTGACCCTGCGCACTGTGTTCCACCTTGGCCTCCGTCAGACAGAGGGCTTCGTCTCCTCGTTGATCGGCCTGATGGACCTCGACCTGATGACTCCGACCCGGTCCGGATGGACCACACCACGCTGTCCAGGCGGGGCAGCTTCCTGGATGTGCCGACTTCCGCCACGAGGACCGAAGGTCCGCTCCACCTCGTCATCGACTCGACCGGTGTGAAGATCGTCGGCGATGGCGAGTGGCACTGCCACAAGCACAGCGCCAAGAACGAGCGTCGAAGATGGTGCAAGCTCCACATTGGCGCTGGAGATGATGGCATCTTCGTAGCGTCCGAGCTCACCGACAGTAGTGTGGACGACGCGGTTGTCGGTGCGGAGCTCCTCGAGCAGCTCGCCGTACCTGTTGCTTCCTTCAGGGGCGACGGAGCCTACGACACCAAGGCCTACTACGCCGCCTTGGCCAAAGCGGGAATGCAGGACATCGACATCGTGATTCCACCACGAAGAACGGCGGTGCCGTCCAGGTCTGCCGAAGGAACTTGGCGGCAGCGCCCCGAGGCCCTCGACAGGATCGCCCAGGTGGGCCGGCGGCAGTGGCGGAAGGAGTCCGGAGCGCATCAGCAAGCTCGAGGTCCGTCCAGACCGGCCGGCACGGGGTGTTCCGGTACAAACGGATCGTCGGTGACCGTCTTCGTGGGCGTACGTGAAAAAGACAGGAGGCCGAATCCATGATCGGAGTGCTCGTCATCAACCGGATGACCGCGCTCGGGATGCAGGAGTCGCTGGCGATCAGAGCCTGAGAACGCGTGACTGGTGGGCGGCTTCTGCTCCGATCCGAGCCGTGCAACAACGCCCTGCGGCGTTGGTGATCCAGCAACTCAGGGCGTGAGGAACAGATAGGCCCGGCCGCGGTTGCTGCCGCCGGCATCGGCCATGAAGGCTGACATCAACACATCCTCGAGCCCGTCTCCGTTGACATCGCCTGGGAAAGCCGACCACAGCCCAAACTCATCGTCCGCGCTCTCACCGATGAACGAATGGTCGGCATCATCGAGGTAGTAGGTCCCCCCAGAGCCAAGGTTACCTGCCAGGAACAGATACGCCGCTCCCGCGTCGGTACCCCCCGCGTCGTCGTAGCAGGCTGCCGTGAGGATATCGAACAGGCCATCGCCGTCGATGTCGGCGCGGTCCTGGCGGTAGGTCTTGCCACCGATCTCCCCGTGGGAGTCGCCTACAAACGTGTGGGAGGCCATGCCGGTCACGTCCCGACAGCTCGAGCTCGACAGGTCGGCACCACTCACCAGATATGCCTTGCCTGGGTTGATGCCTGCGGAGCTCACATAAGCGTAGTAGGCAAACAACAACACCTCTCCGTAGCCATCGCCATCGGTGTCGCCCACGCCGGTAGATACATCCAGCCTGCCGCCGTAGTAATCGCTTTCGAAACAGTAATCGGCGTCGTAGTCATAGTAGCTACCCGGCGAAGAGAGGCTGGCCCCTCGGAACACATACGCCGCGCCGTCTCCGTAGTTGCTGTAGCTGGCGCCGATGGCGAGATCCTCGATGCCGTCGGCATCCAGGTCCGAGGCGTTCGTCACGCCAGTGCCCAGATGGTCACCGCTATCACTGGCGTAGAACACGTAGTCGGCGTCGGCCAGGGCGTAGGTTCCCTGGGTGGCGATGGAACTGGACAGGTAGAGGTAGGCCTTTCCCGAGTCGGTGTCCGCGTCGTCGTTGTAGGGTGCACCAAAGAGCGGATCCGCCAGCCCGTCACCGTCCCAGTCAGGCCCGGCGCTGGTCACGTAGGCTGCGTCGTTGGAGGCTTCGGCGGTGAAGGTCCAGTCGGCATCTGCGGTGCTCATGGTCCCGCTACACTGGCCCAAGCTGCTGCCGGAGTACAGGTAGACACCACCCCTGTAGTCGGCGTCGTGGGGGGCGGCCATGAGCACATCGTCGATGGCGTCGCCGTCCACATCGCCCGCGTTGTAGACGTAGTAGCCCAGCCGCTCGCCTTCCTCGCTTCCCTGAACCACACAGTCAGCCTCTGAGGTGGACAGGCTGGTATCCGAGCCCAGGCCCGCAGCCAGGAACAGGTAGACCGCGCCTGCGTTGTCAGCCGTGCTGTTCACGTAGCCACTGCCCATGATCAGGTCAGCGAGCCCATCTCCGTCGACGTCGGCGCCCGCGACGCCCTGCATGTAGCTGGAATCCACGGTGCCGGAGAACATGTAGTCGGCGGTAGATGCGTCGACGCTTCTGCTGGACCAGCCCTCGTAGAGGGTGGAGAGCACGGTGTCCGTACCTGGCTCCCCCGCCCCTTCCAGGTCGCTCGCGGTCACTGCGCAGGTCCAGTATTCCCCCTGGCCGACTGCGAACCCTGGCACTGTGTCATCGCTGTGGGTCGTGGTGCTCGCGCCGCTGTAGGCCACATCATCGACGGTCCAGGCGAAGCTATAGCTGATGCTGTCGCCGTCATCGTCGGTGGAGCCGCTGAGCATCTCGCAGAGGAGGGTATCTCCTGGCATCGGCTCGGCAGGGCTGATGGACACCGTGGGTGGGGACGGTAGATCGTTGAGCACGACGATGGCGCTCGAGCTCACGGAGCTTCCGGACACGAGCCCATCGTGGCTGGTGACCGTCACCTGGATCTGTTGGCCTTTGTCGAACCAGAGGTCTCCATCCAGGCTGGAGCCCGTGACCGAGACCGCACTGCTATCCACAAACCAGGTGTAGCCGAGGGTGACGGTGTCGCCGTCGGCGTCGCTGGCCGTGACGCTGACGATCACCACATCGCTGGTGATGGGCTCGCTGGGCATCAGCGAAACCGTCGCGATGAGCGGAGCCGTGTTGACCGCCACGGCCGTGTCCGTGGTGACCGCTAGCCCCTGATCGGTGCCGTCGTCGGGAGTGACCTCGCAGACGATGTTGTCGCCCCGGTCGAAGATCCCACCATCCAAGGTGGCCGATGTGCTCACGGCGGTGCCGTTCACGACCCATGAATAGCTGTATTCGAGGGCGTCATCGTCGTCGTCCGATGCCGCTCCCAGGATCACGGAGATGGTGTCGGCCTCGGCAGGGGCCGAGGTGGACAGCAGCGCGCTCGCCAAGCTGGGCGCCGTGTTGCCCACCACCACATCCTCGCTGGTGACAGAGGGGCCGCAGCCATCATCGTCGCAGGGGGTCAGGGTGCAGCTCACCACATCCCCGCGGCTGAAGCTCCCACCATCCAGGGTCTCTGAGCTGGCCACAACCACGCCGTTCACAGACCAGGACAGGACAGGCTGCTCGGGGTCTGCAGGATCGTCGTCGGACCAAGCAAAAGGATCACAGGTGGCTATGGAACTCTCGAGCAACGCGCCGGGCACCACGGAGGCGTAGCCGACGCTGGGTAAAGAGTTGAGGATGGTGACGGGCCCAAGCTCCAGGGGCTCGCCTGCGGCAAACTCGTCGCTTGGGGTGATCTCCACCCGCACCTGCTGATGTTTATCGAAACTGGCACCATCGAGGCTGGCCAGCTCGCTGTCCTGCACCAGGCTGTCGTCCACATACCAGGCATAGTCGAAAGAAACAGGGTCGCCATCATCATCGTTGGCCTGTGCTTCCACTTCCAGCGTGCTCTCCTCATAGACATCGTCGGGAGCCAAGGTGGCGTCGGTCATCACCGGAAGCGTGTTCTCGATGCTCACCTGGGCGGTGGCCACCACGCCGGGCCCTTCTTCGTCACGAGGGGTGACCTCCACGGTCCACACCTCGCCCCTGGCAGTGGCATCGGCGGGCAGGATGGCACTGGCGCAGGTGCTGATGGCGTCACCAACCAGCCAGGTGTAGTCCAGCTCGACCAGATCGTTGTCCAGATCCCAGCCCGAGGCCGTGGCCACGATTAGATCGGTGGTCAGGGGTGCCTCGGGTCCGAGGGTGACGTCGGCCTCTGGTAGGCTGTTGCCGATCACCACCCTGGCCTCGGATGACGGGCCGATCAGCTCGCCGTCGCTGGGAATGATCACCACTTTCCAGGTTTCGTGCTTGGTGGTGGAGCCCCCATCCACACTGTCGGTATCGGCCTGAACCTCGGTGTCGGTGTTGAGGTACCAGGCGTAGCTGTAGCTGATGGTGTCGCCGTCCTCGTCCGGCGCCTCGCTGGTGATCACAGCCACCAGATCGTCGATGGTTGTCGGCTCGAGAGGCTCGATGGTGACCACAGCCGCCCCAGGGGGCTGGTTGCAGGACACCAGGAACAAAAGAGTGGTCAGGCCGGCCGTCTTGGCTCGCATGGGTGCACCCCATCAGGTTGTGTGAAGGGAGGGTGTGGCGACAATATCGAATCAGGGAGTGAGCAGCAGATAGGCGCCGCCAGCGTAGGTGCCGCCTGTGCTGATCCCGAAGCCACCCACCAGAAGATCCATCAGACCATCCTGGTTCATGTCGCCAGCCCCGGCGACCCCATGGCCCGCGTATGTCAAGCTCGCCGTGCCCGTGAAGCCGTAGTCGGCATCGGCCAAGGAGAAGCTGGCATCGCCGCCGAGGCTCCCACCCAACACCAGATAGGCCTTGCCAGCGTTGGAGGATGCCTCGCTGTTGTACGAACCTATCAGGATGTCGTCGAGGGCATCGCCGTCCACGTCACCAGCGTAGGCCACATCCACACCCGCGTTGTTGGTGGTCCCTTCGCCCAGCATCGTGTAGTCCGCCATGGAGAGATCCGTGCTCCCACCGGCGGCCAGGCTGCTGTTGAGTAGCACCCAGACCTTGCCAGCATCGTAGGCGACCTCGTCGTCCCGGTAGCCGCTGATGAGCAGGTCCGGGGCACCGTCACCATCGACATCTCCTCCTCGTCCGAAGGCGGTGCCGGCCCTGCTATTGGCATCTTCGCCGACAAACTTCAGATCTGCCGAGGACAACATGAAGGTCCCACCACTTGACAGCGAGTCAGCGTGGACCAGGTAGACCTTGCCCGCCCATGAACCACCATCGTCGTTGCCCACAGCCCCTACCAGCACGTCGTCCAAGCCGTCGCCATCCACGTCGCCAGGAGCCCCCGCGTTCTGTGCCGAGTCGTCCTCGGCCTCGCCCACCAGGATGGAGTCGGCGGTCCCCAGGTCTATGCTCGCCGAGCCCCCGAGGCTGGCACCCAGCACCAGGTAGACCGCACCGGCGTCGTCGCCGTTGCGCGCGCTGTCGTCCGCACCCACCAAGACATCATCCAGTCCGTCACCATCCACATCACCCGCCGTACTCACGCTGTAGCCCGCGAAGTCGAAGGTGTTCTCACCGATGAGGGTGTAGTCAGCGGAAGCCAAGCTCATGGTGCCGCTGCTGGCAACACTGGCCCCCAGCACGATGTGGACCACACCGCCGTAGCTGGCCCCAGTGTCGTTGGCATACGCACCGATCAGCAAATCTTCGAAGCCATCTCCATCCACGTCGCCGGCGAAGGAGACACAGATGCCAGCCGAGTCCCCGGCGGCAGCCCCGATCAGCTCGACGGCATCGCTCCCCAAGTCGAGAGAACCGGAGCTGCCGATGTCGGCCCCATAGACCAGGTAGGCGCTGCCGGAGCTCGCGCCCCCGCTGTCGGTGTTCCAGGCACCGATGAGCAGTTCGGGAAGGCCGTCGCCGTCCACGTCACGTCCACCATCGAGGCTTTGGCCAGCCATATCGTTGGCGTTGTCTCCGTACAGGAGCGTGTCCGCTATCGAGAGGCTGTTGGTCTGGCTGGGCCAACCATTGAAGGGGGCGTGCAGGGTCGCGCTGACCGTGGTGCTGGTGCCAGCGTCGCTGCCGTCGTCGGGGGTGACCGTGCAAGCCCACTGCTCGGTGGCAGCGGTCGCGATGGCCGGCACCGTGTCGCCGCTGTGGGTGGTGGTGATAGCCCCGCTGTATGCCGCATCGTCGACGGTCCAGGCAAAACCGTAGTCGATGCTGTCGCCGTCGAGGTCGGTGGAGGCCTGATCCAGGACGCAGATTAGGTCCTCTTCGTCGGTGGGAGAGCTCGGTTCGAAGTCGAGGCTAGGCGCGGTGGGAGGCGAGTTGGCTACCGTGGCTGCACTGGACGAAACCGCAGCTCCCTGCTCTTCGTCGTCGCTGGGGGTGACCACGGCCTGGATCACCTGCCCGCGCTCGAACCAGAGCTCACCATCCAGGCTGACGCCGGTGGCGGAGATGAGGGAAGAGTCGACATACCAGAGATAGCTCATGGAGATTGAATCGCCGTCTGCGTCGCTGACCGCTGCGGCAGCCACCACTGTGTCAGAGGTGATGGGGCTGGCCGGTACCAGCGAGACTGCGCTGATGACGGGCGGACTGTTGATGGCGATGGCCACGTCGCTGGTCAAGGCCACACCGTCATCGCTGCCGTCGGTTGGGGTGACCTCCACCCTGATCTCGTCGCCCTTGGTGAAGTATGGGCTGGACAGGGTGGCATCCGTGGACACCACCGCGCCGCTGATGGTCCATGCGTAGGCGTACGAGACCGCGTCACCGTCGGCATCCTCTGCCCCCGTCACGATGGCTTCGAGGGTATCGACGGCCATGGGGCTGCCGCTGGACAGGGTGACGGAGCTGATAGAAGGTGCGCTGTTGAGCACGGTGGTGCTGCCGGACACTCCGCTCCCTTCGTCCTCACCATCCCAGGGCACCACGGTGCACACGAGGGCTTCGCCGCGGGCGAAGAGCGCGCCATCGATGGTGACCCCGGTGGAGATCTCGGTTCCGTCAGCGGTCCAACTGTACAGATAGCTACCACTGTCGCCATCGTCATCGGACCAGCCCGAAGCCGTGCAGCTGACCTCGCTGCTCCCGAAGACATCTTCGGGAGAGAGCAGCACCTCAGCGATCGTGGGTGGCGTGTTGGCGATGGTCAGGATTGCGCTCGAGACAGTCAAGCCATCGGTGAAGCCATCGCTGGGGGTGACCTCCACCTGCACCGTCTGGTGCTTGTCGAACCAGTCTCCCGAGAGGCTGGCCTGCTCGCCCTCGAGCACCACGCTGCCGTCCACAGCCCAAACGTAGTGCAGGGAGATGGCGTCGCCGTCGAGATCGCTGACGTCCACGTCGGCGTCGATCTCCGTGCCTTCGTAGGCGGGGTCCGGCTCGAGGCTCACCGAGGAGATGACCGGTGGGGCGTTGTCGATGGCCACTGAGGCACTCGCGGATGTGCCCGCCGTCGAGCCGTCGGTGGGCATGGCGGTGAGCTCCCAGACCTGACCGGCCGAGGTGAACTCGGCGGGTACCGTCTCACCGTCCACATCGGCCATGGCACCGTCGACCTTCCAGACCAGCGTGACCTCGACAAAGTCTCCATCGGAATCTTGGCTTGTGACGGTGGCCACGAGTTGGTCTTCACTGGTGGGCTGCAGCGGCTCGATGGCCACCTCGACCGTAGGGGCGCTGTTGATCACCACCACCTCGTCGGAGGACGGTGGCCCCTCGAGTTCGCCATCGCTGGCCACGACCACCACCAACCAGGTCTCCCCCTTGCTGGTCTCGGAAGAGGTCACGGTTGCACCACTCAGATCGGAGCGCACCTCACCGTCCTCGAACCAGCTGTAGCTATAGCTGATGGCATCGCCGTTACTATCGGGGGCGTCAGCAGCGATGGTCGCCACCAGGTCTTTGTCGGTGCCGGGTATCGAGGGGCTGATGACCACCTGTGCCATGCCGGGGGGCTCGTTACAGGCCGCCATGAACAGAAGGGCCGGGACGAGGGCCCGCAGGCCAATCATGGATTCTCCGAGCACTCTGTGGTTCTGCATACCGTCCTCCACGATTTGAAGATGACGTAGTCCATACAAGCGGTGAATGCACGGGACTGACCCTGCCCCTGTTGAATGGACACCTAGATACGCAAGACCCCAGGAGTCCACATGGCGAAACGCTACCCCCCCCGAGCTCGACGCTCCAGACAGGGCCTGGGCAACGACGCCCCAGCGGTACGAGCACGGCTGATGTAGAGGACCATCGACCTCGGGGGTTGTCGAGAGGCCGTGAGTGGGTTGGACCACGATGAGCAGGTGCCAACCCACAGGAGCCACTCAGGACCGGCCGCCCCCGGGTCCCTGCGGCAACGACCCTCCGGCCTCACTCACAAGCGGAACCCATCTCCAAGAACCATTCTACTCCCACGGCTTCCACCGAATCCCACCCCTCCCCCACACCCAAAATGTTCGAACGTCGTCCAATATCCCCCACCATAGAGCCCCTCTGATTCAGTTCGGAGGGGCTGTTTGGTTTTGGGTTCACTCCCCGAACCAGCGCAGCGGGCAGAGGGGGCTCGAGCAGCTTGACCTCGAGCTTCCCGCCGCCCATCGCGGTGCTCGAACAAGGCAGAACGAGCGGATCTGATGATCATGGGGCATCCGCGGAGAGTGCACTGAATCCAGCGCCTCGAATGCGGCAGCCCCGCAGGAAAGCCGTGCTGAGGTGCGCGACCCCGCACTCCGCAGTTCGCTCGAGGGAGCTTGCTCGGACCAACATCCTGTGAGCCGTACAAGCGGGGTGCCGCGTGTACAGTCAGCCCGCCTTCAGTGGCCGTTCGAGCTCGAGGGCCGCGTTGGGCGTGGTGTTTCTGGGCGTCCTGGCCGCCGTTGTCAGCGCCGAGCTGCTCGACGCGCAACTCCCCCGCCCGCTATGTCGGTGGCTCCCTCTGGGCTCGGTGATGGTCCGTGGTGTTGCTCCTCAGGCGACCACGGCGAGTGGATCGCGCGCGCTCAAGCGCTCGCAAACGCCCCTCGGCAGCCACCAACACCCTGGGCGCGAAGTAGCCCAAGCCACCAGCGCCCCCCGTCAGCCACATTCCGCGCCCCGCAGGCGACCCAACGCGCCGAGTGCACAAGTTCTACAGACCGTGTCCTACAGACCGTGTCCTACAGACCGTGTCCTACAGACCGTGTCCTACAGACCGTGTCCTACAGACCGTGTCCTACAGAGCTGGCAGGAGCGTATGGGAGAAGGCCGGGCGCCATTCTTCAACAATGCCTATCCCCTCCCCCTCGAGTTGGTTGGGTCTGCGTGGCGCTGTCCAGGGATGAGTCCATGGAGAGAGGGTATCAGCTTCGGGGTCGTGGACGGATATGAGTTACTGTGATCCCATGCTTCGGGAGAAGAGGAGGAGAGGATGAGAATGACGAGAGGCGCGACCAGAGCATCACCCACGCACTGGCTGGTGCCGCTGCTCTTGGCTGTGGGCTGCGGCGGGACGGCGCGGGATGACAACGAAGGCTCCACCACCACCGACGCCGTGGTGAACGCCGACGACTGCAACGATCACGACCCCACCATCTACCCGGGAGCCGGTGAGCTCTGCGACGGCCTGGACAACGACTGCGACGGGCAGATCGACGAGAACCCCGTAGACGTCGTGGCCTGGTTCCCCGACCGGGACGACGACGGCTGGGGCGATGAGGCCGCGGGCCAAGTGGCCTGCGAAGGGACCCCGGGCGACATCACCCGCGGTGGCGACTGCGAGGACACGGACGCGACAGTGCACCCCTTCGCGGTAGAGATCTGCGGCGACGGCATCGACAACGACTGCCTGGGAGGGGACGCACCGTGCGGATGATCCTGCCCCTCCTGCTGATCCCGGTGCTCTCTTGCGCTGAGCGCGAGGAGCCCACCCCACCGCCGGGTGAAACCGACGAGCGGATCCCCTTGACCTGGCGCCCCTGCTTCCACCCCGAGCCCATCATGACCACCGACGGCTGGCCCTCGGGCTTCGTGCGCTGTGACGACGGTTCCTTCAACAAGGTGGCGACGGTGGGCTACAGCCCCCTGCCCTATGAAGCCGAGCTGCTGGCGAACCCAGACAGCTGCCCCGCAGGCTACGGGAGCGACTGCTCCAACCACGATGACTGCGACCAGGCCGGCCATGAGTACTGCATCCACAGCGGCGAGGGGGACTTCCCCGGCTGCCGCTGCCTGAGCCTCTGCAGCCAGCAGGAGGACTGCTATGCTGACCAGCAATGCCTCCCACCCGAGCTGGGCCTGGACTGGGCGGTCTACCCCCGCTGCAACGAAAGCTGGGGGAACAACGAGAACTGCGAGACCGGGTCGGGCTGCGAGACCGGGGAGTGCGGCCTGAGCTTCGAGTGGGACGAGGGCGTCCTCATAGGAACCTTCTGCCGCAGCTTCACCGACGAGTGCCGGCTGGACGAACACTGCGAATACGGACCGTGCCGGCACGGCCAATGTCACTGAGGGGCTGTCCGCAAGCCCTGTCCCTCGTCAGAACCTCATCCACGACGTTCACACCCATGGATCGGCCATCATCCTGCCATCGGCACGCCCTGCGCGTTGGCCGCCAGGCGCGGCAGGCACAGCAACGGCCTCCTGGGACGACCCGTGCGGCCACAAGGACCGCGCTGCCCTCGCCAGTGCGCATCTGGGCGCCTCTGAGATACTGATGACTCGGGATGGCCGGCCGGCAGTCTGGGGGCCGAGTCAGGCTGCGTCCCGCCACTCGTACCGATGATGGAGACCACCTACCCGCGGCAGGGCCACCACCTTGGCGTCGCGGGAGACCCCGTGCTGTGCCAAAATTCGGCCTCCCCGCAGAACCCGTTCACGGGGACATCAACGACCCCGAGATGCGTCCAGAATACGGTCGCTGGTGGCCACCAGCGACCAGACACGACACTACCGACATCTGCTGGAATAGCGTTCCTCCGCTCGGGCCGCACATCTCCCCTGCCCCATCACCGCCCTGCATCCCGCCATCTCCACAGTCCTCGCAGCCAAGCCGTCAGGCCGCTTCTCGGTAGTAGAACCGCAGCGTCCCCCCGACTCGTTCCCGGCACCGAACTTCGCCTTCGGCCGAAACGCCTCGCCCATCGCCCTCGATCAGCGCGCCGTCGAGACCCTGATGCGGTCTCTCGGCATTGTTATGCAGGATGTACTGGCTCACAGCCCATCGTAGGTGAGTGTCCCCGAGCGGCACTAGCCTGTCGAGGCACTCCGACTTGATCGAGAGCACGAAGCGCTCCACGTAGCCCTTCAGGTTCGGGCTCCTGGCCGGCAGCCTGACCACTTTCACGCCGCAGTCCATCAACAGCTTCCGGAACGCGGCTGTGAAGACCGGATCCCGGTCCAGCACGAGATGGCGCATCCCCACCAGGAACC
>Ga0307987_1000146_pt1 | contig 43007 bp, 24 predicted proteins | sample EllFjometagen181_FD_203157 | JGI IMG/M metagenome (GOLD analysis project Ga0307987, IMG submission 203157) | Marine microbial communities from Ellis Fjord, Antarctic Ocean - #181 | ecosystem: Environmental > Aquatic > Marine > Unclassified | place: Southern Ocean | collected 2014-10-08 | reverse complement strand
TTCCAATCTTGAGCGAGACGATAGCATTAATTTGGAAATAATGTCTCCAAAATATCCCGGTGGAGATAATTATGTGATTATGATAAACTCTATTGGAACCACTTTTGAGTGTACATGGAGCGGTAAAGCAAAAGGTGATATAACTATTGCTTGGGATCCTGTTATTGTTACTAAATCAACTCTTACACTTGATGGCTGGTTTGTTGAAACGGCAATTCCGTGGGATAAGTTAGGATCAGATTTTAAAAAGCCTAAATCTGGAGATGTACTTTACATGAATTTTGCCAGATTGGTAAGAGGAACCGGTAATGAAAGCCATGCCTGGGAAGCGCATGATGGTTATAGGCCTAAAGGAGAAGTTATTTTTGCAGGGAATGAAGGTGTTGTTGTACAACTTAAAGATACTGGGAATCTGCCAACGGGGAATGCGACTTTTTCTGCCGAAATAAAGAATCTGAGTTCTGCTGATAAAAAAATAATAGTTGAAGTATCAACAAACTCAGGTGAATTAAAAGACAAAAAAGAGATATTGTTAAAAGCTGGACAAAGTATTCCTTATAAATTTACTGGTAAGATTGTTGATTTTTCGACAAAACTAATTGCTTTTACCGTAAAAGATGCGGCAACGGATAGCATAATCCATGTGACAACTTTACCGGTAATTCGCAAAACTAAGCCAGATATTTATATCCGCAGATACAGAACTAAAGAAATTATGAAATTTGAGGTCGATATGACTTTTCTTGGAATTCAAGACCCCAAAAAAGTAGAGGTAAAACTTACCCTGACTAATAAGAAAACTGGCAATAAGATATTTTCAAAAACATTTAAAAACTTTACTTCTTTTAATCCTGTATTTGAATTGTCAACAAAAGGTTGGGCACCGGTAGATTATGATGCGAAATTTGTATTTCGTGCTCCAGGAGTAAAACCATATACAAAGCTTATTCTATATAAACATCCTGAACTGCCAGTATGGTGGAATAATAAATATGGTCTTGAAGATCTTAAGAATGACCGGGTGCCATATCCTTGGGTAGATATGAAGTTGGTAAAAGATTCTATTTATGCCTGGGGGAGAGTTTATAAATTTGGCAATGGATTTCTTCCTGAACAGATAACTACCTTGGATCATTCCATCCTTCGTTCACCTATGCATATTATTTTAAAAACAGCAAATGGTGAAACTATTGATACAGCAGTCACAAAGGTTCATTCAAAGTGGACAAAGATTAATAAAACACGAATTGAAGGGACGCGTATTATTGAAACTAAAAAGTTTTCACTTGAAAATGATTTATGGTCGGAATATGATGGACTGGTCTGGAATACACTGACAATAAATCCCAAGGAGAAAATCAAAATAGTATCGATGGAACTGGAAATACCTCTGGATAGTGAATTTACTGATGTAATCAATCCCATGGACTATTCTTTGCGCACAACAGGGAAACTCAAACCAGAAGGATATGTAGGATCATCCACCCAACCTCTATGGTTAGGTAATGGCGATGGAGGAATACAGTTCATAAGTAGTGAAGACAATCATTTTTTTGTCAAAGATATCAAAAAAGTATTACGCGTAAAAAGAGGAAAAAATGGAGCAACACTCCAAGTCGTATTAATAGATAATCCTACGGAATTAGACAAAACATACAAAATTGAATTTGGAATTATTGCGACTCCTGTAAGACCTAAAATGATTCGCATACCATCTTTTCGAAAAGATAGCTTGGGAAGTGGAGGGCCTTGGTATCCAAAAGGAATGGAGTTTGTTGCTGCCGCTGATCCTGGGTACAGCTATTATGGGAATAAAACAGGAAGGATTTACGTACATACTGAACCGCTTAATGTTTCCCCTGAAGCAATGAAATTGGATGTTGTAGGGAAAGATGATTATTTGTTTGCGGATGAAATCAGAGCGGATTCAACTAGTCGTAACCTTGACCGCATGAAGATTGATTTCAAATCCAAAGTATCGCGTGATTACTTTGTTTGGAGACACTGGCGTTTTCAGCAAAAGTACGGTTTCAAAGGGCTCTATTATGATGGCACATGCGGTGTTAGTCTGGGATTGCGTGATGTGATGAGGAGATTATATAATATTACCTTGAGCAATCAGCATTATAGTGCAAGAGAAGTGAATGTCGGCATACATTCTTCGGCAAGGATTAATATGGCTGCTTACGGTTTTAGTTCATACAATTGGGATGCCGAGAACTATAATTCTATTATTAATGACAAGCAACAAACTTATCTTGGGGTATTAGATCCCGCATTATTCAGAGCTCAACATATGGGACATAATTTTGGTTGGCCGGTAACTTTTTTAGGGCAAGATCGTATTACTTATAAACGAGTGGAAGCAAATGGAGGAGCAGAGATCATTTATGATCAGATGACAGGTCTTGTACTGTTACACGATGGAGAACGCCCAAATTGCATAATGCCACGTGGGTTACGTGAAGTAAGCAAACGCATGGATGATGCTGTGAAAAAATATAATCTCAGGCATTGGGTTTATCAGTTTATTCCATATTGGAAACAGGATTTTGTTAAATTACCTAATGAAAATATGCTTGCATCATTTTACATTGCAAGACCCTCAAAGCTAACGGCGACTAATCCCAAAGAGCACCGTCCGCGTCTAAACGTATTCGAAAAATACTTTGATAAACATTTACCAAAATACATAAAACATCGAAATAACCTTGAGGTTGAAGATGCTAGAGAAGAATTGTCTCATATGAAAGATAGAGTGGTTATGATTGTTTATAATAACTCTGCTTGGGAAGGCGTGATGCATCTGAAACCTGATTGGGAGAAACTTGGACTTGGTGCGCCTGAATACCTTAAAACAGAGAATGCTGTTCATTCGACAGGTTTTCGTGTCGAAAAAGAGAAAGATAAAAATGGGGAAGTTGTTGAAAAGCCAGTTTTCTTTAATAGACCAGAAGAGTATGCAAAGATTGAAAATGGTGTATTGATGTTTCCTATGACTAAATATAATTACCGTATGATTGTGTTGGAAAGTATTGATGATAAATAATCTTAAGAAAATTATTTTACTTGCAATAGTGTTAATACAATGTGCGATAGTCTCTGCCAAAGAATCAATAGACCTTCCGAAACCGGTTTTTAGTATTTCTTTTGAAAAAGGATTGGCCGCCGACTTTAAAAACAATGACAAAATTGACGTAGTGGAAGGTAAATGGGAATTTAAAGGTCAACAGCCTCTGTATCAAGAAAGGGGACTTACTGGAAAGGCTCTCAAATGTGGCGGGACGAATAATGCGGTTGGGCTTAAGTTTGATGCTCCATGCGGAACTCAAGATCATGGGACTCTTCTTTTTTGGACATGTGGTTTAAAGGGGTGGAATCTTTTTACCTCTATTTACGACGACAAGAAAGCTCGAGGTTCTGAATTGTTATCAACTTGGGGGCGCAAGGGTGGATGGTCAAATATTACGAAATGGGCATACGATACAGGTGGACTTAAAATTAATTTTGCCAATCACAAGCAGATTTTTTATGGGCATAATTACTTTTTTGATCAATATCGCTGGACACAGATAGGCTTATCCTGGAATAATGATAAAGTCAACCTCTATCTAAATGGAGATATGATAGCTCAAGATACAGTAAGTCCTTTTCCTTTTGAAAGTTTTTCTATTCGAGGCAAGGATTCTGAAGACCGGTTGATTGATAACTGCAAAATTTGGAATCGGGTTTTGGCTCCTTCTGAGATAAAACGAATCTATCGGCTAGATCTAAATCTATCCAATCGTCCGTTGGTGAGTGCCCCGCGAATGATCGTACCTCCAAAAATAGACGGCAAGGTGGATATACAAGAGTGGGCAAATGCTGCTAAATTGACCGGTTTATTAGAGGCTTGTTCTGGAGAACTAGCTAAGAATCAAAGTAGTTTTCAGCTAGGCTGGGATAATAAATATATCTATGTAGCGATGAGTGGAATGTTGACAAAGCAGGCAGCACTGCATCCTGAACAAGTTTACGGTGTTTTTACAAGTTCAAAACAGACCATGCGTGATGTAGGTCTTACTGGCGATGACGCAGTAAAGTTGCTTTTCTCTCCAAAATACTTCACAGCAGGCAATTTTTCATGGCCAATGCCGTTACGAAAAGTAGGAACGCCAATAAATGATAATAATCGTTATCAAAAGCTTGCTGATTGGAGTGAATATCTACTTGAGGCAAATGCCGCGGGAACATCTTCCGATGTATCATATAATAGCAGAGGCCAGCAACCAAATTGGAACTCTGAATGGACTACTGCTAGTAGTGTAACACCCGGAGGTTGGCAATTTGAAGCTAGGATTCCACTTATATCTCTACAAAAGCAATTACCTGCACCTGGCGATAAATGGGGTATGCAACTGGAACGTGTTTGGGAACATCTCAAAAAAGAAACCGACTTATGGTCTTGGGGATATAGATTGCCAAATGATACTGAACAGGCTATGTATATTAATCAGGCAAATAAAGTTAAAGGTGGTCCAATTCCTGGAATATTGCGTTTTGCCAAACCGGATGAACCCATAATTCGTGTCGATAAAATTGGAGAATGCTCCGAGCAAAATATTGATTTTGTGGCAACTTTAATAAACCCTGCTTCAATTGATAAAGAGTTTATAGTTAAACTGTTTACTGATACCAAGAACTTACAATACAAGGAGAAGGTTGTTTTACAGGCAGGGAAGTCTTTTAAGTTTAGACAACAGCATAAAATTACTGACTACTCCACTTCACGGCTTACTTTTGAGGTAAGTTCTTCTTCTGGTCAAGTAATACATCGGACAAACGTTCCTTTTTATCTTAAACAACAATTTTCTATGTTGGTTCGTCATTATCCCAACTATCAAAAATTTATGTTGGATTTGGATATGAGTTCTTTTATGCGAATTCCTATCAAAAACCTAAGTTTTGATTTATGTATCAAGGATCTCGCTGGGAAAACTGTTTATAAAGATCTTGGGCATAAACCATCTAGTTATGATATTGCTCTCGAATATAGCACTAAGACCTTTATTCCTGGAGATTATGTCTTGTCAATGGTAATTCTCAATGGGAAAAAGGTGCTTGCTCAGAAGAAAATAGACTTTACTAATATAAAACAAGCTGAATGGTTCAACAATAGATATGGTTTTGAAGACATTGATAACGACAAGGTTCCTTATCCTTGGACAGATATGAAAATAGATCAGGATATAATTCAGGTTTGGGGACGCCAATATCAATTTGGCAAAGGGCTGTTCCCGTATCAGATTACAATATTAGATAATCAACATTTTCTTCGTTCTCCTATAAGAATTTTGTTAAAAACGGCTGATGGAAAAATGGTTGACAGCTCCAAGTATAAGGCAAAATCTAAATGGACTAAAAAGGGAAAGGCACACATAGAAGGGACAAGATGCATAAATATGGGTAGCATCTCTTTGACAAATAATCTTTGGGCTGAGTATGATGGATTTGTTTGGAATACATTGACACTAAATTCTTCTAAACCAATTACTATCACATCGTTGGAGTTGGAAATAAATGTGACATCAGAATTTAGTGATGTTCAACTTCGCAATTGGTTGGGAAATGGAGATGGAGGCATTCAGTGGTTTGGGGGAAAGAAGTATCAAATAAAACAAAACCCGGCTGGGTCGACTTTACTTATCTCATTGATTGACGAACCTACCAAAATAACAACAGCTCATGATTTTAAAATTGGTTTTATTGCTACTCCTGTACGACCGAAAATCTGGCGTACACCTGAATATCATTATCCGTTGGCAGATAAAAATGGTTTTGCTGCTTACGGTGGAGGTCCCTGGTATCCGAAAGGGCTTGAATTTATGCCGGCCGCCGATATTGGTAAAAATTTCTACGGAAGTAAATATGCTAGAATTTATGTTCATACCTCTCCGGTAAATACTGGTAGTGACGACTCAAAGACAGAAGATTTTAAGAATTATGGTTACGAATGGCTTGCCAATCCCAGGAAACGCTTGACTGGTAATGAACCCAATGTTTATTCTTCTTTATCCTCTAAAAGTTATCGAGACTATTTTGTTTGGCGTCATTGGCGCTTTATGAAGAAGTATGGATACAGTGGGCTGTATTTTGATAATCCGAGACAGGATATACTTGGAACTCGAGAAGTTTTAAAACGCTTATATAATGTAACCTTGAGTAACAATGAATTAAACTCATGGGAACAACCAATAGGTATTGCAGCCAACGGGAATATTGACATGTCACATATGGGATTTGCCAACTATCACTGGGATGGTGAACACCTGAATTCTCCCATATTGCAATGGAAAACATACCGTGGCCATATAACTCCCGAATCATTTCGCAATGAATATATGGGACACAACTTAGGCTGGCCGGTAACTTTTCTTGGACAAGGTCGTATGAAAAACGAATGGGTTGAAGCGGATGGGGGTGCAGTGGCGGTCGCCGATTACATTTCTGGACTTGTTCTTCTTCATGATCAAGGTGGAAAAGTTGGGTGGCAAATGAAACAACCGCGTGAAAAGGCATGCGAGCGTTTCAGCCGCGCCATCGCCAAACATAATTTTAACCACTGGATTTTTCAGTTTGTTCCTTATTGGAAACAAGCCATTGTCAAAATGCCGAGAAAAAATATATATGCGTCCTTTTATCTTGCCCAACCATCAAAATTGATTAATGCAGATGATAAAACTATTGATGCTTATTTTGAAGAACATCAAGCGCGTAAGTTGCCTAGATCTATAAGAATTCGCAATCGAGAAGCAGTAAGAAAATCGCAGAAGGTGTTAAAGGAAATGAAGCCGAAAGCAATTATGATTGTGTATAACGATACAGACTGGGAAGGGGTCATGCGACTTAAACTCAACTGGAAAAAACTGGGGCTTGGCGCGCCTGAAGACCTTAAAGCAGAGAATGCTGTTCATTCGACCGGATTCCGTATTGAAAAAGTGAAAGATAAAAACGGCCGGGAAGTGGAAAAAGCTGTTTTCTTTAAGAGACCGGAAGAGTATGCGAAGATTGAGAATAGTGAAGTAGTCTTTCCGATGACTAAATATAATTATCGGATGATTGTACTGGAAAAAAATAAAAAGCTGAAATGAGGATTATAAATTAATGAGTGAGCCAACATTTAAAATTCGCGGATTTAATATGTGTGAAAGTATTCTCAGGCATTCGCCTGAACAATTACGACAGTTCATTCGACGGATGAAAGTTCTTCGGATGAATACGTTGATCGTTCATTACGATTACGGTTGGAACCGATATAAGGATATTATTCTAGAAGAGACGGAGAAGGCGGGGGTTGAGGTTACCCTGATGACGTTCGGACCTCGAACGTTTTACAAGTACACAGACTGGAAGCCTGAATGGTTTGCTAGAAAAAATGACGGATCTTTATTTACTGATACACTGGAGTGTGAGACTCAACCTTGTAGATTTCAGCCGGAAGGGCTTAAGGCTTTTGCCTACGGCGCCCGAGAATGGTTGAAAGAGTTACCGCCACAGATCAAACGTGTTCATATGCGAGCGGCGGACGGACTGGACTTCTGCCAGTGTGAAAGATGTCGTGTCATGCCGGATCACGAAAAATGGCAGCCATTTGTAGAAGCGTTTGTAGATGCCGTGGTTGAGACGCGTCCGGAACTGGATTTTGAGACAGATGTCTATGTCAAGCGCTACAACCTTTCAGCGGATCAGAAGGCTCATCGGAAAATGACTCGCATTATGTATGATACGTTTTTTAGGCATAGCCATGTGCCGATAGGAGTGGAATCGTGGAACAAAGAGACTGTTAGGGCTGCGGCAACGGAGTCGGATCCAGATGCGACATCGCCTAACGTCTATCATGCCAACCGCTTAAGGGAGTGGTGTGATGCGATGCCTTGCAAGATTTATATTCATGAAAACGCCATGGGACAGAGTCTTCAGGGTGTGTTTCAGCACAATACTGGAATTATGATAAAAGACCTGGAATTGTATCGCAGCCTTGGTGTTAGCGGTATATGCTATGAAGCTTATGAGCCGGGTTATTTGAACTTTGAAAAGCATTTCGAAGTATTGGCGAAAGCCATGATAAATCTGGACGACTTCAAAAATTATACACCATCTGAATTTGAAAAAGAAGTAACTACAAAATGGCGTATGGAGTTATTCTGCGACATCAAAGAGTTTCCGCTAGATAAATACTTGAATGATCCGGTCGAGCTTGAACATGCCCAACACTTCCGACGCTGTTGGACAAATCCATCGCCGCAAGCCTATCGTGATTATGTGTACTTTGCATTCGAGCATGAAGATGTGCTCGATCCATTGTTCATCGGTTTCTTTAATGCCCTGTGGGGGATTGATAAAGGTAAACTCGACTTCTCCGACGCCTCTGAAAACTCACAGTTGTTACTTAGTCACAGAAAACTATGGGACTTCATGGAGCATGTTCCAAATGATCAAAACCCAATATCTGTATCTAAGAACTTGATTCTGGATCTGGCAGAAAAAGTGAAAGCCATAAACAAAGACAACAAATAAGTAAACATTAAAAGGAATTACCCAATGTTTAAAACATTATTAACCGTAATAGAAAAGTACTATAAGAGGAAATTACAAAATAAACACTAGAAATAAAAATTTATTATTAATGGAAAAGCAGAAAACTAAGGAAGATATATAATGATAGTTGATGGTAAAGAAATAATCAAAAAGCAGCTTGATGCCAAAGAAGCTAAAACAGTGGTATTTGATAATAAACATCAGACGACTATTGTTCCTGCACATTTGAGACCCGTACCGGACAATAGCAAGTTTAGCCTAGATGGAGAGTGGAGTGTAAAATTTTATCCATTTGAAGAGAAAGAGGCAGAAACAATTGATAGTTTTTATGGTTTTAAAAAAATACAACAGCCAGGAAAAGTTTTTTATGCTGATCCTCTAGCTCACAAGGAAGATATTCCTAACTGGGATCGTGTAAGTCTTTCTCATATTGATGAAAATGATGGTGCATTGCTGGTTAAGAAAGTAACTATTCCTGATAACTTTAGAAATAAAAGAGTGTTTTTGCGTTTTGACGCGATTTATCCTGCTGGTATTATCTATCTGAACGGTAAGAAACTTGGAGCTCATTATTCCGGATTGACTGCGGTTGAATTTGATGTTACAGACAAAGTAATTGCTGGAAATCAAGCTGTTGTTACTGTACGTTTGCTTAGAAAACATAAGTTTGTAAAAATAGATATGCCACGCCATGCAATGGAATTTGCCGGATTAGCACAGAGTTCATATTTTTATGCGACAAAGCAGACTTGTATTAAGGATTATCACTTGATCTCAGAGCTTGATGATTCGCTGGTTAAAGGAACGCTTAAAGGTACAGTTACTCTTGATAAGCCGATAAATGGAACAATAATAATTAGTGTCGCAGATACTTCATGCTGTATTGATACTACTGTCGAACAAAAAGTATATAATGTAGAGTTAAGTATTCATAAACCTAGACTCTGGAACGATGAATACCCAAACCTCTATATTGTTACAATTGTGTTAGATAATGGAGATATTTATTCATATAGTACTGGATTTAGAAAGCTTGAATTGTCTCCCGAAGGGGCAACACTAAATGGTAACTTCGTTAAATTTTGCGGGGTAAACCACCTGACTTTTCATCCAGAACATGGTATGTATACTCCTAAAGAATGGTTGCGCAAAAACATGAACTTGATGAAAAAAGCTAATGTGAATTGCATTAGAACTCATTTTACAGGATCTTCTGATTTTGTTGATCTTTGTGATGAAATGGGTTTTTATCTGTTGCAGGAATTACCAATCGACTGGGGGACGAATTATATTCATAATCCTGAATGGGTTGGTCCGGCTTTAATGCGCCTTGAAGCTGGAATTCGGCGTGATCGTCATCATCCGTCTGTGATGGTTTGGAGCGTAGGTAACGAAAATATGCCGGAATCAGCAAAAGTTGCCGCTGAAGGATGGAATCATCTAGCAATTTATTATACTTTCTGCAAAGTACTTGATCCGAGTCGGCCAACAATGTTTCCACCTCCGGGACCAGCAAATAAAATTGAAGGTATTTTTGAATTGCGGGTAGGTGATATTGCTGACACCCATTACAGTTTTAATTTACAGAAAAAATTCAGGGAAAATGGTGTTATCGAAAACCCTAACAGTTGGGAAGCAGATATGACTACAACTACTCATGATGAAGCTATTGATAGAGGCTGGAGCGGATGTTGGTTTAGTAGTGAATATGGTATATGTTGCTTGGAACCAGACTTATTAAACAGTCCATATCTTTCAATTATTGCTGATAAAGTTTCTGATCCATTATCAGGACAAAATTCTTTAGAAGTATTTCACGAACGTTTAAAGGACGAATGGGGTAATATGCGTCATGACCCAACTTGTTTGGGTGGAGCGTATTTTCCTTGGTTATGCGCTGGAATAGGAGAAGGCTCCGAAGGAAATCCATGGGGATGGACTCGTTGGGGTGAAGATGCAAATTGGGGAGTTGTTACTGCTGACCTGCTTCCCAAGCCACAATTCTGGTCTATGAGAGTATTATTTGCGCCGGTTTGGTTTCCTAATCGAGTATCTTGGAAAAAAGGAGAAGAATATCTCTCATTCCCAATAATAAATCATTATAACTCAATCAATCTTTCCGAATGTACATTGCGAACACAGCAAAAATCAGGTGGAACTTATATGTGTATAGTTAGGGATTTTAAAGATATAAAAATTCAAGCAGCACCAGGTGAAACAGTAGATGTAAAGATACCTATTTGGGATAAAGGACTACTGAAATCATTAGAAAATGGAAACTTTGGTTATTGTAGATGCACATTTTTAGATCCAAATGGTTTCTGCCCTGTCAAAGCTGATATACTTATAATCCCTGAAGACATGCAGCAAAAGAATGAAATGGGAATACCAATAGGGCCAGATGCAATACTTTAATTATTAGTAGAAAACAAAAAGATAAATTATTATACTAAATCTAAGAAAAAATAAAAATGAAAAGATTAGAACAAAATTTAAGCAAGGTGTTGGGACTGAAGGGGCTGAGAATTCAAGTATTCATTAAAATTGAAAGCAGCAGAATTTATCCATGTGAACAAAGTTTCTGCATAAACGATGAACAAAATCATGCTCGCTTGACTTTATCATATGATAACGGTTTACAGGAAAATTTGTATTTTGAAATGAAGGATACGCATGTCGTTTGCCGTCGTGTTACACATAATACTTCTGATAAATTGGCTAAAATCTGTGAAACTGCATTTTTGATTGATGCTTTGGATTTGGGCGGTAAGAATGCTACTGATTATTTTTATCATGTCGAAAATCCCCGCATTTACGATAAGATGACCATAAAACTTGATACTGCCCGATCCGCCGACATGGTCAAGGATAGCGGCTTTGACGTTCAAGCTGGTAACCGTTGGGCTGATCCTGGTACAGTTTCTGAACGTATTGGTAGATCACCCTATCAGCCTTTTCCTGCTATTGTACTGAGTAACTATGTTGTAAAATCCGGAGTGGTTCATGGAACATTGTCGCAGGACGTATTTTTTCATAACTATTTAGTTGGGCATTCCGAACAGGGAGCGTTTTTGGACATTCGTTCCGGGTTTAAAGCTGTTGCTTATCGTGAACTACAGGCCGGGGAAACTATTTGTGATGCCTGGTATCTGGGAAAAGCTGCAAATGCAGATGATATCGAAGAAAACTTTGCTGAATACAGTGATGTTCTTCGTCAGCATCTCCCGCCATTGTGGGGCGCTAGCGATATAAATCGCAGTTCTATGGTCTGGGGATCATGGAATGATGGTATTTTCAGGAATATAGACAGTGAACGCCTTGTTGAAGTAGCAGAATTTATTTCAGCCAACTTTCCTATGGTTAATTGGCTGCAGATTGATGACGGATATGCTCAGTACAACAAGGTCGCACATGGTTTAGGAATGCCATATGAAGGTGAAGCAGGATTGGATAAAGAAAAATTTCCAGATGGTTTGAAAGCTTTTACTGACAGAATAAAGCAAACGAATTTACGTCCAGCTGTTTGGATAGGCGGTTCTTCTTCTAATGAAACTAAGATTGCGCAAGAAAAACCACATTGGGGAGCTAAATATGATTTTCGTTTGCCAGATCATTTAGTTTTAGATATAAGTCAGTATGAAGTACGTGAATATGCAGAAAAAGCCTTAGATTTCTTTTTTAAAGATAGTGGCTTTGAAGGCATGAAACATGATTTTTGGAGTTATGCATTTGAGGCAAGTGAAGATTTGTTGAAAAACAAACACCGTTCCGGTTATGAATGGCGAGAATGGTGGTTGACACAAATTCGTAAACGCATACCAGCTGACGCTTATTTGCAGACCGGCTGCGATATTGTAATGGGAAATCCGTTTTTAGCTAAATATTTTACTAACTATCGTTACGGTATTGATATTGGCGGCGGTGAGTGGGATTATGTGAAAACTTGTCTACTGTGGGGATCTGCATGCTTTGCAACTCATACCGGTGATTTATTTGTGCCGAATAGTGACTCTGTAGGACTTTTCCCCGGTTTGACTGATAACGAAGCCTTGTTGTGTATAAATTACTGCCTCATTAGCCGTTCAATGGTCGAAATTGCTGGCTGGCTACACAAAGAAGAGCCCAACAACCCACGCTTTGCTATCTTGAAGAAAGCAGTATGCTGCATAAATAACGGGCAGGATGTATTCTTTGCTGACTACGATTATCGTTTAACAGATGCTGCCCCTGAAATATGGTATTTAAAGACTCCGCATTTTTCAACTTTGAGCGAAGAAGAGGGGTTGCCGCTTCGTACAATTGCTTTCTTTAATTTACAGGATGAAGAACGTGATTTCAAAGTTGATTTCATATCTCTCGGGCTTGCTGGCAATGAATATCATGTCAAAGATGTATGGTCTGATGCATGTTCTGTAGCAAAGAATATCAAATGTACTCTGCCTGCTCATGCCAGCGCCTTATTTATGATAAGTTCTTATGGGGAAATGCAGTTGTTAGACTCAAGCCTGAAAGTCGATTCAATCGAATTAAAAGATGATTCCATGAGGCTTGATTTTGGCTACGCTGGCAATTATGAATTAACACTTTCACGCAAACCAGCCAATATGGATTCAACAGAAGTAAACGCCCATTTCGTTACCAAAGGTGCGGTTGATGAGAATAAAAATATTATTATAACATTTTAGCGTTTACCTAAACAAAGGCACTTTTCAAGTTAGCAAATAGTGCATCCTGTTTAATTCATAACTACCGTATTAGTAATAATTAATACTTTATTTTTAATGTCAAAGTGCAAGGTTTTTAGCAGATTTAAGCCAAAAAGCTTGCAGATGAACTATCATATAAAGTTCATGTTTTTTATGAATATTTAATGCGATATCACACAACCTGTAGGCCATTCGGTAGGCCATTACACTTCGTTCCATTGCTGTCGCACTCGACCAACGGGAGAGAGGCTGGAGTTCACGACAGCAATGAGTGCAACTAATGGCTTACCTCCAGCCTCACTCCCGCTGGTCGTGTATATCATTGCTTGTTTATTTGTTTGTTTTTAGATAAAAAAGCCTCTCTTCGACTTCGTCTTGAGTGCCTTTGCAGCAGTAGGCCACTTCATTTCGTTTGTTGCTGGAGCCTGTGACAGCAGCGTTAGCGTCCCATCTCACATTAAACAGGAAGCCCTATGTAGCATAACCTTCTAGGTTGTAGGCGCTTTTACATTTGCAACGAGGATTGTTGTGTTACATAATGCTGAACTTCTTGGTGATGAACCATCGCCGTTACAATTTATGACAACGAGGATGTTGTTGCTCCCAATCATTTGCCAGCTGGAAGTGTGCGTTATCTAAAAACACCGCTAGAAATTTTCGACCAACGACTCTCGACAAAGAGTATCTTCACCGTCAAGGGGGTTCATCAACAAAAATTCAATTTTTAATCAGAGAATGTTTAAAAGTTCTTGACGGATAAAACCTTTTATGAGATTATTTGTTAAATATAAAAATAGGAGATGTGATTATGAGTAGACTAATAAGAAATGTAGTAATCGTTGCACTGTTTGTATCAGTTGGTATTTTGCATGCAGATTCAAACTGGAATGTTCCATATGGTAGCTGGAGTGATACAAATAATTGGGCGGAACTAGTTGTTCCGTCATCAACAGATTCTGTTTATATTGCAAATTCAGGAACATCTGTTGTCAGTGTTGTTGGCAACACTTGTAAAACATTATATTTAGGTTATAATACTTCTGCAACAGGAACACTCTATATGACAGGCGGAACATTAACAAATGAAATTAACATTTTTATAGCATATAGCATAGGCAGTTACGGAGAATTTAATCAATCAGGTGGAACCAATTTAATCAACAGTATGTTAAATATGGCATATAACAGAGACGCTGTTGCAGTATATAAGATATCAGGTGGAAGTTTCGTTGTAAACTCGGATTGTTACATAGGACGAAACTATGGTGATGCCAATTTTTATCAGTCGGGTGATTCAACAGTTCAGATTAAAGGTAATAATTTTCTGATTGGTTGGTATAATGGTGCAACTGGATATTACCAGCAAACTAATGGATATTTAAAGGCTGTTAGTATTCGTATGGGGTGTAATGCCACAGGTAATAATGGTAAACTTGAACTTTTTAATACTGCAAAAACAGAAGCATCTTCTGCAAGAATAGGCGAAACAGGTTATGGTGAAGTGAATATGTATGACTCATCAGAGTTTGCTGTTGGAGCCATATATGTTGGTTCAAATGCAGGCTCAACAGGAGTTGTGAATCTTGTTTCTGGTTCTTTTGTCTCAAATGGCAGGCTATATATTGGTAACAAGGGTAATGGCACATTTAATCTGGGAAATGCTTCAACTACAGGCCAACTTGGTCTGTCTGGTTCTTCGGGAGGGGATTTATACGTCGGATATTACGCTACAGCTACAGGAACATTAAATGGCTGGGGAAACGTAAATTATAAGACTAGGGTTAGGAATAATGGCAGGATCATTGCGAATGGGTATGCAATTGATAGGACTCTTGATTTGTCAGCATGCAATCTGGTTGAAAACGATATTGATAACACAACAGATAATGGTTGGTTTGCAATTGATAAAGGTCAATTGGTTCTTTCCGATGTGACAGTGTCGGGTACGCAGTCGTACAATTGGGGAGAGGCTTCCGCAGATACATCTATTGATTTGGTTAATAGTGTGAGAATTGATTTTGTTGATGGTTCAGGTGACTTGACAGGTAAACTGTTGGCATCAGATAGAACTGATGTTCCAGAAGGGCTTGAAAATGTTATTGGTGCTTGGAGTTTTTCTGGGGTGACATTAACTTCTGCAACTTTGAATTTCAGATATGATGATGCTTTGGCGGTTGAAAAAGGTTTAAGTGCTGAAAAATTGGCAATTTATCAATTTATTGATGGCAGTTGGGTGAGAGTTACTGATAGTGTGGATGATACTAATAAGATTATAACAACAAAAAGTGTTTCAACACTCTCAATTTTTGCAGTTGCCGCGGCTCCAGCAATGGGATCAATCTTTATTGTTAAATAAAAATTGGTTGATCGTTTATCGTAGAGGGCAGAAATTGAATCTGCCCGTACGGTGGGAATATGGGAAATCCATGTTTCGCCTAAAGGCTTCGCAGGCGGAAACAATTAAAAATAATACTTAAGAATGGTGGAATAGCTCCGCAGGTATGAATCTTAACATGGCAATGAGGACATTGCCGCTCCCATCTCGAGTAACACGTATTACGTACAACGTAAAACGAGTTTCTTAGACCATAGACCCTAGAACTAAAAAAGACAAAGGAACAAAATATAATTTATGATATCGTATAATGAGGTAGACAAGACCTTAATAATCTCAAATAGTCGTATTAATGTTAAGATTCTATTAGATGAATGTTTTTGTATTAGGAGTGTGTCCAGCCCCATCACTCTGGAGAATATTGGGGCACAGCAGCAGTATGTATTGACTTTTGATAAGACAATATGTGATTTAAGTAAACCTGGGAGCTGTGAGATTTCTGTTGGAAAAATCAGCAGTACAGAGAATGTTGATAGTGTTACTGTGACTATAACGATGCCAGAGCATATTGTAACTATAGAAAAACATATATTTATATATGGTGATAGTGGTGCTGTTCGATTCTATGATGAGTTTGTTGGGCATAATGATTTTGCATGCATGCTATATTCGGACCTTGTCAATATTGATTTTGATCTAGATTATAAATATAAGTGTGTTGATTTCTTCAGCTGTACTGACCAATCAAATTATAGGCTGATTGAAAAGGTTGCTGAAAAGAAGAATACAGGAAGCTTTATGATTGCCGAGCACGAGAATAGCAATAATAATTTCTTTGTATATAAAGAGGGACCTTGTCCAGATAATCAGGTGTTTAAGACACAGTATGATTATATGCTTCAAAACAGCAGTCTAACAATGGTTGGACTTGGGTTTGACAATATTAACAAAGGAGAAGTGCGTCGTGCAAATGGTGTGGCTTTTGGTTTTGTAGGTGAGGTCGATGGACTTCCAGAGCTAAGACGCTATCAAAATGCTCGATATGAATTGCATAACTTTTCTCCAGAACGATTGAGTAATATATGGCCAGCATTTCATACCAATATTAATGAAGCAAAGATGCTAGGTGAGTTAGAGTTGGCTAAGGATTCAGGAATTGATACTGTCTTTATTGACGATGGCTGGTTTACAACATTTATGGGCAATATTGACACAAATAAGTTTCCAAACAAATTCAGACCACTACAGGAAAAAGCAGAAGCAGTCGGTGTGGATGTAGGGTTATGGATTCATCCATTTGGAATGCAGGAAGGATCCAGACCAGAGGTGAAACTCTGGGATGGTACAGAGTGTCATGACTGCATCTCAAATGATTTAGAATGGAACTGGATTGCACGATCCAGTGATTTTATTCCTGTAGATTTTGGAGTGAGTGCTGATGGCGAAAAGTATTATGCCATGGATTTGTTAAATGCAGAGTATTTTGAATATGCTAAGAATGTTATGGTCAGTAATTACAAAGAGTATGGCATCAAAAGATTTAAGCTGGACTTTTATCGTATACATAACTTGAATACTCTACTTGGTGATCAGCACCTACATTTTGAGGCATATCGCAGATTGCTGGCAGAAGCTCAGCAAGAGATACCAGATCTTATTCTTTCAATGGATATTACAAGACGTTCGCGTCCAGGATTTGATTTTGCACTGGATTATGGTCGACTTTTTATGGAAAATAGAGGACGTGGAAATAATACATGCACTAAAGATCATCGATATTATCAACCATATATTACCCTTAGAAACTTTTGGAATACGGCAAAATATATTCCGGCACAGAAGATTGAAGTAGAGGTTCTCCCACAGATTGACGACTATAGTATTGAGTATATTTTGGGTACTGCAATCTTTGGTAATTCTTTATACTGGGGAAGCCTGACTGATTTGACAGTATCAAAACAGGTGGCAATGAAGACATTTGTTGAAGATTATAAAACTCATCAAAAATATATCTTTGACAATCTTGTTTTGACTTCCGGAGAGATGCCGGAGTTGGGAAATTGGTCTGTATTTATCTCTTATCCTAAGGATGCTGTTGCCGGTGCAACGTTTTATATTGGTGTGTATAAGAATGGAAGTGATGAAACAAACCACAAGTTTGAATTGTCAGTGTTCAAAGATGTGACATGTGAGTTGTGTAATGTTATTGATGAAGATGATATATGCAGTATGAATAATGGCAAGTTTTGTGCCAGCATTGAAAATAATTTTGGGTTTAAGCTTTTAAAAGGAAATTTATGATAGAAAAAAATGTTTTATTGGAATCAGCGAAAGCTGCGTTTGATTGGGTAGAGAAAAATCAACTGAAGAAGAATAATGATGCAAATTGTGGCCGGTTTGTTTATGCAAGACGTGTTGCTGATAATTTTACAGATTTAAGTACGAACTGGACGACGGGGTTTGGTTCAATGGCAATGCTATCTGCATACAAAATAACAAATGAAAAAAGATATCTTGATAGTGCTTTGAAGGGAGTTGATTATCTGAAGTCTCTTCAGATTATGGATGCAACTGTACCACGGTTATGTGGTGCAATCAGAGAAGTTATGCCTCAGACAAATTGGCTACATCCGCGTGATGCACTGTCGGCAGCTTGGACTTTTCTTGCTGTAGGCAAAGAACTAAAAGATGAGACTCTTATTCTTCGTGCTAGTCTTTTTGCAGATTGGATGATTGAACATGCTTTCATGGGAGATTGGCCTATATGCACAGTTGCTTTAAGCGAAGGTGGAACAGCTACAGATGATTTGCTTGGTAGTTTCCACTCGGGAGGCATTCTCTTTTTCTTAGATATGTACAAAGAAACCGGGGAAATCAAGTACTATTCAACAGCTCACAGAATGGCTGAATTCTATATTAACAATTTTATTGATGAAGATGGAGAGATTACTGTTCTTTTTGATTCTATAGGTAATAATCCAGATGTGCATAATGAAAAAAAATGGCCTTTGGATTGGCAGATGATGCATAAAGTCAACGATGACTTTGGTGGTATTGCTCTGGTAGAAGCATATAAAGTTTTTAAAAATGAGGAATATCTTAAGAGATGTTCTGCATATTTCAAAAAACTATGTGAATATGAAAATGGTGATGGTTCTTATCTGCAACCAGAAGTTGAAACAGGTTCGGCAACTGCATCAATCTTTTTGCAAAAGTATCTTACTATAGCCCATGATGATGAAAAACCGGCAATTCAAAAACTTTTAGATAGGTCTTTAGAACATTTACTTAAATTACAGTTGAAAAGATCTGATGAGCAACTTAATGGTGCTATTTACGGAATGGATGACAGTTGCAAATATGGAAATAGAGAGTGGGTGAATCTCAGAATAACAGCTTATGCAATCTTTGCCATGTTGGAAGAGTCAGATGCTAGCATCTTTCCTATAAAGTTCTAGGAGGTTTTGTCCACAAATTTCATTTTCGTGCCCACGGGACACGGCTACAGTGAGGTGTCCTTGCATAAAACATTGATTCTACGGCATAATAGCTGTAGCCGAGTCGCTCCGGCTCGGAGAAAAACAACGGTTTTATGAGCTTTTTGGACAGCTCTAAATTTTAGTAGTCCCGTATGTAATATGGGATAAGTTAGGATTAAATAATACGCCCTGAAGGGGGCGAACAAAAGAAGAGACTAAAATAATTTATGAAGAACCCATTAAATTTAGAATTATGGAAAAAGTCTTTGATATCTGTGCTGGATTGTATTCTTGAGAGGTATCAAGTTTACCCGGACTATCATTTTATTGATACAAAGTTAGATATACTTACAGGGAAAGATTTTCCGGAAGATAATATACTTTTTGGTCGCCAAACTATTTTTTCATGGATTCAGGGTAGGGGACTTGAAGCTCTTGCTGGTCATTATAATTGGATTAACATTGACGTTTCTAATAGTCAGTCGTTTAAAGAAAAATATAATGAGTCAATCACGACAATTCTAAAAGAAGTTCTGGACAATACTGCTGATATATATTTGTCAAATGGTGGACATATGCCATTTATGATGAATGAATCAGGAAAAGCGATGCAGCCGACAGAAGTTGGTGTAGAACCATTTGATATAAATATATTACCAGGTAATATGACATTAAGTGATCTGTTTTATATCAAGGGGATGGCTGCTGCTGCAGCTGTTTTGGGTCAAAAAGAACTATATGAAAAAGCTGAAATTGACTTCGATAAAATCATAACAAGTTTGTTTGATAACAAGTTTGTTTTTGATCAACTTTCATTTGATGTTAAGAATCAGATTGCAAAGCAAAGCGATGGCATTTTGCAGGGTGGCTTTATGATTGCTTTGGGTGGTTGTTCTACATTTATGAGTACATCACAGAATAAAGAAAAACATTATGAATATGCTATTAGAATTATAGATTATATATTGTCGAATTATGTTTGTCTTGAAGATACTCGTGGCTTTATGAATAAGTATAATATGTGGGAACTTTCTGATTTAGATGGAAATCCAATTTTTGAGAATGGTATTCTGAAATCTGATCCAGGGCATGCACTTGAGTTTGTAGGGCTGGCATTTAAAGCCTTATATTTTGCCAAAAAGAATGGGTTAATAAGTGAAATTCCCCGCAGATATATTGACATTTTTTCGAAGATGCTTATTGTAAATTTTGAAAATGGATTTTCTAAAGATGGCTATGGTATTGTAAAAAGTTTTGATTTGTGTAAACATCAAGTCATAAATTCAGATATGCCATGGTGGTCATTGCCGGAAACTATGCGTAGTTGTGCTCTTGCCTATAAAATAACAAATAATGAAGATTTTATGAATATACTTGTTGAATGTCATAAAACTTTTATCTTATATTACCAGAAACCTGATGTGTATGATATGGCGGTGCAGACAGTGAATAAGTTTGGAAAACCAGTTAGCGTCATACCAGCAACTCCTGATGCGGATCCGGGGTATCATACAGGGCTAAGTATTATTGAGGTAATTAAATTAGTTAGTTAGATGGTTAGATAGGCTAAAACAATTACGAATTACTAATGACAAATTACGAATGGCGGAAAAGCTCCGCAGGCATGAAAAAATTATGAATGCTAAATGCTGAATGATGAAGTGTGGAATAGCTCCGCAGGTATTTATATAGATAGGTTGCGTAGCAACACAATCGTTTATCGTTTACTATTTACCGTTTACAGTTTCTTTACTTAGATCTTAGAACTATGAAATAATAAGAAGAGAAAGAACAGATGAAAAAGATAAATATCTCGACAATTCACTTTCAGTATCCAGAGGAGCGATCGCAGGAAGCTGTTTTAAAGCAGTTTCAGGAAGCTACTTTGAAGTTGGCTGGGACAGATGTTGATTTGGTCGTTACATGCGAGGGGATGGAATCTGTAGGGCAGACTGTTGCCCAGGCCGAGAGTTTTGATAATCCAGGTGTTATGCTGAATACCTACAGAGATTTTGCAGTAGAGAATAAATGTCATATTGCCGGATCTGTAAAACTTTTGGAGGCAGACAAGGTATATAACGCGTTAGCTTTTATTGGGTCAGATGGTGATTTTCTGGGTTCATACAAAAAAGTGCATTTGACAGAGGGCGAGCTTGCAAAAGGGTTGTCCTGTGGAACAGGTGCTCAAGTTGTTGACACATCAATTGGACGTCTTGGGGGTGTGATATGTTTTGATTTGAATTATGACTCATTAAAACATCAGTACAAGAGGCTAAAGCCAGATGTTTTATGTTTCTCAAGTATGTTCCATGGAGGGTCGATGCAGCAAAGCTGGGCGTATGATTGTCGAACCGTTTTTGCAGTTGCCTGCAAGGATATCTCAAGTGACATAATTGATCCGTTCGGACGAAATCTTTCGTCGTCATCGTTCCATACCAGAATTACATGGGCTCGAGTCAATCTTGATAGATTTTTTATGCATGGAGATAATAATAGTCAGCATTTCCCAGAAATAAGGCGGAAATATGGAGATAGAGTGTTGATTGATACTTGTTCACGTTTGGGAACAGCTTTGCTATATAGCGAGGATGAGAGCATATCTGCCAAACAAATTGCTGAGGAATTTGGATTGACAGCAATTGATGATTACCTTGACCAGTTTTAAATTGTCTTATTTTTTTGGGAGTGTAAAAGATATTTTTTTTGACGACCAACGGTCGACGCTACAGTACAGTGTAAGCAATGCTGATGCTAAACTGTAGCGGCGATGGTTCATCGCCGAATAAAACTGGTGTCAACCATAAAAAAAAGTAAATCCTTAGATTTCTGGTTGGAGATATAAACATGCGTTTTGGACAATAAAATTAGTGGTAGAGTTTTTATTGTTTGCAACTAACATTGATTGCAGGAAATGTAGTGTCCGCTCTATGAGCGGAAAGGAACGTTCAACCAGAAAAATAGAAAAATTATGTCTAACTATGCGGAACTTGACTTTTTATACAATTTCTTGTATTATTTGACTTGTACTTTCACTCACAACTAATATGAAGACTTAATTATGATAAAAAAAACAAAACGTGTAACTTTAACGCAAATTGCTGAAAAGGTTGGAGTATCTATTGGTGTTGTATCGATTGTGCTTAATGGACGAACAGATTCTGTTATTGGGGTAAGCAAAGAGGTCGCCCAAAAGATTAAAGATGTTGCAGCCAAATTGAATTATCGACCTAATGCAGCGGCTCGAATGATGGTTACTCAACAGACCAAGTTGATAGGAGTAATTATTCCGAATAAACCTGGGCGCGAAGGACAGAGTCCGATGAGTTATGAAACTATTTTAGGAATTGAAGATGGACTTCAGTCTCTGGGGTATGTTTTAGTGCTTGTTAGAATGCATGACTTGATGGCTGAAAAAGAGGTGCAGAGTCGTGTGTTTTCAGAAGATACTTTAGATGGGGTAATCGTTATTGATGCAATGAGTGATGGTGAAGTTGACTGGATTAATAGTCACTTTAATAATACAGTCTGGTGTGACAGCAATGAATGGAGTGAAAAAGGTTGTGTTCGTCGTGATGAAGAAGCTGTAGGTAAACTTATTGCAGAGTACCTGATTGATAAAGGTTTTAAAAAATTTACAATTGTGGGTTCCGAGCCACCACAATGTTTTCACTATAGTTTGATACAGAGAAGAGAAGGTATTGAACAGGTTGCAAAGAGTGCTAAGGTCAAAACTGAATTTATAAATATATATGACGAATCAGAAGGACAACTATATGAAAACACTCTACTAGACCATATAAAAAAGGATTCTGCTGTAATTGCAATTACTCATCCAGTTGCCGAAGCATTGGTGTTGTCTACGTCAAAGAATGCGCTTCAATCAGGAAAAGATTTCAGTTTGATTAGTTGTGATGATCCGCATGCTCTTTCGTGGAGATGGGAAAATCTGACTCGTGTGAGTTTTGATAGATATGCAATGGGGAAAACATCTGCTGATATGATTATTAATCAGATTAAAAATAAGAAGCATGGTGTATCTGTTTTACAAAAAGGTGACCTTATTGAAGGTTCGACTGTTATATGCTAAAATAAAATGGAGAGCCGTTAACCTTAGATTAGTGAACAATGAGTGTCACTATTTCAGTGTCTTAATTCCGGGGATGACATCTTTCCCCGGGTTCACACTCTGCCGCTCTTTAAGAGCTGTAGCATATTGATTTGCATGTTCTTTAATGTAGCATAACCTTCTAGGTTGTAAGCGCCTTCACACTTGCAACGAAGATCGAATGTAGGCCATTCACTACGTTCATTGCTTCACCCTATTATATCTATTTTTAGTGGTTAAAGCCCCTCTCTCAAGTTCGAGTGCGTTACTTTGAGTAGCATAATCAGTTATCCTTATTCTGAACTGTAAATAGGCTGAAACCCAGAATGGGTTATGGAATATAGCCAAGGGTGTAAACCCGTGGAAAATATATTAATGCAATTTAAACCCCGAAGGGGTGACAGAAAAACAAGGTTAATAAAAATGGTTCGACCACAGAAACCGAAACCGTTATAAATCAATATTTGTTGATTGAATTATTTTAAATGAAACTAATAAAAAAATGATTTGCATATTATTTCGGTTAGCTGTACTATATATTTTAGTGCTGAGCGGATGTTCATAGTTGTTTGCAAAAGTCGAAAAACGAGAGTATATATTTATGTTAGCAAAAATAAACTTGATGTCTTTATTGGTATTGTTACCTTTGATTGTGGTTGATGCAGCAGAAGAAAAGAATTTATTAAAGAATGGCGATTTTTCAAAATCATCCTACGTAGATACTATTAAAGATTGGGGTGCCAAAAATGCAAAAGTTGTGTTAATAGATAAAAAACCAACTTTAGTACTTAATGGATCATATTCATCAATAAGTCAGATTGTTCAGCTTAAACCGGACTGGCAGACTTTGCATCTATCAACACTTATGAAGGCTACCGATATTAAAGTTGGTGATGCAGCCTGGAAGGATGGAAGACTTGTTTTGAACTTTAAGGATAAAGAAGGTAAAAGAGTAGGTCCATGGCCTAATGTTTTTAATGTTAAGGGAACTACTGATTGGACAGAATGTGAGCGGGATTATGATGTTCCTGTCGGTTCTGTTTCGTTGGATGTTAATCCTGCTAATTTTGGAAGTTCCGGCAAACTGGAATTTCAAGATATTAAGCTGACTGTTGTTCCTAAGGTTACTATATCTGATGATCATCGGCCTGTAATTATTCTTAAATTGGATGATGTAGTTGGTGTTGCTGAACGATGGAATAAGTGTGTTGATTTTCTTAAGGAAGAGAACGTCAAGGCATCATTAGGTATTATCGGATATAGTATGGATTCATCCAATCAAGATTTGTTTGACTGGATTAAAAAACAGAATGAGACGGGCTTGTTTGAATTCTGGAATCATGGTTATAGAAATCGATTAGGCAAAGATAAACAAGGTGAATTTGAATCTGACTCTGTAGAAGAGCAGCGGGAAGCTCTTGTTAAAACACAGAATCTTGTTAAAGAAAAAACTGGTATTTCACTTGCGACATTTGGTCCGCATTGGAGTGGAACAACCGAGGCAACTGTTAAAGCTTTGAAGGGTGTACCGGATATAAAAATTGTTTTTTATTACACAGGTGGTGCAAAGAGAGATTGGTTTGTATATCAAAGGTTTACCAACATGGAAATACCGACATTTAAACCCAACTTTGCATTAGTTAAGAAGAGTTTTGAAGGAGGAGAGTATAAGAGACCATATCTTTGTCTGCAGGGGCATCCAAACCAGTGGACGGATGATAGCTTTGAGAACTTTAAACAGATAGTGAAATATTTTAAGGACAGTGGCTGCGAATTTATGACAGCTAGTGAATATGTAAAAGAACAGACTAACAAATAGAAAAGCATGACAAAACTAATTAGGGCTTCCTCCTGAATTCAATTCATAATATGTTTGTTGACAATATGTTATACTATGCCAGACATACTAGAAGTGCAAGGTTTTTAGCACATTTAAGCCAAAAAGCTTGCAGATGAACTCTTATATAAAGTTCATGTTTTTTATGAATATTTAATGCGATATCAGGAACCAGCTTGCTGAGGCTGGAGTTTACGACAGCAATGGAGCGTAGCGTAATGGCCTACCTCTTACTTTGCAGCATGTTCCCTTTAGCCTGCTAAAGGCGAAAATGCTTTAAAGCAAGATCTTACGAACCAACTTGTTGAGACTGGAGCCTGCGACAGTAGCGAAGCGTCCCATCTCACATTAAACAGTAAGCCCTAGTTAATTTAGTTTTAAATTTGAAGGGATAATGTGGTGATAAAACAAGAGATTTTAGATTCGGTAGATTCAATTGCTCCTTTGTTGAAGGATATTGCACTTGAGATGCATAATAATCCAGAATTGGGATTAGAAGAGTTTAAGGCAGTTCGTAGGCAAGTTGAGTTGTTTGATGATTGGGGCTTTGAGGTAACCTCTCCGTTTGCCGGTCTAGATACTGCATACAAAGCTACATATGGCAATGGTGGACCTGTTTTCTGTTTTATGGCAGAATATGATGCACTTCCAGGACTTGGACACGCGTGCGGTCACAATCTTATTGCCACTGCAGCCGTTGGTGCAGGTAAAGCTCTTGCGAATCTGTTAGAAGCAGAGAATATTCCAGGTACTGTTGTGGTTATGGGAACACCTGCCGAAGAGGGCAAGGGCGGTAAGGTCAGGATGATTGAGCAAAATGCCTTGGATGGTATTGATGCCGCAATGATGGCACATCCTTCAGATAGTACAGCAACCTGGGCTGGATGCATGGGGGTTGAACGCTTTGATGTAAGTTTTTTTGGAAAATCTGCACATGCTGCAAAAGCTCCTGAAGAAGGTAGAAATGCTCTTGATGCTGTTATGCTACTTTTTCAGGGAATAAATGCCTGGCGTCAACAACTTCCTGAAAAAACTCGTGTTCATGGAATTATTACTGATGGTGGAACTCTTCCTAATATTATTCCTGATAAGGCATCTGCGGCATTTTATCTCAGAGCAGATAATAATAAACAGATTGAAAAAATGGTTAAACGGTTTGAAAATATTGCCCAAGGTGCTGCATTAATGACTGATTGCGAGTATGAAGTTGAGCGTCGAGCGTTTGGATATAAAAGTGGTTTGCCTAATAATACTTTGAATAAAGCATTTTTTGAGTATGCATCAGATCTCGCAATGGAGCCAAAGGTTCCAACATCAATATCTAGGGCATCTACAGATTTTGGCAATGTTTCTCATGAAATTCCAGGTATTCATATATATTTTAGAATTGTTGAGGGAGATGAATTTCATGCGCTACATACAATAGAATTTGCAGAAGATGCAAAAAGTGACTATGCAATTAGTCAGACCGTTAAAACTGCCAAAGCAATGGCAATGGTTGGGTATCGTTTCCTTACGGATTCTAAATTTAGAAATGATATTGCTGAAGATTTTTCAAGTTAAAGTCTGAGTCTATTGAGGTGGTATCTCTAAGCTCTAACTAATAACTGTAAACTCAATGTTTCCCGTTAATTATTAAAAAGGCGGTTGAAAAAAGTTGAAACAATTGTTATGATTAATACTTAATTATTTTGATTATTCCACTATAAACATAAAAGAGCACCAATACATGACAAAGTTTAACGAAGATTCAAGAGTTAAAATACCCTCAATATTGCATTTGTGCCGTCTTGGTTACACATATGTATCTTTAAAGACAGCAACATGGGACATAGAGACCAACATTTTTACAGATATTTTCAAACAATCAATATCTAAAATAAATCCAACGTTAGACGATGATGATGTTGACAGACTTTTAGTTGATGTATCCCTGGCTCTTGATAATGAAGATCTTGGAAAAGCATTTTATGAGAAATTAACAAGTAGATCTGGTGCTAAACTAATTGATTTTACCGATTTTGATAATAATACATTTAATGTAGTTACGGAATTGACTTATAAGAATGGTGATGATGAATTTAGGCCAGATATTATACTTTTGATTAATGGGATGCCACTCTCTTTTATTGAAGTAAAAAAACCAAATAATCGAGATGGAATTATTGCTGAACGCAATAGGATAAATACTAGATTTCAGAATAAGAAATTTAGAAAGTTTGTCAATATTACCCAGCTTATGGTGTTTTCTAACAACATGGAATATGATAACAACGATATAGAACCATTACAGGGAGCATTTTATGCGTCTCCTTCATATAACAAACCTGCCTTTAATTACTTTCGAGAAGAAGAGAAACTGAATTTGTCAGAGATACTAGCTCCGGAAAACGATGATACTGAAAACTTTGTTTTAAGAGATAACAATCTTGTTGTCATAAAAAACTCTCCAGAGTTTCTTACAAACAAAGATGTAAATACTCCTACGAATAGACTATCCACATCTTTATTCAGTAGAGATAGACTGGAATTCATTTTAAAATACTCCCTTGCTTATGTTGCCGAGAGCAAAGGTCTTGAAAAACATATAATGCGATATCCGCAAATATTCGCTACAAAAGCAATTGAAGACAAATTAGATAGCGGAATAAAACAAGGTATTATTTGGCATACACAGGGTAGTGGCAAAACTGCACTTGCATATTATAACGTTCGTTATCTTACCGACTATTTTCAGAAAAACAAAATTGTTCCAAAGTTTTATTTTATTGTAGATAGAATAGATCTACTAGACCAGGCAAAGCGTGAGTTTAGCTGTAGAGGGTTGACTGTTCATATTGTCAACTCAAGAGAAGAATTTGCTAAAGACATAAAAAAGACAACTGCAATACACAATAATTCTGGTGAACTGGAAATTACTGTTGTGAATATTCACAAATTTAGTGAGGATGCTCATGTTCTGAAGAAAATGGATTACAACATAAAAATTCAAAGAATCTATTTCCTTGACGAGGTACACCGAAGCTATAATCCAAAAGGTTGTTTTCTGGCAAACCTTACGCAATCTGATCCTAATTCAATTAAAATTGGGCTAACTGGAACACCACTAATTTCAAAAAGTTACTATTCAAAGAATCTATTTGGTGATTATATACATAAATATTACTATAATGCATCAATTGCGGATGGATACACTCTCAGGCTGATTAGAGAAGAAATTGCAAGCGATTACAAGATGAGACTTAGAGAAGCTCTTAATAGAATTAAACTTGCTAAAGGCGAAATCAAAAAGAAAGAACTCTTTGCACATAGACAATTTGTTGAACCAATGCTTGAATATATAGTGAAAGATTTTCATAAAGCACAACTAACATTTGGAGATGAATCATTTGGTGGAATGATTATCTGCGATAGCTCAGAACAGGCACGTGAGATTTTCAAAGTCTTTAATGAAAAATATATGCATCAGGCTGAAACACAGAGCGAAAGACTGGCTGCAGAAAGCTCAGAAACAGACGAAGAAATGTCTACTTATAATTTTGAAGAAAATGCAACATCAGCAGCTCTTATTCTTCATGACGTTGGTTCCAAAGATGAGAGAGATCGATGGGTTACAGATTTCAAAGATGGTAAGATTGACTTTCTAATTGTTTACAATATGCTTTTAACAGGATTTGATGCCAAGCGGCTAAAGAAACTATATGTAGGACGTGTTGTTAAACAGCATAATCTACTTCAGGCACTAACAAGAGTAAATAGAAGATATAAGCATTTCAGATATGGATATGTAGTTGACTTTGCAGACATCAAAGCTGAATTTGATGCAACCAATAAGGCATACTTTGATGAATTGCAGGCTGAATATGGAGATGATTTAGAAACATTCTCAAATATATTCAAGTCGAAAGATGAAGTTCTTGACGAACTGGCAGATATTAAAGATACTCTTTTCCACTTTAACATAGAGAATGCTGAACTCTTCCAGCAACAAATTAGTCAAATTCAAGATCGCACACAAGTTCTGAAAATTAAAAATTCTTTAGATAATGCCAAAAGCTTATACAACCTAATTCGCCTATTTGGATACACAGATATCATTGATAAAGTTGATTTTAAGAAACTAGCTCAGCTTTATAGAGAAACCGAAAATCATCTTGCACTACTAAACACCAAAGCGGCACTAAGCCAGAGCGATGATAACACGCAGTTATTAAACGTTGCACTGGAAGACATCCTATTCAACTTCACAAAGATTTCAGAAGAAGAACTTGTGCTAGCTGATGAACTCAAAGATACTCTGCGCAAAACCAGACAAACTTTGGAAATTAACTTTGACAAAAACGATCCTGAATTCATAACACTTTATGATGAACTAAAACGACTTTTCAACAAGAAAAAGCTTGATGAAGTCACGCAGGAAGAGATGATTAAAAATATCGCAACATTAACCAAAATCTATGAGAGAATCAAAGAACTAAATCGCCAAAATAACCTGCTGAAAGATAAATACAATAGCGATCCAAAATATGCTCGAATTCACAAGCGACTTCTTGAAAAAGGAACTCTATCGAAAAAAGAGAGTGAAATTTTTGAAGTATTACAATTAATCAAAGATCGCGCTGATGAGCAGGTTCTGCAAAACACAAAATTATTAGACAACGAAAGCTATTTTACAACAGAGATGATGAAATTAGTAATTGAGCAGTTCAAGAGCAACAACAAGATTACACTAAATGCAGCATCAGCAAAGTATATAAACAAACTAATAGTAGATGAATATGTGAATGAATTTAATGGAAGAGCAATGTGAGTATTATGTGGCAGGAGAATAATTTAATAGAATTTAAATCAGAGCTTAGTAATAAATTTGAACGTGAAGTAATTGCTTTTTTAAACTCTGAAAAGGGTGGTGATATTTATCTTGGAGTTGATGACAATGGAAAATGTATTGGCGTTGACAATCCTGACCAGGTCCAACTGATAGTATCCGACAGAATAAAGAACAATATAGAGCCATCCTGTTTAGGATTGTTTGACGTATTTACTCTTGAAAAAGACAATGTAACTATCATAAGAATTCTAATTAGTCGTGGTACAGAAAAACCTTATTATGTCAAAAAGTTTGGGATGTCTCCAAAAGGTTGCTATATAAGAGTTGGAAGTGGCGTTCAGCAAATGGATAGATCAATGATAGATACTGCTTATGCCAGCCGAACTCGAACTTCGTTAAGAAATATTGTTTCTCCTAAATCAGAACTCTCTTTTGAACAGTTAAAAATATATTATCAGGAAAAAGGACTGAACGTAAACAGTGCCTTACTTAAAAATCTTGATTGTTATACACAAGATGGTCACTTTAATTATGTTGCTTACTTGCTTGCCGATAATAATACTCTGTCAATAAAAGTTGCAAAATATTCTGGTGATAACAAAGTAGATTTGATTGAAAGTAAAGAATTTGGTTTTTGCTCTTTAATTAAGGCAACCAAAAGTATATTAGATAAATTGCAAGTTGAGAATAGGACTTTTACGAAAATCACTGGTGCTGCTGAAAGAGAGCAGAGAGACATGATTAACAAAGTTGCTTTAAGAGAAGCTCTTATTAATGCAATAGTACACAATGACTATTCCAGAGAAATTACACCAGTTGTAGAAATATATTCAAATCACTTATCTATTACATCCTACGGTGGATTAGTTAGTGGGTTAAGTAAAGAAGAATTATTTCAAGGACGTTCAATGCTGCGTAATCGTGAAATCATGCGTATATTTAGAGATTTAGAACTTGTCGAACACCTTGGTTCAGGTGTACATCGTATATTGAGTGCATATAATAAAGACATATTTAAAATAAGTGATAATTTCTTTGAAATCTGCTTCCCATGCAAAAAAGACACAAACCTAACCCACCAAGATAATAGCTTTAATACCAACGACTTAACTACCGATGGTGTGTTGTCGACCCACCAAGATGCCCATCAAGATACCCACCATGTTAAACGCTTGATTAAGACAATAGGAAATACACCAGTTTCAAGAACAGATCTAATGAATAAAATTGACATAAAAGATAGAGTCAGTTTTAGATTAAACTATCTGCAGCCATCAATTGAACTAGGTTTAATTGAAATGACCCTTCCGGATAAACCAACAAGCGGAAAACAAAAATATATTCTAACCCCCAAGGGTTTAAAACTGAAGGAAATTCTAGAGGGTAATAGCAATGAGTAATTTTACGGAAATCTGCTTCCCTTTTGAAGATACAGCACCAGTAACTATACCTGTAACCACACCTGTAACCATACCAGTAAAAAAGTTACTAAAGGTTATAAATGGAGACATGAATAGCAGATATACAAAGAAAATGAAAGCTTAAAAGTAAAAGGTAAAGAGCTGAAGAAAATGCCAGAGAGTAATAAAAATGATTAAGAAAATTGCTTTTTATTTTTGGGGCCCACGCAAGTAACCCCCCAAGTAGAAAACAAGAAAAGATGTCGGAGAAAGTATCGGAGAAAATTTTGTAATCGGACACCAAGGACGGTATCCCTCCCAGCTGAACATTGCAAATTAATATTAGATTGTAGCTTCATCCTGTAGCCGAGTCCCGTGGGCTCGGATAGTTGGCGTACTCGCCAACCTAAATGAAAGAAGACACTAGAGGGTGGTAAAAAATTAGTAAAAAAAATGCTTCTTGTCTTGGGTGACCCCGCAAGTAACCATCCAAGCAGGGATGCAAGTAAAAATGGATATGCAAGTATGCATTTGATTCGACCTGCGTGACGGCAAGTAATCATAGACTGACTGATTTAAAATAAAACAGGTTTGAAACTGAAAAAAAGAGAAAACAAAAAATGACAGATACAGATTTTAAAGATAAGACAAAAGAGCTGATTGATAATCTCAAAAGCATTAGTGCAAACTATGGTTTAGGTAATGATGGCAATGAATTCAAAATTATTACACAAGTCTTCTTGTATAAATTTATGAATGATAAATTTGCATACGAAGTTAAAAAAACCGATAGCAGATTAGCTGATGCAGAAAAGTGGGAAGAAGAACTGCAAACTTACTCTCAAGATGAATACGAATTCCTTTTAATGCAATTAGGAGGAAATACCGCAAAATTTAAGCCAGAACATTTGATATCAACACTCTTTGCCAGACAAAATGAAAATGATTTTGCAAAACTTTTTGATGATACCCTGATGGATATTGCAATTTCAAATAATGAAATTTTTTCTGTAAAGACAGATGGTGGAGCAAAAGTTGTACTCTTTGATCGACTCACAGAGTACATAAGCGATGGCTCAAAAAGAGATGCATTTGCAAAAGCAATTATCAACAAAATTGTTGAAGTTAACTTTGAACACATATTCACTCAAAAATTTGACTTCTATGCAACCATATTCGAATACCTGATCAAAGACTATAACACAAACAGTGGTGGCAAGTATGCAGAGTATTTCACACCCCACGCTGTAGCAAAGATTATGGCTGCAATTTTGGTCAACAAGCCAGTGCACAATGTTACAGTTTATGATCCATCGGCAGGTTCAGGAACGCTACTCATGAACATTGCTCATGCAATTGGAGAAGACAAGTGCACAATTTACTCTCAGGATATATCCCAAAAGTCATCAAGTCTCTTAAGGCTAAATTTGATTTTAAACAATCTGGTACATTCCATTCAGAATATTATCCAAGGTAATACCATTTCAAATCCATACCACAAAGACGATTCAGGAAATCTTGAAAAATTTGACTACATTGTTTCAAACCCTCCATTCAAACTAGATTTTTCAGACTATAGAGATGATCTGGACACCAAAGAAAATAAAACTAGATTCTTTGCCGGAATTCCAAAAGCACCCAAAAAAGCAAAAGACAAGATGGCAATCTATTCACTATTTCTGCAGCACATAATTACATCATTGAGTAAGAATGGTAAAGCAGCGGTAGTTGTTCCAACTGGATTTATTACTGCCCAAAGTGGAATTGATAAAAAGATTAGACAAAAGCTGGTAGACAGTAAAATGCTTGCAGGCGTTGTAAGTATGCCAAGCAATATCTTTGCAACTACAGGAACAAACGTATCCATCATTTTCATGGATAAAAATAATACTGATGATGTTGTTCTTGTTGATGCGTCAAATCTTGGTACCAAGGTCAAAGAGGGTAAGAATCAAAAAACTGTTTTGAATACAGAAGAAGAACAGAAGATCATTGATACTTTTAATAGTAAATCGGCTGTTGAAGATTTTTCTGTAGTTGTCAAATATGATGAAATCAAAGAAAAGAACTATTCACTTAGTGCTGGGCAGTATTTTGAAGTCAAAATTGAATATACCGATATCACTCATGATGAATTCTCCGCAAAAATGAAAAACTTTGAAAATAATTTGAATAAACTTTTTGCTGAAGGTAAAACTCTCGAATCTGAAATCCAAAAAAATCTCAAAGGATTGAAGTATGAATAAGAAATGGAGAAAAGTTGAAGATTTAATTACATTTTCTGGAAAAGGAATAACTCCTAAATATGTAAACAACAGCTCTATTATTGTTTTAAATCAGAAATGTATAAGAAACAACAAAATAGACTACACATTTTCTCAATATACAGATGATACCAAAAATATAAATGAGAAAAAATTTGTTAAGGCAGGAGATATATTACTTAACTCTACGGGTCAAGGAACTGCAGGGCGTGTTGCTTTTGTTGATAAACTGCCAACAGAAAAAAAAGTAATTGTAGATAGTCATATTTTAATTGTAAGGCTTGACAATTATTACGAGGCTCAATGTCTAGGTTATAGTTTGTATTCTTATGAATCAAACATTCAATCATTTATGGATGGAAGTACAGGACAGGGAGAACTTGATAAAGTAAGAGTATTTAATCTCCTGACATCTTTAACTGAAAATCCATCTGACCAAAAAAACATCGCCAAAGTGTTATCCGATCTTGATGCAAAAATTGAACTGAACAATAAAATCAATCAGAAATTAGAAGCGATGGCAAAAACGCTCTACGATTATTGGTTTGTGCAATTTGACTTTCCATGCCTTCCGAAGGACTATTCACCTGCACACAAAGTGAATGCAGACCGTCCTTCGGGGCAGGTAAACCCAAATAGTGAACTTGCAGTCAAAATAAAAAGTGTATGCACATATAAACAGACAGGAAATTTACCCTTACCAAATGGCAAAAGCTGGTTTGTTTATGTTGTTGAGTGTGCTGATGGAAGTCTTTACAAAGGAATGACTAACGATTTATACCGTAGATATTTTGAGCACTACACAGGTCAAGGAGCAAAATGGACCAAAACACACAAACCTAAAAGAATTATTCATTACGAAGAATTTGGTAGCCAAACAGAAGCAGCAGAAAGAGAAAAAGAATTAAAAACAGGAAATGGTAGAACTTGGCTAAAAAGAGAGTATGAAAAATTATTAGAAGAAGAGGCTACATACTCTTCTAGTGCAAATAAAAACGGCTTGCCTGCCCCGCTGAGGAAAGCAGGTTCACCTGCTCCGATTCGGAAGGCAGGCTCACCTGCCCATCAAACTCGTTTGATGAAGGCAGGAAAAATGGTCTATAACAACCAACTCAAACGTGAAATCCCCGTTGGTTGGGAAGTTAAGATTCTTGCTGAGATTGCAAACATAACCATGGGGCAATCTCCTTCGGGCAGCTCTTACAATGATGAAAAAAATGGAATGATATTCTTTCAAGGTTCGACAGACTTTGGTTGGCGATATCCAACTGTAAGACAATATACTACAGAACCCAAAAGAGAGGCAAAAATGGGGGATGTTCTTTTAAGTGTACGTGCGCCTGTTGGAACATTAAATATTGCCGATAACTCATGTTGTATCGGGCGAGGACTTGCTGCCTTAAACAGTAAAGATGGATACGATAGTTATTTATATTATGTACTAGAATATCTCAAACAAATATTTGATTATCGAAATAATGCTGGAACTACATTTGGAGCAATAACAAAAGATGACTTATTTTCTTTGACAGTTATATACCCTACAGACGTAGTTTTAAAAGAATATAATAAGTTTGCTAAAGATTTCAACAAAACAATATTGAATAACCACAAGCAAAACCAACAACTTGTTGAACTTCGCGACTGGCTATTACCAATGCTAATGAATGGACAAGTAACAGTTGCCGAAGCAAAACAAGAATTTAATCTGGCCGCCGAGACAACATCTGAGTATAAATGATTTTATTAATAACAGAAGATATGCAAGTATGCATATGATCCGACCTGCCTGTGCATGTACACAGGCAGACAGGCGACCAGCGGTCGCCGCTACAGTACGCTGTAAGAGATGTCACACGCTAAACTTCCAATCATGAATAAAAAATTCTGCAATGAGCAGTGCTTTGTTTTATGATAAGAAAATCAAAAAATCTTATCACAACAAAAGAATATGTAAAGAAAACTTGATTTTCTTATCATGTTATAGTACGTTTGTAAAAGAAATGGAGAATTCTTTACATATGAAAAAGCAAATTTTAAAAATATTACCATTTGATAAAAATATTGAAACTAAAAGAATATTGAAAAAACTATCTTCTACACATAGAGCACTCGGGGAGTTAAAAGGAATAGTCTCTACAATTCCAAATGAAAATATTTTAATAAATACATTAGGACTACAAGAGGCAAAAGATAGTTCAGCTATAGAAAATATTATAACAACACATGATGATATTTATAAGTCAGAACTCAATATTGATGGGTTCAAGTCTCTAAATGCAAAAGAGGTACAAAATTACATTTCTGCATTAAAAACAGGGTTTGCGTTAATCACCCAAAATAAATTTCTAACAATAAACAACATTATAGAAATTCAGCAAGTTTTGGAAAACAACAATGCTGGCTTTAGAAAACTACCAGGAACATCTCTGAAAAATGCAAACACAGGGAAAATTATATATACCCCTCCCCAAGATTATAATACCATACAAGAACTAATGGCTAATTTAGAAAATTTTATAAATAACCATTCTTTAACTGATTTAGATGTTTTAGTTAAAATGGCAGTAATTCATTACCAATTTGAAAGCATTCATCCATTTTATGATGGAAATGGACGTACTGGAAGAATAATAAATGTTCTATACCTAGTTATGAATGATTTGTTAGATTTGCCAATTCTATATCTCAGTAGATATATTATAGAAAACAAAGTAGAATATTATAAATTATTGCAAGAAGTTAGAAGTACTGATAATTTGGAAAATTGGATACTATATATGCTCGAAGGTGTTGAACAAATTTCTAAAGAGACAATTATTATAATAACAAAAATTAATAAATTAATGGCTGAATATAAATATATTTTGAGACAGAATTATAAATTTTATAGTCATGAATTGCTCAACAATCTTTTCAAACATCCATACTCAAAAATTGAATTCATCGAAAAAGATTTAGGTGTATCAAGAATTACAGCTGCTAAATATTTAAACCAATTAGCTAAAGGTGGATTAATTAAAAAAGAAAAACTTGGAAAAGGAAATTATTATATAAACGAAAAGTTACTAGAAATATTGACATTTAAATAGGTGCTGCTTTACGTTTTGCTGCATATTTTGGGGATTCAGCTTCTTTTTGGCTTGGTCTTCATATGGGTTATGTTAAATATTGCAGAAGATACCTTATATCAAAGAATAAAAAAAGAGGTACACCAGCTAATTCCAGTTAGTGGTAGAAAAAAATTACAACTCTTGGTTTGATCATTGTAAGACTGAAACGCTGTGAATATGTGAGAGAAGAGGATACCAAATCGCCCATACAAAACACGATAGAGCCTTTTTTATCAGTATTTTACATCGCCGGAATAGATTGTATGTGTGATGTTGTTATCATCTTTTACAAGAAGTGCACCATCTTTTGATATGCCTTCAATTGTTCCTGAAATATCATTGTTCACTTGCTTTATGGTTACCTTTCGGCCAGTCATCGCAGAAAGTTCTCGCCATCTTGCTATAATCTTCTCTGTACCATCTTTTTGTGCTAAACAGGTGTACCAAAAATCGAATTGTTTAAGGCAGTGAGCAGCAAGTTTGACCCTATCTACAGTTGTTCCATGTTCAGCAAGCAGTGAGCTTGCAGGGAATATAACTCTTTTTGGCAACTCTTTATTTGGTGTATTCACATTGATACCAAAGCCAACAACTACGTAATTGACATGCTGCATTTCCGCAGATGCTTCAGTGAGTACGCCAACAATTTTTTTTTCATTTACCAATATATCATTTGGCCATTTGATTTGCGTTTGTATTGTTGGGCAACATTCACGTATTGCTTCAGATATCGCAATTGCAGCAATAAATGTTATTAATGCAGTTTCAGGTAGGGCCAGCTGTGGTCTAAGTACTATTGAGCAATAAATTCCTGTTGCGTCAGGCGATTCCCATTGGCGACCTAGGCGACCTTTGCCGGCGGTTTGTTTCTCGGCTAGAATTACGGTTCCGTCTTCGGTTCCTTTTTCTGCTAGACTATGGGCCTTGACATTAGTTGAGTCAATTTCATCCGCAAAGAAAAATTTGCTTCCAACAGTAGTGTTGTCCAATAGAAATGGTTTCAATTCATCAGGGATGACTTTGTCTGTAGCAGAAATATAACGAATACCTTTATTTGTCTGGGTGTCAATTGTATAGCCAAGTTTTCTTAGGGCCTGAACATGCTTTGAAATTGCTGCTCTGGTGATGCTTAGCTCTTTGCTGAGTTCGGTACCTGATAGCCAGGTGCTACTCTCTTTAAGCTTTTCTAATAAGATGTATCTTGTGTCGTTATAATTCATGTTGGTTTTCGTGTTATGTAATACGTGATATGTGTTAAGCTTTTTTACTCAGTGACTCAATAACTCAGTGACCATGTAGGACAATTTTAGAACATTGTAAACCTTGTTAAAATAGCGGTTGACAATTGATGTTTGGAAATATATAATCCCCGTTCAAATTTAAATATTGAAGGAATAATAATGAAACAGAAGAGAAAATACAACAAACTAATTGGATTCTTTTTAATTGGAGTTATATCGCAAGTTTATGCAAACACAAACAATGTGATAGAGCTAAACGAGATTGAGGTCACTGGTGTAATAAACGAATCAACAACAAAGTTACTCACAGATATTTCTGGAGTTGTTCTTAATACTCAGGGTGGAAACTATTCGCAGAATGATATATTATACAGAGGCACCTCTTTTTCTGAGAACGGAGTATCGCTTGAGGGGGCAACTTTGAACAATTCTCAGACAGAACATTTTAATGCAGAACTGCCATTGCCTAGTAGTATACTTCAGAAGCCTAGCATAGAAACAGCTTCTAGTCAGAAGTTAAAGCAGGCAGGTAACCTTCGTTCAACAATTAATTATAATCTTAAAGATATTTCTGGTGACAGAAATGTATCCGCATCATATGGTTCTCGGAATAGTTATAAGGCTTCGGCGTTGCTTGAAGAGAAAATTAATGAGAATTCAGGAATTGCTGCTTTTGGTAGTTATTGGGATATGAAGAAATTAGATAGGCAGGATAATGATTCAACGGGATTTAATGCTGGACTAATGGGTGAGACAAAGATTGAGGATTTCGATATTAAGACCGTTGCAGCCTTTCAACAGAAAGAGTTTGGTGCTACTGGATATTATGGAGTATCTCCAACTATGCCTGCAAATGAAAAATTGAACGACGCATTGTTTTTGATAAAAGGTGCTTATGAGTATGGAGAGAAGAACTATTTAGAGATTAGTTCTTATTGGCGTTATCTTGAAGATCAATATTCATTGATTTTGCCTGATTCTTCTAAATATTATAATCAGCATAAGAACAATATTGCTTCTGTTAATATTAATGGATTAAATTATTTGAATGATAAACTTGATTTAGATTGGCAATCAAACTTTACATATGAAAATTTGGATAGTCTTTCTCTTGGGGAATACAATAGAACATCTGCAAATCTTACTGGAGCATTAAAGTATAATCTAGAACTTTTTGAGATTAATGCTGGCTTACGAGGTGCATATTTTAGTGATTATGATAATAAGATTTTGCCAATCATTGGAGTCACTTATTATGTGAGTGATGCGATGAGTCTAACAGTTGAATATGTTAAATCTGCTCAACAACCTTCATACACGGCATTGAATTATGAGTCACCAACTAGTCTTGGAAATCAGGGGCTAGACTTGCAGACGGACGATAACTTTTCTGCAAAACTGCAATCTGTAATTACAGAGAATCTTACAGCTGAAATATCTCTATTTGGTGGAGTATTGAAGAATGCGGTTGACTGGGTTAAGCAAGAAGAAGATTCTGCCAGATGGACAGCAGTAAATCTTGAAGAAGTGAAGTATTACGGAGTTGATTTAAATATATATTACAGACCTATTGATGTTTTGACTCTGTCTTTATATACCTGTTATGTGAAGAAAGATAGCAAAGATGACTATTATTCTGATAGATATATTATGAACTATCCTGAGTTTAATTTAAAGCTCACAGCTGAGTATATGGCTACAGATAAAATTCAGTTTCTTGTCTCTCAGCAATTCTTGTATCAGAGTGATGATCCAATAAGAACGGATCGTACTCAATCGCTATGCAATGCAAGCTTAATGGTTGGACCATATTGTAGAGATTCTTTAACTTTTGGCCTGTCCGTATACAATATGTGGGATGATGATTTTGATATGTATCCAGGCCAAGATACAGCTCCGCGTCAGTCGGTTATGGCAAGTGTTAAAGTAGATATATAAAAATGCATAAATTCAAAAATGAATAGGCAACTCTTTTTTTAAAGAGTTTAAATGTATTTTTATTTTCTTGATAATATTTGTGTTATGTATTATGGTTTGTATATGAAGTTTTTTTCAACAATTTTAACTAGTATAGTTTTTATATACTCTTTTTCATACTGTTTTGCAGAGGTTGATTATCCTGCACTGCATAAGAATAGTGAGTATAGATCAAAAAATCCTAGTAGGGTTGTAAAGTTGAAATCTGATAAAGAGCTTGAAGCAGATGTTTTGAAAAAATATTATATGTCTTCGCCTGGTTCAAAAAAAAGAATTAGCAAATATTCTTTTACAGGTGCATCCGCATATAAAGATCCAAGTATACTAAGAAGATATCGCGATAATAAAGCTTCAAGGACCAATCGCAATGCGCTTATTGCTGATCCAATAAAAAGCTCTAAACCCAAAAAGAAAAGTTTCTATAGATATTACCAAAGAAGAAGATATAACTATGATTTTCTATATGAAGAAGAGCCTGAGGAAGAGCAGTCAGGAACTCTCAAGCTGACGCTGTAAAACAGTGCACAGTGAGTAGTGGATAGTGAATAGTAAAAAACCGTAAGCGGTAAGCTGCTTTCGCAATGCCTGCAGCACGATAGGTCGGCGTTCAGCGCCCGCCGCTACAGTTTAGTGTTTGGTTGGTCGGGGAGTGTCTGTAGCGTCGAACGTTGGTCGACGGATTTGCCGTCATGCTAATGACTCTGCTAGTGTGATGATTGAGTCATATGATTTTGTTCCGCAGACAAAGCCCTTGTGATGACAGAAAACGCCATCTATAATATTAGCTTTTTTAGAGAATTCGTCCTCATTTAGTCCATGCCACTCTTTAGGAAGATCTTTTCTGCTCTCAAATGAGCCAAGTTCTACAGGAATCGTTTTAATATACCAGTTCTTTTGCTTTGGATATACAGCATATAAAATTTTATCACTGTTTTTGCAGCAGAAAAGCGGTTTCATCCATTCACAGTTTTCAGGCACGACTATATAGCTTTTATTATTTTCAATTGCTTTATTAATTGCAGTTTGAACAATAGTGTTGCACTTTCCCTCATATTCACAGTTGGCAATCATTGCTTTTAGAAGCGATTGAGCATATGCAATTTGTTGTTCAAATATGGCATCTGTTTTAGTTGTGTCGATTGGATTCATCATCTTCATTGAATCGCAGAGGGATAGGGGAATTGCATTATCAAAATCTTTGCACATTGCTGTTGCTGTGATACCATTGTCGTTGGCATCTATGCCTCTGATTAGGCGATTGCATATGTATTGGCAAGTGTTTTCATTGCCGTTGCATATTTCCAGTCCATAGTGTTTCCAGATTAGACCTACTGATGACATTAGTAGTCCATCGTTATATGCGGGACCGTCTTTAAAGTGGTGGTCATACGTTTTATTCTGGTGATTATATTCGCGACCGATATCAATGCGAAAATCGCATTGCTTCAAAACTTCTTCATCTCTGCTTCTGTAGATAATGTAGTCTGGATGTAAAATTGTTATTGCTGCTACAGCAAATATGTCGTCTGGGTGAAACCCACTGCTATGTGTTGCTATTTTTGTTGTCATTATTTTTTGCCGTTCTATGTTCTAAGGTTGAAGTTGTATTGCTGTGAGTACAAGGATTACCCCTCCGTCAGGCTGCGCCTGCCACCTCCCCTAAACAGGGCAGGAGTACTTTGGTTCTAATACTTTACCAAAAGCTCTAAAATACACTGTGGAAACAAAGAGTGAACAGCATATGTGAAGAATACTACAACTGTAAGTTGTAACTAACCATCTAACTGTCTAACTATCTAACTTGTGTATTATCTCAATAATCTGTTTTTCGAGGTTAAGATTTTGGAGTTTTTGAACTCTTTTGTTTTGTGCATTAATAATATTTTGTTTTATATCGTTATCTGTGATTATTTGGTTCATCATTTCTACAACTGTTTTGTAATCTTTTTCTTTGAAAATTACACTAGCACCATCTAATGTTTCAGGTACAGCTGCTTCTGCATATGCTAGGATTGGGGTGTTCTTATACATTGCTTCGATAAGTGGTATGCAGAATCCTTCGTGCTCGCTCATGCAAAGGAATAGGTCTGCAATCTGGTAGTATGCATTTAGTTCGTTTTGTGGTATGGAAGCAGTTAAAATGACTGAATCTTCAAGGTTAAGTTTGCCAATATAGTCTTTTAGCATATAAAAGTAGCGTTCGCATCCATTTGGCGAGCCGGCAAGAATCAGTCTTGATTCAGAGTCAACTGTCCTTTTGTAAACATAGAATGCAGTAATTAAGTCTTCAATCTTCTTGTTTGGTGCGCATCGACCAACAAATAGTATGTTCTTTTTACCATCTTTATATTTTGCAAGTATTCGTTTGGCAGGTGGAATATCTAATTTTTCAAAATCAATGATTATTGGGAGAACATCTACATCTTTGTAGCCAAGCTTGGTAACCTCTTTTGCATTAAATTTACTGTCTGCTAGGTTTATATCTGCACTGTCTGCAAGCATGGCAACTTGTTTTAATCCCTGTTCCAGAGTTGAAAGAGTATCCTCGTTTATGAAACGGAAAAAGTGAGAAGGGGTAATGTTGTGATATAGTATAATTTTTCTGCAGTCTAAATTGTTGAAATAGATATTTGCAGGAGTCCCCATTGATAGGTGAAGGAGAACTATGTCCTCTTTTGAAGGAGCGCATTGGTTTATATCAAATGCATCTTTGTTCTTTTCTCCAATATTTCTTTGAGGACAGTAAATATCGGATGTGAAGCCATTTTTTCTAAAAATGTCTCTAAAGTATCTGGCTTCATTACTTATGGCGTCACCATTTGTGTAGCCAGCCAAGATTTGGTGTATAGTTTGCATTATATTGAAACAAGTTATTAGCTTTTAGTTATTAGTCATTAGCACTTGCAACGAAGATCGTCGCGTTACCTTAAAAATCTCGCTATCTTGTCGCGCCATAGTCAGGAACGGCGAAGGCGGATCCATCATTAACCATTAACCACTAATAATTAACCATTATTGGTATGTTGTTTTGTGTTTAAAAACATAAGAGCCTTTTCATAATAATATAAAAAGGCTCTTATAAATATGTAAAGCTTATCGCTATTTATTCTTGTGACGATTTGCCTTAAGACGCTTCTTATAC
>Ga0307987_1000145_pt1 | contig 43078 bp, 35 predicted proteins | sample EllFjometagen181_FD_203157 | JGI IMG/M metagenome (GOLD analysis project Ga0307987, IMG submission 203157) | Marine microbial communities from Ellis Fjord, Antarctic Ocean - #181 | ecosystem: Environmental > Aquatic > Marine > Unclassified | place: Southern Ocean | collected 2014-10-08 | reverse complement strand
ATTTCCAAATATAAACAATAACTAGGATTATGATTTTTACCAATTGCAGTTTTATAGGCACTTTTTACTGCATTATGTATTAAACTATTATTAACCATCCTTTTATTAATAAAAAAAAATTTATAATTATTTTTTATATGAATATATTCTAAAGATAAAATTAAACCAAAAAAATATAATTCTTCTTCTTTAATATCTAAATAAATTGATCTCATTACAAAATATTTTCCACATAATAATTCTATTCTTTTTAATTTAGAATAATTATCATCACAAGATGGTAAACTTTTGAATAAAATATTATTATTAAATAAAAAAAAATTAATATTAAAATTACATAAAGCTATACATTTAAAAACAAAATATAAACTAGTAAATTCTGAAGAATTAGTTTTTAAAATTTTTTTTTTATAAGAATAATTATAAAATAAATCTCTAATAATAACTGTTGTACCATTATTATTAGCACTAGGATTAACACCATATGTTTTATTATCTATAACCCATGCTATATCCTGATTTATAGGTTTAGATATTATCTCTAAAAAAGAAATAGCTTCTATAGCAAATAATGCTTCACCTCTAAAACCATAAAATATATTATTAGATAAATCATTTAAAACACTAATTTTACTAGTGGTATTTTTTAAAATAGATTTAAATAAATCATCTTTATATATACCACTCCCATTATCTACAACTTTAATTAAATTAATACCAGAATTTTCTATATAAACATAAATATTTGTACTAGATGCATCACAGCTATTTTCTAATAATTCTTTTAAAACATAAGAAGGTCTACTTATAATCTCACCAGCAACTATTTTTGATATTAATTCCCCTGACAAGAAATTTATTCTCAAACTAAATATCCTCCAATATAATTATATTTCAAACAACATCTCTATAAAATAATAATAATAAAACACCTATAATTATTAATAAATCAGATATATTAAATATATATAAATATAAATAAAAAAAATTTATACTAAAACAATCTATAACACATCCATACAAAAACCTATCACAAAAATTACTAATAATACCAAATAATATATAAATACAACTTAGATTCTTATTAAAAAAAAATATTAAATAAAATATAAAAAATAAATATAAAAAAATATAACTGAATTGATAAATATATAAATATAAATCCATCAATCCAAATATACATCCTGTATTTAAAACAATACTAAAATTAAATATACCTAAAATATTATGATTAATATTATTAATAAAATGAATATTCATAATAAATAAATATTTTAAAAAAAAATCTAAAAAAACAAATATTATTAAAATAAATCTCATATATTAAATATAAATCCTATTTTCACCTAAGCCATATACATTTTCTACACATCTATAACAAATACTGATATTATTATTTTCACTAATATTCGGTAATCTCTGCCAACATCTTTCGCATTTTTTACCATGTATTTTAATCACCTTAATAAAAATATCATTAATTAATGTTTTCTCAACTTCTTCATTTTTTTTAGACAATAATTTTATATTAACATCAGATACAATAAAGAAAAAATGTAATTCAGATTTTATAGATAATAATGTATTATACCAATTTAAATTACAGAAAATTTCAATACCTGCATCTAAAGATGAACCAATTATTCCTAATTTTCTATATTTTTCTAAAACTTTATTTACTTCATCTTTTAACAAAAATAAATTAAGCCAAAAATCATAATTAAAATTATCAGACTTAAAATCTATTGTTTTATAATTTAAAAAAGTTGATAAAAAAACAGATTTAGTTTTATTATCTTTAATATACATCCATATTTCTTCCGAAGTAAAACTCAATATAGGAGATATTAATTTTACTAATATATTTAAAATAAAATATAAAGATGACTGAACAGATCTCCTTATATTCGTATCTACTCTTGAGGTATATAGTCTATCCTTAACTATATCAAAATATTTATTACCTAATTCATTTGTACAAAAGTTATATATTTTTTTATAAACTAAATGAAAATTATAATTACTATAACTCTTTATAATATCTTCTTGTAATTTGAATAATATAAATAAAATCCAAACATCTATTTTTAACATATATTTAAATTCTACAAAATGTTTTTTATAAATAAAATCACTAGTATTTAATAATAAAAATCTAAATGTATTTCTAATTTTCCTATAAGCCTCTGAAACTCGTGTTAATATTTCTCCTGATACATTCATATCAACAGAATAATTAACAGAAGATACCCATAATCTTAATACATCAGCTCCATATGTCTTTATTACTTCTAAAGGAGTAATAATATTTTTTAATGATTTAGACATTTTTCTACCAAATTTATCTAAAATAAAACCATGAACTAAAATATCTTTATAAGCAATACATTCATTAAGAATAAAAGAATTTAATATAGATACCTGAAACCAACCTCTATATTGATCACTACCTTCTAAACACAAATCAAAAGGCAACTTATTTTGATTATATTTATTAGAAATATACTTATATACAACACTAGAATCAAACCATACATCTAACACATCATCTATTTTATAATATAAAGTTTTATCTACATTGAATAATTTAAAAACATCAGTATCATACCAAAAATCTACTCCAAAATTTCTAACATAACTACTAATTGCATACATTATATTAATTATGTTTGGGTGAAACATTCCAGTCTTTTTATGTATGAATAATGTTATAGGTACTCCCCATGTACGTTGTCTAGAAATACACCAATCTGGCCTAGAATCTAACATTCTTTCCATTTTATCTAGACCTATTTTTGGTACCCATTTAATATTTTTAATAATATTTTTAACTCTTAATTTAAAATCTTTATTTTGTAAATAAATAAATACTTGTTTTGTTGTTTTATAAATTACAGAAGTTTTATGTCTCCAACAATATGGATATCTATGTTTGATATTTTCAAAAAATAATAAATTTTTATTTTTATTTAATATATTTATAATTTTATAATTAACATCAAATAAATAACAATTAGAAAATATAGAAACTTTATCATTAAAATATCCATTTTTATTTATATTATCTTCTATAGGTAAATTATATTTTATACCAACATTATAATCATCAAAACCATGAGCTGGAGCAATATGAACACACCCAGTTCCGGTATTATTTTTAACATGATCACTTAAAACTATTTTAATAAATTTATTATAAAATGGATGTGTTAAAATTTTACCTTCTAAATCCTTACCATAAAACTCACAAATTATTTTATAATTTAAAAAATTTAACTTTTTAAATAATATATCAACTAAAGTACTATCTATTAAATAACCAATATTATTATACTCAACAATACAATATTTAAAATTAGAATTTAAGGCTACAGCTTCATTAAAAGCTAAAGTCCAAGGTGTGGTAGTCCAAACAATTACACCACATTTAATTATATTATTTTTTATATCTACTAAATTATCTTTAAATTTAAAAAACACATAAATAGAAGAAGAATTTTTATCATAATATTCAATTTCAGCTTCTGCTAATGATGATTTACAGTTAAAACACCAATAAACCGGTTTTCTACCAATATAAATATATCCTTTATTTAATACAATACGTAAAGTATTAATAATATTAGATTCAAAATCATAAGTCATTGTTTTATAAGAATTATCCCAATCTGCACTTATTCCTAATCTAATAAAAGATTTTTTCTGCAAATTAACTTGTTCTAAAGCATATTTTCTACATTCAAACCTAAATTCTTTTTTACTAATATCTATGCCAGCTTTTCCATGTTTTTTTTCTACATTTATTTCTATTGGCAAACCATGACAATCCCAACCTGGAATAAAATTAATCCTATGACCATTTAATGCATTATACTTAGTTATTATATCCTTTAAAATTTTATTAAAAGCATGACCTATATGAATATCACCATTAGCATATGGTGGGCCATCATTTATAATAAATAAATTAGATTTACTATTATTACTCATTAAATCATATAAACCTATATTTTTCCAATATTCCAATATATCTATTTCCAATTTAGATAAATTTGCTTTCATTTTAAACTTTGTATTAAACAAATTTAAAGTACATTTATAATCCATAGAAACCCCATTAATATAAAACTTTATAATAATTTTATTATAAATATCTCATTTTTAATAACCACTATAAAATATAACTAATAGAATTTGATATATCTAAAATTAAATGTTATCTTGCAAAATATTTTCTATAATAATAAAATTAAATATGATATATAAAAATATACTAATAACATTAAATTTATCTGACAATAATAAGTTGATATTTGAAAAAGCTATAAAAATTTCACAAACATTTAAAACAAATATAAATGTGATTTATATAGTAAATCTACCATCGCCTTATATAACACATGCATTTATGTCAAATATACAAAAAATAATTATTACAGAAGGTAAAAAAAAACTAAATACATACTGTGAATATTATAATATACCAAAAAATAATCAACATATTTGTATAGGATCGTCTATCATAACTATAATAGAAATAGCAAAAAAAATTAACTCTAACTTAATAATTATGGATAATAATAATAACTATAATTCACTATCAGAATATATAAATACTACTACTACAACATTATTAAATAAAATTAATTGTGATTTATTAATAATATCAAATAATAATTAAAAAAAAATAAAAAAAAAACATATATAAGTGTTATTATATTACATATATTTATTTAAAATAGTATAATTTTCTATAACATGCTGACGTAGCTCAACTGGTAGAGCAGCTGATTTGTAATCAGCAGGTAGTAGGTTCAAGTCCTATCGTCAGCTTTATATAAATATTATTACTTGACTTTTATATTATAGAATGAAAAAATGTTTTCTTATTCAAGGAGGAGTGCCCGAGTGGCCAAAGGGAGCAGACTGTAAATCTGATGACTGTATTAGTCTACGCAGGTTCGAATCCTGCCTCCTCCACAAATAAATGCCTAAAATTAGGAAAATGTTCACAAAAAAAATAATTAAGCAAAACTTGCGGGTGTAGTTCAATGGTAGAATCTCAGCCTTCCAAGCTGATTACGTGGGTTCGATTCCCATCATCCGCTAAATATTTTATTATAAACGCCCATATAGCTTAGTGGTAGAGCACTTCCTTGGTAAGGAAGAGATCGCCGGTTCGATTCTGGCTATGGGCTATAATTTAAATAATAACTTTAGGAGAATATTTTGTGTCAAAAATTAAATTTGAAAGAAATTTACCACATATAAATGTTGGTACTATAGGACATGTAGATCATGGCAAAACAACTTTAACTTCAGCTATGACAAAAGTATTATCTAAAAAATATGGTGGTGATTATAAAGAATTTAAAGATATAGATGCTGCACCAGAAGAAAGAGAAAGAGGCATAACAATAGCAACAGCTCATGTAGAATACTTATCAAATAATAGACACTATGCACATGTAGATTGCCCTGGACATGCAGATTATATAAAAAACATGATCACAGGAGCAGCACAGATGGATGGTGCAATATTAGTTGTTTCTGCAGATGATGGTCCAATGTTGCAAACTAGAGAACATATACTACTAGCAAGACAAGTAGGTGTACCATATATTATTGTTTATATAAATAAAGTTGACCTTATAGACGATGAAGAATTAATTGAATTAGTAGAAATAGAAATAAAAGAATTACTAACTAAATATGAATTTCCAGGTGATGATATACCAATAATAAAAGGATCTGCTTTAAAAGCATTAAATGATGATGATTCTGAATTAGGTGTAAAATCTATAGAACAATTAATTGAAAAAATGGATAGTTATATACCAATTCCAAAAAGACATGTCGACAAACCATTTATATTGCCTATTGAAGATGTAATGACAATATCTGGTAGAGGTACTGTTGTTACAGGAAGAATAGAAAGAGGTATTATAAAAGTAGGAGAAGATGTAGAAATAATTGGATTTGAAGATACAAAAAAAACAATATGTACTGGAATAGAAATGTTTAGAAAACTTCTAGATGAAGGTAGAGCTGGAGATAATGTAGGCGTTCTATTAAGAGGTATAAAAAGAGAAGACATAAGAAGAGGACAGGTATTAGCTAAACCAAAAAGTGTTACACCACACAAAAAATTCAAAGCTGAAGTTTATGTTCTAAAAAAAGATGAAGGTGGTAGACATACTCCATTTTTCAAAGGTTATAGACCACAATTTTATTTTAGAACCACAGATGTTACTGGAGAAATTGTTTTGCCAAAAGATGTTGAAATGATTATGCCAGGAGATAATATAAATATAGAAATAAACTTAATATCTAAAATAGCAATGGAAGAAGGATTAAGATTTGCTATACGTGAAGGGGGAAAAACAATAGGAGCAGGTGTAGTAACTTCAATAATAGAATAAATTAATAGGCCAGTAGCTCAAATGGGAGAGCAGCGGTCTCCAAAACCGCAGGTTGGGGGTTCGATTCCCTCCTGGCCTGATATAGAAAAAATATGAACAAAAAAAGTAAACTAAATAAAAATAAAAATAATAATAAAAAATATATAAATATATTTATAATAATTTTATTAATTATAGCTATACCAATTATTAATTATTTTATTATAAATACATTATTAAAAATATCTTTATTTATTATAATTATATTTAATTTAGGTTTTATATTTATAAAGACAAATTACTACAAACAGATGATTTCTTTTATACAAGAAACAAAAACTGAACTAAAAAATATTACTTGGAGCAAAAGAAAAGAAATAATACAGTCTACACTAGCAGTATTAGCAATTATCTTATGTACAAGTATAGTATTGTGGATTATAGATTCAATATTAACATATATAATATCAAAAATTATATAAGTAAGGTTCAAATTAAAATGAAAAAATGGTATATAATTCATACATTTTCTGGATATGAAACTAAAATTAAAAATACACTTATGGAACAAATAAAATATAAAAAACTAGAAGATTTATTTGGAAAAATTTTAATACCTACAGAAAATATTATAGAAATACGTTCAGGAAAAAAAAAAAAAAGTGAAAGAAAATTTTTCCCTGGATATATTCTAATAGAAATGAATTTAACTAATGAATCTTGGTATATAGTACAAAATATACCACAAGTTTTTGGTTTTATTGGAGGAAAACCTGGAAGTCCAATTCCTATAAGTGAGACTGAAACACACTCTATATTAAAAAGAATGAAAGAAAGCTTTGATAAACCAAAACCAAAGATATTATTTAAATCAGGAGAAATGGTAAGAGTTATAGATGGTCCTTTTTTAGATTTAAATGGAACAGTAGAAGAAGTGAATTATGATAAAAATAGACTTTGTGTTGGAGTTTTAATATTCGGAAGATCTACCCCTATATACTTAGATTTTAGTCAAGTAGAAAAAAATTAATATTAAAGGAGTATATGGTCAAAATGCCATATAAAATCACTATGAATAAAATAAAATCCATAATAAAATTACAAATAAAGGCTGGAGAAGCTAACCCTAGTCCACCAATAGGACCAGCATTAGGTGCAGAAGGAGTTAATATAATGAAATTCTGTCAAGAATTTAATGCTAATACTAATAAAATTGAAAAACTAGATAAAGGCACACCTGTACCAGTTATAATAACTGTATTTACTGATAAAAGTTTTAAATTTATAATAAAATCCCCACCTGCTTCTGTTTTATTAAAAAAAATAGCAAATATATCAAAAGGGAGTGGTAACCCAAATAAAAATAAAATAGCAACTATAAATATGAAACAAATTGAAGATGTTGTAGATTTAAAAATTAAAGATTTAATTGTTAATTCTAAAGAATCAGCTATGAATACTATTAAAGGCACAGCAAAAAGCATGGGATTTAAAATCGATGGAGATTAAAAAATGCCTAAAAATATTACTAAAAAAAAAAAAATAATAAAAAACACAATTAATTTAAAACAAATATACACTTTTAATCAAGCTATAGATTTATTAAAAAAAATACCACAAGCAAAATTTGAAGAATCAATAGAAATAGCTATAAACTATAATATATACCCAAAAAAACAAAATTTTAACATAAAAGGATTTTCTATTTTACCAAATAAAACAGGGAAAAAAATAAAAGTAGCAGCTTTTGTTTTAAATGATGAAATAGAATTAGCAAAAAAAGCAAAAGCTGATTTTATAATAGATGATAGTATAATAAATGATATAAACAAAAATATTATAAATTTTGATATACTAGTAACAACACCATCTTCTATGTTAAAAATAGGAAAACTAAGTAAAATATTAGGACCTAAAGGATTAATGCCAAATATAAAATATGGTACTATAAATGAAAATATTTACGATACAATAAAAAATATAAAAACTAATTATATAAAATTTAAATCAGATAAAAGTAATATAATACATTCTATAATAGGAAAAACAAACTGCGATGCAAAATCTCTAAAAGAAAATATAGAAATGTTAATAGATGATATAAAAAAACAAAAACCTAAAGAATGCAAAAGTATGATAATTAAAAAAATATTTGTATCTAGTACAATGGGGCCAGGATTAAATATAAATTTAAACTCATTAAATATACATTAAAGAGAAATATATGAATATTAAACTTAAAAAAAAAATAGATATTGTAAATGAAACACATAAATTATCTAAATCCTCAATCTCAACAACACTAGTAGAATATAAAAAAATTACATCTTTAGAAATAAAATATTTAAGACAAGAATTATATAAAAATAAATTACAAATAAAAGTATTAAAAAATACATTAGCAAAAAAAGCATTTACAAATACAAAAAATGAATCATTAATAACAAATATTAAAGGTCAAATATTTATAGTTTTTAGTGAAACAGAATTAAGTTTACCATTATCTATCTTAAATAAATTCTCAATTAAAAATAATAATCTAAAAGTAAAAGCTATTTGTTTATATGGAAAATTATTTTTTGCAAATGATATAAATGAAATAATAAAAATACCAAATAAAGAAAGAGCTATATTTAATTTATTTTCATTACTAAATTTACCATTAAATAATTTAATACACACGTTGAAAAAACCATATTTAAATTTAATTACTTTAATTAAATTTAAGTACAATATTTAAAAATATTTTAATAAAGGAGTTTAATATGTCATTAAAACATGAAGAAATTATAGATGCATTATCAAAAATGAATGTATTAGAAATAGTTGAATTAACAAAATTAGCAGAAAAAAAATTTAATATTTCAGCAAATATGATACAAACACAAGAAACAAAAGTAGAAAAACCTGAAGAAAAAAAGGTAGAAAAAACAAGTTTTAAAATAACAATGAAGGATTATGGAGCCAATAAAATAACTGTTATTAAAACTATAAGAACAATTTTAAATTTAGGACTAAAAGAAGCAAAAACTTTTGTAGAAGCTGTACCAGCAACTATAAAAGAAAATTCAGACAAACAAGAAGCAGAAAAAATTAAAAAACAATTAGAAGATGCAGGTGCTTTAATTGAACTTACATAAATTAAATATGTTAAAGGTAAAAAAAAATGATAAATAAAAAAAAATTGTCATTATCTTTCATGGAAATGAAACGTTTACGTGCAAATTTTGGAGATCATGTTGAAAAATTAAAACTACCTAATCTCTTAGATATACAAATTAAATCATATGAAAAATTTATACAAAATAATATAACTAATATTCTAAATAGAAAAGATATAGGTTTAGAAGGAATGTTTAAAAACATATTTCCTATATACAGTAATAATAATCATGTAAAACTAGAATATATAAGTTATACTATAAGCCCATGTTCATTTAGTACATCTGAATGTAAAATCAAAGGATTAACATATTCAGCACCATTGAAAATAAAAGTACATCTAGATATAAAAAATAAAATAAACTTAAAACAAAATATAGCTAAGCCCACCATACAAGAAATATATATTTTAGATATACCTCTTATGACAAATAAAGGTACATTTATAATTAATGGTACAGAACGTGTAATAATATCTCAACTTCATAGATCTCCTGGAGTATTCTTTGAATTAGATAAAACTAAATCAAATACTGTAGAAAAAGTATTTTATATAGCAAAAATAATACCTCATAGAGGAGCATGGTTAGATATAGAATTTGACCCAAAAAACTGTTTATTTGCTAGAATAGATAAAAAAAGAAAATTTCCTTTAACAATTATATTAAAGGCATTAGATTTAAATATTGAAGATATATTAAATACATTTTTTAATAAAACAGTAATATGTATAGATAATAATAAATATTATATTAAAATAGATATAAATAATATAAAAAATCAAATATTACCTGTTGATGTAATATATGATAATAAAATTATTATATATAAAAACAAACATATAAATGAAGATCATATAAACTATATAAAAAAATATGAAATATCCAAAGTAGAAATTACTAAAGACCATATTTTAAATAAAATTATATCATCAAATATAATAAATAAAAAAAATAATAAAATATTAATACCTGCAAATACAAAGATAACAACTACAACATTAAATATAATAGAAAATAATGATACAACCGAAATAAATATATTATCTGATGATAATTTTAATCAAGGCATATTTATATTAAATACATTAAATATAGATACAACCAAAACACAATTAGATTCACTCATAGAAATATATAAAATATTAAAACCTGGAGAATTACCTACAAAAGACTCTGCAAAACAATTATTTGAAAATTTATTTTTTTCTAAAGATAAATATGATTTATCTTTAGTCGGTAGAATGAAATTAAATAAGAAAATCAATAAAAATTTTGATTTTGAGCAAAAAACACTATCAAAAGATGATATTATAGAAACGATTAAAAAACTAATTGATATTAAAAATGGAAAAGATGATATTGATGATATAGATCATTTAGGAAACAGAAGAGTAAGAAGTGTAGGAGAAATAACAGAAAATCAATTTAAAATGGGATTTTTAAGAATAGAAAGATCAATAAAAGAAAAATTATCACTTGCAGAGTATGAAAATTTAACACCTCAAGACATAATAAATACAAAGCCAATAGCTGTAATGATTAGAGAATTCTTTTGTTCTAGTCAACTATCTCAATTTATGGATCAAACAAATCCCCTATCAGAAATAACACATAAACGTAGAGTATCCACTTTAGGACCAGGAGGTTTAACTAGAGAACGTGCTGGATTTGAAGTTAGAGATGTACATAATACTTATTATGGAAAAATATGTCCAATTGAAACCCCAGAAGGGCCAAACATTGGATTAATAAATTCCCTAGCTATATATGCTAGAACTAATATATATGGTTTCTTAGAAACTCCTTATATTAAAGTCAATAATAAAAAAATAACTAATACCATCGTTTATTTATCAGCTATAAATGAAAATGAATATGTTATAGCACAAGCTAATGCCAAAATTAATATAGATAATAATACATTAAGTGATGATTTAGTATCATGTAGATATAATAATGAATTCTCATTAATTCAACCAGATAAAGTAGAATACATAGATGTATCACCTAAACAAATTGTTTCTGTAGCCGCAGCCTTAATTCCATTTTTAGAACATAATGATGCAAATAGAGCTTTAATGGGATCAAATATGCAAAGACAAGCAGTTCCTATATTAAAAGCAGAAAAACCATTAATAGGAACAGGTATGGAAAGAAAAGTTGCAACAGATTCAGGAGTTACACTAGTTGCAAAAAGAGGTGGTATAGTTGATAGAGTAGATGCAAAAAGAATTATAATCAAAGTAAATAAAAATGAAATAAATACAGAAGGTAGCAATATTGATATTTATAATCTAATAAAATTTACAAGATCAAATCATAATACATGTATAAATCAAAAACCACTAGTTACATGTGGAGATATTATAAATAAAAATGATATTTTAGCTGATGGGCCTGCAACAGACTTAGGTGAGTTAGCACTAGGTCATAATTTATTTACAGCATTTATGCCTTGGAATGGATATAACTTTGAAGATTCAATTATTATATCTGAACAAGTAGTAAAAAAACATAAATTCACAAGTATACATATAGAAGAATTAATATGTATTGCAAGAGATTTAAAATTAGGACCAGAAGAAATAACTTCAGATATACCAAATGTTAGTGATTCATCTTTATCAAACTTAGATGAATCAGGAATTATATCTATAGGGGCAGAAGTAAATCCAGGAGATATATTAGTAGGAAAAGTAACTCAAAAAGGAGAATCACAATTAACTCCAGAAGAAAAATTATTACAAGCTATATTTGGTGAAAAAGCATCAGATGTAAAGGATTCATCATTAAGAGTTCCTACAGGAATTAAAGGAACAGTTACAGATATACAAATATTTACACGTGAAGGTGTAAAAAAAGACTTAAGAACATTAGAAATAGAAAAAAATAAATTTAATAATATTAAACAAGATTTATATGATGAATTAAGACTTCTAAAAGATGATATACATACAAAATTAAAAAATTTATATATAAATGAAAAAAATAAAAACCCATCAACTGATATATCATTATCAAATCTAGATAATTATAATATAAAACAATTATTAAATATAAAAACAGAAAACATTGAAGTAAATAAAAATAAAAGTGTAATAGAACTAAATTATAATACACTTATAAATAATTATGAAGAAAAAATAAAAATTAAAGAATCAAAAATCAAACAAGGAGATGAATTAGCTCCTGGGATATTAAAAATAGTAAAAATTTCAATTGCTATAAAAAGAAATATTCAACCCGGAGATAAAGTATCAGGTCGTCATGGCAATAAAGGTGTAGTATCAATTATAGTACCTTTAGAAGATATGCCTCATCTAGATGATGGTTCCCCAATAGATATTATATTAAATCCATTAGGAGTCCCATCAAGAATGAATGTAGGACAAGTTTTAGAAACTCATTTAGGTTGGGCAGCAAAAAAATTAGGGAAAAAAATTAAATTAATGTTACAAGAAACTCCCATTGATTTTAGAAAAATTAAAAAATTACTCTCTAATATATATAATATGAAAAAATATAATATAAATTTTGATTTATTTAAAAACAATGAGTTAATAACACTTTTGCTAAATTTACAGAAAGGAATTCCTATGGCAACTCCTGTTTTTAATGGAATAAATGAAGATGAAATAAAAAAATTACTAAAAATAGCAAATTTACCTGAAACTGGAAAAACTACACTTTATGATGGTAAAACTGGAAAAAAATTTGAAAATCCTATAACAGTTGGATATAAATATATGATGAAATTAAATCATTTAATAGATGATAAAATGCATGCTAGATCAACTGGTTCATATAGTTTAGTATCACAACAGCCATTAGGAGGAAAAGCACAATTTGGTGGACAAAGATTTGGTGAAATGGAAGTATGGGCATTAGAAGCATATGGAGCAGCATATACATTACAAGAAATGTTAACAATAAAATCAGATGATATAACAGGCAGAACAAAAATATATAAAAATATGATAGACAATAATTATCATATAGAAACTGGTATTCCAGAAGCATTTAACGTTTTATCTAAAGAAATATTATCTTTAGGATTAAATATAGAACTAGAAAACGAATAAATAAAGCACAAAGAAATACTGGAGATAAAGTTGAAAGATATAATAAATATATTAAAAAAGCAAACACATACAACTAAATTTAATACAATTAAATTAGGTTTAGCATCTCCTCAACAAATATTATCAAGATCATATGGTGAAATAAGAAAACCAGAAACCATTAATTATAGAACATTTAAACCAGAAAGAGATGGACTTTTTTGTGCAAAAATATTTGGACCTATCAAAGATTACGAATGTTTATGTGGTAAATATAAAAGATTAAAACATAGAGGCGTGATTTGTGAAAAATGTGGTGTAGAAGTAACGCTTTCAAGAGTAAGAAGAAGCAGAATGGCTCATATAACACTAGCTGCACCTATAGCTCATATTTGGTTTCTAAAATCATTACCATCCAGAATTGGATTACTTCTAAATATGTCATTAAAAGATATAGATAAGATTTTATATTTTGAACAATATGTTGTAACAGATGGAGGAACAAGCCTATTAAAAACAGGACAGTTTTTAAACGAAGAAGAATATATAGAAGCATTAAAAAAATATAATTCTGATTTTACAGCAAAAATAGGTGCAGAAGCAATTCAAACATTATTAAAAGATATAGATTTAATTTTAGAAAAACAAAATATAAGAACACAATTAAATAATACAAACTCAGAAACAAAAATAAAAAAATTATCCAGAAGATTAAAATTAGTAGAATCTTTAATTAATTCTACTAATAAACCTGAATGGATGATATTAACAATATTACCTATATTACCACCAGATTTAAGACCATTAGTTCCATTAGATGGAGGAAGATTTGCTTCCTCAGATTTAAATGATTTATATAGAAGAGTAATAAATAGAAATAATCGTTTAAAAAAACTTATAGAATTAAATGCTCCTAATATAATAATAAAAAATGAGAAAAGAATGTTGCAGGAAGCAGTAGATGCATTATTGGATAATGGAAGAAGAGGTAAAGCTATAAATGGATCTAATAAAAGACCATTAAAATCTCTAGCAGATATGATAAAAGGAAAACAAGGTAGATTTAGACAAAATTTATTAGGGAAAAGAGTAGATTATTCTGGAAGATCTGTTATTGTTGTTGGTCCAACATTAAAATTAAATCAATGTGGATTACCAAAAAAGTTAGCATTAGAACTATTTAAACCATTTATATTTGGAGAACTCAAAAAAAGAGGTCTAACAACAACAATAAAAAATTCAAAAAAAATAGTAGAACAAGAAGGTTTTGATGTATGGGATATTTTAGCAGAAATAATATATGAACATCCTGTATTATTAAATAGAGCACCAACACTACATAGATTGGGAATACAAGCATTTGAACCAATATTAATAGAAGGTAAAGCTATACAATTACATCCACTTGTATGTACTGCTTTTAATGCAGATTTTGATGGTGATCAAATGGCAATACATATACCATTAACATTAGAAGCTCAATTAGAAGCAAGAATATTAATGATGTCTACAAATAATATATTATCTCCAGCAAATGGAGAACCTATTATTGTACCATCACAAGATGTTATTTTAGGATTACATTATATTTCTAAAGTTAAAGTAAAAGTCAAAGGTGAATTTAAAATTTTTAGAAATGAATATGAAGCTGAAAAAGCATATGAAAATGATATGTTAGATATTCATGCTGAAATATATGTAAGATTAACAAAAAATATAATAAATAATAATAAATCTAAACTAACAAAAACAACTTTAGGTAGGTTATTATTAGCTAAAATACTACCAAAAATATTAAGTTTTGATTTAATAAATAAAATAATAAAGAAAAAAGATATATCAAATCTAATTAATATATGCTACAGAAGTATTGGGGTAAAAGAAACTGTTAAACTAGCAGATCAACTTATGTATGCTGGTTTTAAATATGCCACATATTCTGGTATATCTATTGGTATAGATGATATGCATATACCAAAGGAAAAACCACTTATATTAGAAGGTGCAAAAGAAGAAGTATCAGAAATAGAATCACAATATTCTTCAGGATTAATAACAAAAGATGAACGCTATAATAAAATAATAGATATATGGTCTCAAACAAATGAAAATATAGCTAAAGTTATGATAAAAAAATTAGCTACTGAGATTATAATAAATGATGATATCGTAATACAAAAATCATTTAATCCTATATATATGATGTATGAGTCTGGAGCTAGAGGATCAATAGCTCAAATGAGACAATTAGCTGGAATGAGAGGATTAATGGCAAAACCTGATGGATCAATTATAGAAACACCTATAACAGCTAATTTTAGAGAAGGACTAAATGTATTACAATATTTTATTTCAACACATGGTGCAAGAAAAGGATTAGCCGATACAGCTCTAAAAACTGCAAATTCAGGTTATTTAACAAGAAGATTAGTAGACGTAGCTCAAGATGTTGTTGTTACTATACCAGATTGTGAAACACTTGAAGGTATAATGATGAAACCATTAATTGATGGTGGAGATATAATTGAATCACTTAAAGAAAAAGTTTTAGGTAGAATATTGCAAGAAGATATATATGATGAAAATAATAAAATCTTAATTAAAAGAGACTCATTATTAAATGAATCATTAGCTGATATTATAGATAAAATAGGTATAGAAAAAATTAAAATTAGATCTGTAATAACATGTGATGCAGAATATGGGGTTTGTGGTAAATGTTATGGTAGAGACTTATCAAGAGGCCATATTGTTAATATTGGTGAAGCAGTAGGTGTTATAGCAGCTCAATCAATAGGCGAACCAGGAACACAGTTAACAATGAGAACATTTCATATAGGTGGAACAGCGGCAAGAACAAGTTTAGCAACATGTGTACAAGTTAAAACAGATGGAAAAATACAATTAGAAAATACAAAAATTATAAAACATAAAAAAACCGGAAATTATATATCAATATCAAGATCTAGTCAATTAAATATACTAAACAAAAATGGAAAAATAAGAGAACAATATAGACTACCATATGGTGTAACTATAACAAAAAGAAATAATACTGATGTTACTAAAGGCGAAATAATAGCAAGATGGGATCCCCATAATCATCCTATTATATCAGAAGTAGAAGGAATAATAAAATATGTAAACCTTATAGAAGGGATTACTATAAAAAAACAAACAGATGAAATAACTGGGTTATCACATATAGTAATAATAGAAACAAATAAAACTAATCCTTTATATAAAGATATAAAACCTATAATTAAAATAATTGATAATAATAATAATGACCTATATTTACCAGATGAAAATTCAAAAGCAAATTACTTTTTATCTCCAGGCACTGTAATAAATATAGAAAACATGCAGAATGTAAACATAGGTGATACAATAGCTAGAATACCTAAAGAAACATCAAAAATCAAAGATATTACAGGAGGTTTACCTAGAGTAGCTGATTTATTTGAATCTCGCAGACCAAAAGAAGCTGCAATACTTGCTGAATTGTCTGGAACTATATATTTTGGAAAAGAAACAAAAGATAAATATAGATTAATTATAAAAAATGATACAACTACGCATGAATTATTAATTCCAAAATGGAAACATATAAATGTATTTGAAAATGAAAAAGTTTCAAAAGGTGATATTATAACAGATGGAGAATATTCATTACAAGATATTCTTAGAATAAAAGGAATAAATGAATTAACTGATCATATAAAAAAAGAAGTACAGAATGTTTATAGATTACAAGGTGTTAAAATAAATGACAAACATATAGAAGTTATTGTTCGTCAAATGTTAAAAAAAGTAATAATTAAAGATCCTGGAGATAGTAAATTACTAATAACAGAACAAGTTGATATTAATGAAGTAAAAACTATAAACAAAGTATTAATAAAAGAAAATAAAAAATTAATAGAATATGAAAGAATAATTTTAGGTATAACAAGAGCTTCTTTAAGTACAAATTCATTTATATCTGCAGCATCATTTCAAGAAACAACAAGAGTATTAACAGAAGCAGCAATAAATGGAAAAAAAGATAAATTATTAGGATTAAAAGAAAATGTAATAGTAGGAAAATTAATACCAGCTGGAACAGGATTTAAAAAAAAAATACATTAATATTATGATAAATATAATACAAAATAAAATAACTACAAACAAAGAAATAATATCAATATTTATACTAATATTTACATCTTTTATATTAATTTACAGTACATTTTTATTTCCCATAATTATAAGTTTAGTTATATCTTATTTGCTTAATAATATAACAACATTTTTAAATAGAATAGGTATTTCTAATAAAATATCATTTATAATAATATATTGTATATTTCTTGCAGTTTTCTTACTAATATTATTAATAATACTACCATCTATATTTAAACAATTAGTTATTCTATTTAATGATCTTCCTTTTATGATACAAAAAGTAAAATTCTTAACTTATAAATTTATAGAGAAATATCCATTATTATTTTCGCCTGAACAAACTAATCTTTTATTTTCCAATATAATAGCATATGTACAAAGCATAGGTAAAACTATAATCAGTGCTTCAATATTATCATTAGCTATAATAATACAATGGGTTTTATATATTTTATTAATACCAATTTTAGTATTTTTCCTAATGAAAGATAATATAAAAATAATAAAATGGTTTAAAAATTTAATACCCAATAAAGTAATTTTTTTTAAAAAAATATGGAATATAACTAATAAACAAATTAGCAACTATATTAGAGGAAAACTATTTGAAATAATTATAATGACTATAACACATTATATTTTATTTAAATATTATGACTTACCTTACTCAGAACTTTTATCTTTTATAGTAGGAATGTCTGCTATTATACCATATATAGGAACTATAATAGTATCAATTCCTATATTATTTATATCAAGCATACATTTAGGAATGTCTATAGATTTTATATATTTAACATTAATATATGCATTAATACAATTTATAGATGGTAATTTACTAGTCCCTATATTATTTTCAGGGGCAGTTAATTTACATCCACTATCAATACTAATGGCAGTAATAATATTTGGATCAACTTTGGATTTTTATGGAGTAGTTTTTGCTATTCCTTTAGCTATTTTTATAAAAGCTATAATAGAATTACACTTAATACCAAATTACTAAAACGATACATTAACTCTTAATCCAAAAATATGCATTTTTCTAGTATCTCTTATATAAATTTCATTAGGATTCTGTACAGAAAAAATATAATTTCCACTTATTTTAATATAATCATTACAATACCAATTTAAAGCACATGTAATATTTTTAGATACACCACCTTTAATATCATAAGTATCTAAACTTACAAAACTATATCTACTAGAAAATTCTAATATACCATATTCGGAAGTGGAGGTGATATAATTATTAAAATTTCTATTTTGAGAATCATATTTTCTAGTAGCACCCATAAAAATATAAGATATTTCTATATGTCCACCATAAAAATACAACCACATATATTCTTTATTTCTATTTTTTCTACTTATCAAAGCACAATTAAATTCAAAAGTTGTATAAATTGATCCATATTTATAAGCTGATTCAAAGTTTAAAATAAAAAATTCTTTAGAATAAATATCTCTTCTCATCTTATCTATATTAGTATCTATAACTGCTGTAGTTATTCTAGAATTTAATTCAGGACTAGATAAAAACCTCACCCATTTTTTACCAGATTCACATAAAATAGAAAATCCACAATGTAATACACTATTAAAATCATCTATAAAAGTATAAACAGTACGACTAATATAAGAAACTTTATCACTTCTTCTAAATCTTCTTTCTAAATCATTTTTTAAAATAACACCCTGTTTTGGAACTACCACAAATGCACTTGTATAATAACTATTATTATTTCTTATTATTCCAATACCCATTTTATCATTAGGAATAAATGTACTTGTGGAACTACTAGGTTCAAAAAATAATCTCCATCTATCAATCATAGAATTATCTAAACCAAAATCCATTTCCATCTGTCCTATAACAACTCTAATATCATCACTAATATTAAACATAAATTTAGCATAAGACAGACAAAATATTCCATCAAAATTAGTCTTTGAAGATAATAAATAATGATATTTAGAATATAAAATACCACTTAAATATAAATCAACAGATTTGAAATTTACACCTGAATAATATTGATTTCCTCTAGATTTAGATGGACCTGTAAAAAATACATAATCCATACTAAATCCACCACCTACTTTTATATTATCAATATTATTAGAACAACTACTTATATTGAAAGAAAAAAGATAAGTATAGAACAACATAAATATAAATAATAAATATCTAAATTTATATATATCTTTATATACTAACACTATAAAATATCCAGTTTTTTATAAAACTTATATCATACATAGTTTTAATATCCAAGAAGGAAATATACCCGATAGTAAAATAAAACCTCCATTTAAATAAATAACAAATAGTCCTAATTTAGACATTCCAGATATACCAATTTTTTCAGATCTATTAATAACTGGTTCAAAAAACATAGTTTTTATTACTTTTAAATAATAAAAAACACCAATTACTGACATTAAAACAGCAAATATAGCTAATTCTATATATCCATAAGAAACTAAATTTTTTAAAATAAAAAATTTAGCATAAAATCCTACTGTAGGAGGAACACCAGCTAATGATAATAATAATATAACCATAACTATTCCTAACACTGGATAATCTATTCCTAAAAAACTAAAATCCTTAATAAAATTTGCTTCACGAATTTTTGAACTTAAAACAATAACAACACCAAAAACACCTAAAGTAGAAATTATATACATGGTTATATAAAAAGTAACAAATGAAAAATCATGAGCATCTGATACTAAAAAACCAAAAAATATAAAACCAACATGAGCAATAGCAGAATAAGCTAACATTCTTTTTATATCAACTTGAGATATAGCAAAAATATTACCTATAAATAAAGATAAAATTCCAATTATTATAAATAATAATTCTAATTCACTATTAATACTCAAAAATGTATCAGATAATAATCTATAAGCCATACCTAAAGCAGCTATTTTTGGTATAGTGCCAATAAATAAAGTAACAGGTATAGGCGAACCTTCATATACATCTGGAACCCACATATGAAATGGAACAGCTCCAAATTTAAATACTAATCCAGCAATAATGAATACTAAACCATATTTTAATGTAATATTTGAAAATACTTCTTCTTCAACAATAACTTTATTAACCAAATTTAATTCTATGGTACCAGTAACACCATAAACTAATGATATACCAAATAAAAATATACCTGATGCAATTGAACCCATAATAAAATATTTCATGGATGCTTCAGATGAAATTTTATTTCTATTCATTATTATTAAAGCATAAATTGGTAAAGATAATAATTCTAAACCTAAATATAATGTTAAAAAAGTCCCACTAGAAATCATAATCATCATTCCTAATACAGACATTAAACATAATACAAAGTATTCACCATTAAAAATATTAATATAAGTCATATACTTTTTAGAATATAAAAAAATTATTATAGTTATAATAATAACTATAAATTTTAAAAATACACTAAAAGCATCAAAGACAAAAGCACCATTAAATAATATACAATTAGGTTCATTCAATAAATAAAATAAACTAAAAACAGTTAATATTAAAGATCCTTGAGCTAAATAATATATCAAATATCTATTTGATTTATTAATAAAAAGATCAGATAGTAATATAACACATGCCATCACAGAAATTACTATTTCCGGTAATATAAAAATAATTCCAGTATACATAACTCTTACCTAGAAAACCTTAGACTGCATAACTTGATGAACTAAATGTTCAATAGAATGATGCATCATATCCAATAAAGGTGCTGGCCATATACCAAACAACAATACAGCAAATGCTAAAAAACCAAGAACTACCCTTTCATCTGTTCTTATATCATTTAACATAGATACATTCTTATTATCTATCGCTCCAAAAACAACTCTTTTATACATCCATAATGTATAAGTTGCTCCTAAAATCAAAGTTAAACCAGCTATAAAGGCATATAAAAAATGAACTTTAAAAACAGCTAAAATTACAAATAATTCACCAACAAAACCAGAAGTACCAGGTAATCCAGAATTTGCCATAGAAAATATCATAAAAAAAACTGCAAATATAGGCATTGTATTAACAACTCCGCCAAACTTAGATATCAACTTAGTATGCATTCTCTCATACAAAATACCAACACATATAAACATAGCTCCAGATACAAAACCATGAGAAATCATTTGCATCATAGATCCTTCTATTCCCATTACAGCATCATTTAAATGTTTAAAGTCCGAATTAAATGCAAATAATAAAAAACAACCTAATGTCACAAACCCCATATGAGAAATAGATGAATAAGCAACTAATTTTTTCATATCTTTCTGAACTATAGCAACAAGACCAATATACGTAATAGCTACAAAAGATAACACAATTATAACATTAGAGAAAATCATACAACCATCTGGGACTATAGGTAATAAAAACCTAATTATACCATAGCCACCTACTTTTAATGTTATAGCTGCTAAAATAACAGAACCACCAGTAGGTGCTTCTACATGTGCATCTGGCAACCAAGTATGAACTGGCCACATAGGAACTTTAACTGCAAATGATAAAAGTATACCCCAAAACAACCATGTTTGTTGATCAACTGATAAATATACAGATTGAAATTTTAATATAGAAAAAGTAGTCTCACCACTATTAAAAAATATAACATAATGTATATATATTAATGAGACTAATAAAAATATAGATCCAAAGAATGTATATAAAAAGAATTTTATTGTAGCATAAACTCTATTTTTACCACCCCATATTCCTATTATTAAAAACATAGGTATCAACATAGCTTCAAAAAAAACATAAAATAAAATAGCATCCAATGCCATGAAAACTCCACAGACTAAACCCTGCATTATCAAAAAATAAGAAAAATATTGACATATACTTGATTTAATAGTTTTATAAGATGCTATTATAACAATGAATGTCATAAAACATGTTAATATAATTAATGGCAAGGAAATACCATCTATGCCTAAATGATAAAATATCCCCAATTCTGGAAGCCAAGGTTTATTTTCAATAAACTGCATCTCCCATAAACTATTATTAAAACCATTATAAAGTACATAACATAAATATAAAGTTATTAATGACACTACTACAGAAAAATTTTTAACAAATGTAGCATTACCATTATCACTATTAGTATTAAAAAACAAAACAAAACACCCAGAAATAATAGGTAACCAAATTATAAAACTTAACAACGGTATTTCTAAAAACATATTCTTATTACCACAACATTTCTATGCAAATTTTAATATTAACCAAGATAATAATAAAGTAAAACCAGTTACCATTATATAAACATAATTATATAATCTTCCAGTTTGAACTTTATTAATAAAATTAGACATATGTTTAATGATATTAGCTACTCCATTAACTACTAAATTATCTATTAAAATTATATCCCCGAACTTCCACAAAATAGACCCCATACCATGTACGCCATATGCTAAAATATATTGATTAAAGTCATCAAATCCATATTTATTCATTAAAATATTATAAAAAAATCTTAGTTTATACCTGATTTTCTTAACCAAATTAACGTTATAACAATATAAATACCACGAAGCAACTATACCTAAACTACTTACAAAAAATGGTAAAGATAATAATCCATGAAAAAATAAATGCTTACTATCAACTAACTCTTTAATTAAAATATTACTAACAGTAACGTCCCTTACATATACAGCAGACTTAAAAAAATCATTTAACATCGACTCAAATAAAACCCAACCACTTATTAAAGCTAATATAGCTAAAATAACCAAAGGAAACGTAATAACAAACGGAGATTCCTTTATATGAGATAAATGACTTCTATCTATTCTTTCTTCTGTATGAAAAACAAGGAAAAATAATCTAAAGCTATAAAATGATGTTACAAACACACTTATCACTAATAAATAATAAGCAATATCAGAAAAAGGTAAATAAGATAATTTAACTGAATCTATAATTAAATCTTTAGAAAAAAATCCAGAAAACCCTGGGAAACCAGCCAAAGCTAAACTTCCTATTAACATAGTAATATATGTTATAGGCATATATTTTTTTAAATTACCCATTTTTCTGATATCTTGTTCATGATGTAATGCTACTATAACTGACCCTGCTCCCAAAAATAATAAAGATTTGAAAAAAGCATGTGTTACTAAATGAAACATAGCTGCAGAATATGCAGATACTCCCAATGCTGTAACCATCAAACCTAACTGAGATAAAGTAGAATATGCAATAATTTTTTTAATATCATTCTGAACAATACCTATTAATCCCATAAAAAAACAAGTAATTACACCAATAAATAATATAAACACTAATGCAGTTTGTGAATATTCAATTATTGGAGACATTCTTGTTATCATGAAAATACCAGCTGTAACCATAGTTGCCGCATGTATTAATGCAGATATAGGAGTTGGACCCTCCATAGAATCTGGCAACCAAACATGTAATGGAACTTGAGCAGATTTACCCATAGCACCTATAAATAAACATATAGAAATGAATGTTATAGCAGTTACTGCTTCACATGATATAACAGTATTCAACATATAAGAATCATAAGAAACTATTTCTTTTACCTGTTTAAATACTTCTAAATAATTTAATGTTTCAAAACAACAAAAAATACCAGCTATTCCTAATAAAAAACCTAAATCTCCAACTCTATTTACTAAAAATGCTTTTAAATTAGCAAAAGTTGCAGTAGGTCTTGTATACCAAAATCCTATTAATAAATATGATGCTAACCCAACAGCTTCCCAACCAAAAAATAACTGCAAAAAATTATTAGATACTACCAACATTAACATTGCAAAAGTGAAAAAAGATATATAAGAGAAAAATCTATTATATCCAGTATCACCTTTCATATAACCTATTGTATATACATGAACTAAAAATGATATGAAAGTTACAACTACCAACATAGTTGCTGTTAACGTATCAACTAGAAATCCTATTTCTAAATTTAAACCATGTACATTTCCCCAAATATACAATGTACTTTCAAATGTAGTATAATCATTAAATACATACAAATATAATACTTTCATAGAAAATAAACTAGAAATAAAAAGCATTACAGTAGTTATTGTATGAGATAATACATTACTAATAATTCTACTTGTCAATCCAACAAATAAAGCAGCAATCAAAGGGAAAAAAACTATAATTAACATATATACTTTTAATGTTTCCACCTAACTACCCCTTTAATTTATTCATTTTTCTTACATCTAATGTTCCACGGCTTCTAAATATTATAGCTAAAATAGCTAAACCAATTGCTGCTTCTACTGCAGCTACAGCCAAAATAAAAAATACAAAAATTTGACCTGTATAATCACCTATATATCTAGAAAAAGCAATGAAATTAGTATTAACTGCTAATAATATTAACTCTACACACATTAATAGAACAATAACATTTTTCCTATTTATAAAAACTCCAGTGAGTCCTATTACAAACAACACAGAACCAAAAATTAAATAATTTGATAAAACAATCATAGTTAATCTCTTAAATTTACCATATATTATATAACCATTATATAATACAATACAATTATTTACTTTCTATAGTACCAGAATCATCTAACTTAACTAACTTAAATCTCTTGCTAGAACTTATATTTACCTGTTTAGAAACACTCTGACTAGCTCGATTTTGTTTTCCTCTAAATGAAATAGCTATTGCTGCAACTAAACCTACTAAAAGTAAAAGTCCAGCTATCTCAAATACAAACAAATGTTTACTATATAATAAAGTACCTAAAATTTTTACATTATTACCAGAACCTTTTATTTCTGGTATTACTAAATCTCCACCATAGTCATAAGGGCTCATAGCAGAAATCAAAAAAATCAACATTAATAAAGATGTAAACATTATAATAGGAGAATACTTAGATATACCTATTTTTTTTATTTCAGATTCTTGATCTATCATCATAACGACGAATAAAAATAAAACTATAACGGCACCTACATAAACTAAAATTAATGTCACAGCTAGAAATTCAGCCTCTAATAATAACCATAAACAAGCTGTTGATATAAAAGACAAAATTAAAAATAAAACTGATTTTATTGTATTTCTAGACAAAACAACTAATATAGCAGAAAAGATAGCAATACAAGAAAAAATATAAAAAGAAATTTGTTGCATATACTATTACCACCTTTTAATTAAACATATTTAGAATCATTCTTCTTCATTTCCCAAATACTATCCTTAAATTTATCACCTATTGCCAATAATTTATCCTTCGTTATGACACTACCACTTCTACTATAAAAATGATAATCATATATTTCAGTTTGAACAATAGAACTTACAGGACATGCTTCTTCGCAATAACCACAAAATATACACTTAAACAAATCAATATCATATCTTGAAGTTCTACGCCTACCTAACTCATCTTCTGTAATATCTATTGTAATTGCTTTAGCTGGACAAACAACTTCACATAACTTACAACCAATACAACGTTCTTCACCATTGTCATAACGCATTAATGCATGCAATCCTCTAAATCTAGGAGACTTAGGTATTTCTTCTTCAGGATAAAGTATAGTAATCTTCCTCCCAAAAAAATGTTTCCAAGTTACTCTTAGGCCTTGTAAAAGTTCAATTAATAAAAAACTTTTTAAAACCCTTATAAAAATTTTAAACAAACAATCCCCCGAATATATAAAACTTACTTAAATATATCTTAAAAAAACTTTACAAAAATACCAACAACAAATATCCAAACCAAAGTTATTGGAATAAAAATTTTCCATCCTAATCTCATAATTTGATCATATCTATATCTTGGAAAAGTAGCTCTAAACCATAAAAAACTAAACATAAATACTGAAGATTTAATTAAGAGCCAAAACAAACCAGGAATTAATGATAGATATTCACCAATAAAAGTATTTGGTGAAACAGGTGGCAACCACCCTCCAAAAAATAAAATTACACATAAAACAGACACCAATATCATGTTAGCATATTCAGACATAAAAAATAAAGCAAATCTTATTCCACTGTATTCTACATGAAAACCAGCAACTATTTCTGATTCCCCTTCTACAACATCAAATGGAGCTCTGTTTGTCTCAGCTAAAGCAGATATCCAATATATTATAAATAAAGGAAAAAGAGGTATCCAAAACCAACTAAATATTCCACCATATTGTGCATAAACTATATCTGTTAAATTCATGCTTTTTGATAACATTAACACACCAACAAAACAAAAACCCATAGCTATTTCATATGAAATAGTTTGAGCAGCAGAACGCAATGCACCTAATAATGCATATTTTGAATTAGTAGCCCATCCAGCTATTATGATTCCATAAACACTCAATGATGTCATTGCTAATAAAAATAATAAACCAACATTTATATCTGCAATAACAAAATTTTCCCCAAAAGGAACAACTGCCCATGCCGTTAATGAAGGTACTATTACTAATATGGGAGCTATTATATAAAGATATTTATCCGCTTTGCTTGGAACTATTAATTCTTTAAAAAGCAACTTTATAGCATCAGCAAAAGGCTGTAATAATCCCCAAGGACCAACTCTATTAGGACCAACTCTATCATGCATATATGCAATAACTTTTCTTTCAAAATAAGTAAAGTAAGCTACGCCTAACATTAATGGCACAATTATTACTATAATTTTAAATAAAGTATATATTATACCAATAAATACATTCATCAAACTCATACATCATACCCCTTGTATCTGTAAAATAAAATACTATTCATTATACAAACTAATTTTTTTATATGGCAAATCAAAATTTTTAAAATTTTCAGTATGACTGTAATCGACTAATATACTATCATTAGAAATAAAATTACTTACCTCAACTTCATATCTTATTTTTTTACCATTACTTAGAACATACACATATCCATCTTTACTTTTTATATTATTATATGTATCCATATTACAAAATAATACTAAATTATTATTAGAACTATTTAAATTTTGTAATGATTTTGCCCGTCTTAACATAGAATCACCATTATACTGATTTATACTAGGTACAATAATAACTCCACTATCAATAGAACTAGTTATACTATTAATACCAATAATATTCCAGTTACAATTTATTTTATCAGGTATATGTGATTTAACTTCATTTAATACAGATAATGAATCTTTATAAAAAAAACCAGGTAATTCTAAATTATTAGCTAATTCTAGAATAGCTTCATATCCTTTTTTAACATTATTTTCTAATGGAACAACAGAACTAAATGACTGCAATAATCCTGAAACATTAATATAAGTACCAGAGTTTTCATATGCATGTGAAATTGGCAACAATACATCTGCATATTCATCTAAAAAATTACTCTTATAAGTAGAAAATGATAAAATGAAATCTGAATTTTTAAAAGCATTTAATGATCTAAACCCATAAAATGAATCCTGCATTAATTCTGTACCAAATAATACATACCCTTTTAAATTATTTGCAATCATATCAGATACATTTAAAGCATTATTATCATATGATAATTTCTTACCACCTGGTAATCTATGAGGAACAAACCCAGACAACCAAGCCCCAGATGTATTTGATCCTTCAGTCATTACACCAATTTTTGCATTAGTAATTTTTGAAATTAATATACATAATGATAAAATTTTTGAATAATCTGGACTACTAGATGATATAGAACCTAATAATATAACTTTATTTTCTATATCTAAAAATTTACTTACAATATCATTATACTCATCAGATACAGAAATATCTTTTATTAAATGTTCCATACCAAATAAATTAATATCTTTAGATTTCTTCAAAACTAACATTTTTAATATAATAGACAAAATATTAGTAAAATTATTAACATTAGATATATATCTTTTAGTAATATTCATTGAAAAATCAAAATCTACAGGATTTAAAACAAAAACACTACCATTATTTTTAAGAACAGTTCTTAGTTTTATACCAACAATAGGTTGATCTTCAACTAAATCAGATCCAACTACAAAAACCAAATCATTATTACCTATATCATTAATATTAATTTCAAAACCAGGATATATAGGAAACTGATCTTGCATAGAAAAATCAATTTGCCTTAACCTATGATCTATATTATTTGATCCTAATGTTCTATATAATTTTTGTAATAAATAAAACTCTTCAGTAGTAGAACTTGGAGAAGCTAACAACCCTAACTGTTCAGGTCCATATTCAGATTTTATATTATTTATTTTTTCTGATGAAAATTTTAAAGCTTCAGCCCAAGTAACATTAACCCACTTGCCATCAACCTTAATCATAGGAGTTTTCAATCTATCTTCAGAATATAAACTCTCATAACTAAATCTATCTCTATCAGAAATCCAAGATTCATTTATACTATCATTTCTTTTTGGAACAACCCTGAAAACTTTATCTCTACCTGTATGAACAAATAAATTACTTCCAATACAATCATGAGGACTAATAAAAGAATTTTGTATTAATTCCCATGCTCTAATTTTATATTTTGAAGGTTTAGATGTTAATGCTCCAACCGGACAGATATCTATAACATTACCAGAAATTCCAGAAGATAAACGTTCTTTCAAAAATGTAAAAATTCTAGAACTATTACCTCTATTTACTATACCTAATTCATTTTTACCTGCAATCTCATCAACAAATCTAACACATCTACTACATAATATACAACGAGTAAAATCTGTAGAAACTAATGATCCCAAGTCATAATCACTTACAATTCTCTTTTCTTCAACATATCTAGAGGTAGTACATCCATATCCTATTGTCAAATCTTGTAATTCACATTCACCACCCTGATCACAAATTGGACAATCTAAAGGATGATTGATTAACAAGAATTCCATAACAGCACGTTGAGCATCAATAACTTTTTTTGTATCAGTAAAAATTTTCATATTATCCATAACTGAAGTAGCACAAGCCGGAACTAACTTTGGTATTCTTTCAACTTCTACCAAACACATTCTACAATTTGCAGAAATAGATAATTTTTTATGATAACAAAACCTAGGGATATATATTCCTTCTTTATCTGCAACTTCAATAATTTTGGAACCACTTTGTACTTTAAATTCTACACCATCTATTTCTATCTTTACTATAGAATTTTTACCAATTCCCATATAAACGCCTTAATTATACACAATTATTACTATACTTTTTTATATAATCTTCAAATTCATGTCTGAAATATTTAACAAAACTCATCACAGGCATTGCTGCTGCATCACCTAAAGCACATATTGTATTGCCTGCTATATTAGATGCTACAGAATCTAACAAATCAATATCTGATATTTTTCCTTTGCCATTGACTATACGACTCAATATCTTATACATCCAATCAGTACCCTCTCTACAAGGAGAACATTGTCCACAAGACTCATCTGCATAAAAATGTGCAATTCTATTTAACAATTTAACCATACAGGTTTTATCATCTATAATTATAACAGCCCCAGAACCTAACATAGATCCAGCTTTACTAATAGAATTATAATCCATATTTATACTAGTCATTATATTTGCTGGTAATACAGGAGCAGAAGATCCTCCAGGAATAACGGCTTTTAAATTACTACCATCTTTCATACCACCTGATATTTTTAATAACTCAACAAAAGGTGTGCCAATTGGAACTTCATAATTTCCAGGTTTATTTACATGCCCAGATACACTAAAAATTTTATATCCACCATTTGGTTGCCCAATATCAAAATGCCATTTTCCACCTTTTTCTAATATAACAGGTACAGAAGCGTAAGTTTCTGTATTATTTATATTAGTAGGACGTCCATATACTCCAAAGTTAGCAGGAAATGGAGGTTTAAATCTAGGTTGACCTTTTTTCCCTTCTATTGATTCCATTAAAGCTGTTTCTTCTCCACAAATATAAGCACCTGCACCATGAACATTATATAAATTAAAATCAAAACTACTTCCAAATATATTTTTCCCTATAAAACCTGATTCTAATGCCTCTTTCAGGGCTTTTTCCATAACAGAAATAGGCTCATAGAATTCACCTCTTATATAATTATAACCTACAGAAGCATTAATTACATAAGCAGCTATAGCCATACCTTCAATTAATTGATGAGGATTATATCTCAAAATATCTCTATCTTTAAATGTTCCTGGTTCCCCTTCATCTGAATTACATACTACATACTTTTGCCCAGAAAGATCTCTTGGTATAAAACTCCATTTTAAACCTGTAGAAAAACCAGCACCACCTCTACCTTTTAATCCAGATACTTTTATTTCATTTATTATATCAATTGGTTTTATTTTATCCTTTAATATTTTCTTCCATACTTTATATCCACCTATTGATAAATAAGTAGACAAACTAGATGGATTTTTTAAATCAATAGTTCTAAAACACACCTGATTAAATAACATAAAATTACTCCAAACCATCCAAAATTAAATCAACTTTATCAGGTGTTAAATTTTCATAATATTTTTCACCTATTAACATAACAGGAGCGCCACCACAAGCAGCTAAACATTCGACTCTTTTTAATGTAAATTTACCATCTTTTGTGGTATCATTAAAATCTATATTCAATTTTTTCTTTACATAACTTAATAAATCATCTGATCCACATAACATACAAGATAAACTAGTACACATACATATTTTATATTTACCAACTTTATCTAATTCAAACATACTATAAAATGTAGCAACTTCATAAGCAGAAATGCTTGAAATTCCTAAATAATTAGATACATCTTTTATTATTTTTTCTGTTAAATAGCCACCATTTTCCTTTTGAACAATTTTTAAAATTTCTATAACTGCTGAACGCTTGCGTTCTTTAGGAAAACGAACTAACCATTCTTCACATTGTTTCAATATTTTATTTGATAAAAAAAAACTATTACAATTAGACATATTATCTATCCACATCACCTAAAACTATATCCATAGTTCCAATTATTGTAACTAAATCCGCAATAAGATGACCTCTACTCATTTCATCAATAGCAGATAAATGCACATAACTAGGAGCTCTAAATTTTACTCTATAAGGAATATTAGATCCATCAGAAACTATATATACTCCAAACTCTCCTTTAGGTTGTTCAACAGCTACATAAGTCTCACCCTCAGGAACTAAGAAACCTTCTGAAAAATATTTGAAATGATGAATAAGTGATTCCATAGAATTTGCCATATCCATTTTTTTTGGAGGAGCTACTTTGAAATCTTCAATCATAACAGGACCTGAATTTTTATATAACCATTTCACACACTGTTTAATTATTTTATTAGATTCTCTCATTTCTGCAATACGTACTAAATATCTATCATATGAATCACCATTAGCACCAATTGGTATTTTAAAATCTAATTTATCATACACTGCATATGGTTGTTTTTTTCTTATATCCCATTCTACTCCAGATCCTCTTAACATAGGACCAGTAAATCCTAAATTAATTGCTCTTTCAGGAGATACAACACCTATACCAACTGTTCTTTGTTTCCATATTCTATTATCTGTTAACAAACTTTCATACTCATCAACACATTTAGGAAAACGATCAGAAAAATCTGATATAAAATCTAATAAAGATCCATCACGATTAGAGTTTAAACTCTTTAATCTTTTATTACTAAAATTACCTTTATATTTAGGCATAGAATCAGGCAAATCTCTATAAACGCCACCAGGTCTATAATAAGCTACATGTAATCTTCCGCCAGCAACAGCTTCATAACAGTCCATTAAATCTTCACGTTCTCTAAAACAATATAAAAATACAGCCATAGCTCCAATATCAAGTGCATGAGCACCTAACCACAATAAATGATTTAATAGTCTAGTTATTTCATCAAATAAAACTCTAATATACTGAGCTCTTATAGGAGCTGATACGTGTAATAACTTTTCAACAGCTAAAGCATATCCATGCTCATTAGACATCATCGATACATAATCCAATCTGTCTAAATAACTAACATTTTGTATATATAAATTATTTTCACATAATTTTTCAATACTTCTATGTAATAAACCAACATGAGGAACTACTCTTCTAATTACCTCACCATCTAATTCTAATACTAACCTCAAAACACCATGAGCAGCAGGATGTTGAGGACCAAAATTAACTGTACAATTACTAATTTTATTCATATCAAATTTTATAGTCACTTATAACGAAAATCTTTTCTAATAACTTTAAATAATCTTCCTCTATTTACAAAAGATGGTTCACGTATAATTTTACCTCTAGTTTCATCATATCTTATTTCATATTTACCTGTAACAGGAAAATCTTTCCTTAAGGGATAATCTTCAAACTCATAATCAGTTAATATCCTTTCTAAGTTTGGATGTCCAGTAAAAATAACACCATAAAAATCATAAACTTCTCTTTCATGCCAATTTGCTGTTGACCAAACATCAACAACTGAGGGTATAGTCATATCTTTTAAATCAACAAGAACATGTAATCTTAACCTTATATTATAGGTATATGATAAAAGATGATAAGAAACTAAAAATCTATCTTTTTTATACAAAGAAGACTCTTCAATATCACTACGCCCTCTGCTAAAACCAGTATCCGTAGAACTAGTAGTATCCCAACTAACCTTTCCATAATCTAAATAATCAACTCCAGATATATCAACTGCTTGATCAAATTTTAATTCGACATCATTTTTTAAAAATATGCATAATTCTAAAACATCTTTTTTATTTTTAACTGTTGCTACTATCTCACCATTATTTAATAATTTTAAAGAAATATTATCAGAAAATTTACTACTAATTCTTTTTTTAATATGTTCTAAAGTCACAATTACTAATCCTTAATTTTTTTAGCTATTGTATTTGTTTTCTTAATTTTCTCTTGTAATTTAAGTATACCATAAATTAAAGCTTCAGGAGTTGGAGGACAACCTGGTACATAAACATCTACAGGTATAATTCTATCACAGCCTCTAACTACGGAATAACTATAATAATAATATCCACCACCATTTGCACAAGAACCCATTGAAATAACCCATTTAGGAGATGGCATTTGATCATATACTTTTCTTAAAGCAGATGCCATCTTATTTGTAAGAGTACCTGCAACAATCATAAGATCAGATTGTCTAGGACTTGGTCTAAATATTATACCAAATCTATCTAAATCAAATCTAGATGCACCAGTTTGCATCATCTCTACAGCACAACAAGCCAATCCAAAGGTCATAGGCCATAATGACCCTGTTCTTGCCCAATTTATAACAGTATCTATTTTTGTGGTAATATAACCACCAGATTTAAATTTACCATCTATTCCCATTCTAATGCTCCTTTTTTCCACTCATAAACAAATCCTATTGTTAATATAATTAAAAATATAGCCATACCAATAAATCCAGGTAAATCTATAAAGTCAATGCATACGGCCCAAGGAAATAAAAATGCTATTTCTAAATCAAATATTATAAATAAAATACCAACAAAATAAAATTTAATATTAAATTTCATTCTTGAATCTTCAAATGGCTCAAAACCACATTCATATTGACTTAATTTCTCAGCATTTGGACTGCTAGGTGCTAATATAACACCAAGTGTAGCTGGAACAACACCAAAAATTAAACTAAATATAAAAAAAACAAGTATAGGTACATACCCCTCTATCACAATTAATTACCCCTTCAAATAAATTACATATAAATAAACAATTAGCCTAATTTTACAAAAAATAAACAAATAAATCCATATAAATATATAAATATATAAATAATTTAAATAAAAAACCAAAACCTGTTAACAATCTGTTAAAAATTGTTCAAATTAAATAAAATCATTTAACAATATTACCTTCTATTTGACATATTATAATTAAAAGTATATTATTTTATTATATGTATGTTCACCCTGATATAAACCCAGTATTTATTAATTTTATAGGAATAAAAATTTATTGGTATGGCCTTTTTTATTCTATAAGTACAATTATTTTATATAAATTAATAATAAGAAGACATAAAACTATATTAAAAAAAATAAGATTCAATTCACTATTTATATATATAATAATTGGAATTATCTTTGGTGGGAAATTAGGTGTAATATTATATGATAATCAAAAAGATATAATACTAATACTAAAGTTTTGGACACCTGGTAGATCATTTTACTCTGGATTCTTAACTGTAAGTTTTATTATTTATATACATTCTATATACTATAAATATAATATATTTTATGCTACAGATATTATAACAAAATATATACCAATAGGGATAACATTATGTAGAATTGGAAATTTTATAAATTCAGAATTATATGGAACTATAACAAAGTCTTATATAGGTATAATATTTTCAGAAGGAGGACCAAACCCAAGACATCCAACACAACTTTATGAAGCTTTTATTGAAGGAATATTAATATATATAATACTATCATTCTTCAAAAAGACAAAAAAAGGAATAAATACATCAATTTTTCTAATATTATATGGTTTATTTAGATTTTTTATTGAACTATTTAAAAATCAATATTATTTATTAAATATCCCAATAGATAAAACATTATCTGTTATAATGTTTTTAAGTGGAATAATTATATTAACTAGAACGAAATTAATTACTTTTATGAAAAACATCTATACATAATTCTTTATCCATTTTTTTCATTTTAAATTTAATATACCCACAAAAAGCTATCATAACTCCATTATCAGTACAAAATTTAATAGGAGATAAATAAAACTTTACACCTAAAGAATCTGTAATTATGATTAATTCTTTTCTTAGTTGTTTATTTGCGCTAACACCTCCAGCTATAACTAAACTAGTTATTTTTGTTTTTATTAAAATATTTATACATTTTTTAGAAACTATTTTAATTAATGTATTCTGAAAATTATAGGCAAAATTAGGAATATCTTTAAAATTTAAATTTTCATTATATATCTTATTACTAACGGATGTTTTTAAACCACTAAAACTAAAATCAAAACAATTTTTATTCATTAATGCTTTTGGAAAATTATAATTATAAAATTTTTTATTAGAATTTGATATATTTTCAATATATTTTCCTCCAATATGTTTTAATTTTAATAATCTAGAAATTTTATCAAATGTTTCACCAATACCATCATCAATTGTTTCTCCCATTAATATGTAATCATCAAAACTATTAACTTTTATAAAAGCTGTATGAGCACCTGATATTAATAATGCAATAAAAGGAAAATCTAATGATTTATTATATAGCATATTTATTAAAATATGTGCTTCAAGATGATTAATACCTATTGCAGGTATATTTAAAGATAAAGCTAAAGATTTGGCCAATGATGTTCCAGTAAACAAAGATCCTGTTAAACCAGGTCCCTTTGTATAAGCTATACCTGTTATATCTTTTAATTTTATATTACTTTCTTTTAATGTTAATAATATTAAAGATAACAATTTTTTTGTATGATCTCTTGATGATAATTCAGGTACTGTTCCTCCATATTTTTTTGATATATTAATCTGAGAATATATTTTATCTATAAAAAAACCAGTATTGCTATTGTATACAGCTACTCCAGTTTCATCACAAGATGTTTCTATACCTAATATTATCATTTTTATCTCTAATTATTTATAAAATAATTGTATAATATCTTGAAATAATTATAAAGTTTTATATAATTTATTTTGTATTATACAAATAGAGAGATTTAATGCCTAGTGTTACCATAAAAGAAAATGAATCGTTAGATTATGCTATACGTCGTTTAAAAAGGTCAGTAGAAAAAGCAGGCTTACCTAAGGAATTAAGAAAAAGAGAATTTTATGAACCTCCATCTAAAATTCGTAAACGAAATATTGCAGCAGCAAAGAAGAGATTATTAAAAAAAACTTTAAGAGATAAAGTATATTTAAGAAGGAATACTAAAACTTAATTTTATAATGTCTATAAATTTATCAAGGGATTTTATAAATAATTTAGTTTCTAATATTAATATAGTTGATATTATTAGTTCTTATATTAAATTAGAAAAAAAAGGTATAAATTATATAGGTTTATGTCCTTTTCATGATGAAAAAACTCCTTCATTTTATGTATATACATTTAAACAGCGTTATTATTGTTTTGGATGTTTATCTAGTGGAGATGTTATTCAATTTATAATTAATTATAAAAGTATTAATTTTATAGAATCAATAAAATATTTATCTAATACTATTGGAATAGATTTACAAAATAATATTAAATCAAATAAGAAAGGATTTAATTATTATAATATTATGAAAAATATAACATCTTACTATAAAAATGATTTAAAAAAACATATGTCATTTAAAGGATGTTTATATAAATATATAATTCAAAGAAATTTATCTTTAGATATTTTGAATTTTTTTGATGTAGGTTATGCATGTAATAATTATACAAATATTATAAATAATTTTTCAAATGTATTAGATTTAAAAAAAAAATTAATATTTTGTGGTTTAGTTATAGATAAAGGGTCTAAAGTTTATGATCGTTTTGTTAACAGAATTATATTACCTATAAAAGATGAAAATGGAAATATAGTAGGTTTTGGTGGTAGAACCTTAATTGAGAATTTTAAACCAAAATATATAAATTCTCCAGAATCTATATTTTTTAAGAAAGGACATTTATTATATGGATTGTATGAAGCTAAAAAAAAATCAGAATTTCTTAAACAATTAATTATAGTTGAGGGCTATTTTGATGTTATAACTTTACATCAATATGGCATTGTTAATGTTGTTGCAACATTGGGTTCATATTTTACTGATAAGCATTTAGATAAAATAAAAAAATATTATAAAGAAATAGTTTTTTGCTATGATGGAGATGCCGCTGGGCGTTCAGCTACATGGAAATCTGCTAATAATTGTTTATCAATTTTATCTGAAGGTATTATTGTTAAATTTTTACTTTTACCAGAATCTTATGATCCTGATTCTTTTATTAGAGAAAATGGAAAAAAAAGTTTTTTAAATGAATTATCTAATTCTATATCTTTAATTGATTATATTTTTAAAAGAATATCTAAAAATATGAATTTAAAAAATATAGATGATAAATTAGTATTAATAAAATATATTAATGATTTAATAAAAAAAATACCTGATGCTGCATTTAAAAAAGTTATTTTAAATTATTTATTAAAATTAATAGAACAAAAAGAAAATATTGAATCTAGCATAAATAAAAATAAAAAGATAAATTATTTTTCTGATAATAAAAATAAAGATAGAAGTGATATTAATTTGCATATATTATCACCTATAATGAAATCTTTATTTTTATTATTAGAAAATAGATATTTAATTAATGATATTATTAATTTTGAAATAAAGAATATTAATCTTAAAGATATATATTATGAAATAGATGTATTTTTTTATGTTATAAAATTATTAAGAATTAATATAAATACAGATTTTTCTAATATTAATATTATAAAAAAATATAGAATTAATTTTTTAAATTCTGAATTTAATAAAATTATGATTTCTATGTCAAAAGATGAAAAAAAGAAAGAATTTAAAAGTATTATTAATTTAATATTAAAAGATAATTATAAAAAAAAAATTGATGAATTAATTAAAATGGCAGAAAATAAAAATTTATCAAATAAAAATAAATTATTGTTAGATAATTTGTTAATAAAAATACATAAATAAATATTATAGGTACAACTGTGTATAATTGTGATTCCGAATATATAAAAAAACAAGAGTGTAGTGATAATATAGAAATGTTAGAAGAAAATAATGAAAAAACATTTTCAAATAATTCTAATGTTATAATGGATGATAAATTAATACTAAAAGTAAAAGATCCCGTTAGAATGTATATGAAAGAAATGGGAAATGTAGAGTTATTGACAAAACAAGGAGAAATAGCTATAGCTAAAAGGATAGAAGAAGGAGTAAAAAGTATTATTTTTACTTTTGCTAATTATCCTAGAATATTAAATATTATAGTTGAAGATTATAATAGAGTTAAATTTGGATTTATAAAATTTTCTGATCTTATGAGCGGCTTTTTAGACGATGGTGATTATTTTATAGAAAATATTGATGAATATAATGCAGAAAATTGTAATTTAGATTTATATCTTGATAATAAAAGAATAAGAAAAATATTTAATGAATTAATTTATCTAATCATAGAATCCCAATTAATGGAAAAAAAATATGGTAGATATAGTATAAAAACAATTAGAATGTTTAAAAGATTGGGGTGTTTTTTAGTATTATTCAAATGGTCACCAAATATTATAGATAAATTAATGAATAATATGAGGGAATTATTAGAAAAAGTTAAAATTCAGGAACATATTATAATGGATTTATGTGTTAAAAAATCAGGTGTTTCTCAGGAGTTTTTTTTTAAATCATTTTTGAAAAATGAAACTAATTATTCTTGGATAGATTATTGTATTAAACATAATACCTCTTGTAATAAAAATTTAATTTTTTATAAAACTAGTATTTTATTAGCACAAAAAAGAATGAGAGAATTTGAAGATAAAATTGGTTTAAAAATTATAGAAATAAAGAAATTAAATAGAAATATATCTTTAGGTGAAATACAAGCTAGAATGGCTAAAAAAGAAGTAGTTGAAGCTAATTTAAGATTAGTAATTTCTATAGCAAAAAAATATACTAATAGAGGTTTACAATTTTTAGATTTAATACAAGAGGGAAATATAGGTTTAATGAAAGCTGTCGATAAATTTGAATATAGAAGAGGATATAAGTTTTCTACTTATGCAACTTGGTGGATTAGGCAAGCAATTACAAGATCTATAGCTGATCAAGCTAGAACTATTAGAATACCTGTACATATGATAGAAACAATAAATAAATTAAATAGAATAGTTAGGCAAATATTACAAGAAGAGGGTAGAGAAGCAACTCCAGAAGAGTTAAGTAGATATATGGGTATATCTGAAAGTAAAGTTAGAAAGATCATAAAGATAGCTAAAGAACCTATATCAATGGAAACTCCTATAGGTGATGATGAAGACTCATATTTAGGAGATTTTATAGAAGATAATTCCGTTGTATCTCCATTGGAATCTGCTAAAAAAGAAAATTTAAAAGAAATAGTTAAAAAAGTTTTAAGTAAATTAACACCTAGAGAATCTAAAGTACTTATGATGAGATTTGGTATAGGTATGAATACAGATCATACTTTGGAAGAAATAGGAAAACAGTTTGATGTAACAAGAGAAAGAATAAGACAAATTGAAGCAAAAGCTTTAAGAAAACTTAGAAAACCTAGTAATACTCATCACCTTCAAAGTTTTTCTGAAGAAAATTAATTATTTTGTTTGGTTTTTCTATTATTTTATTATAGTATATTTATATGATTAGGGCTTGTAGCTCAGTTGGTTAGAGCAGGGGACTCATAATCCCTTGGTCGTAGGTTCGAGTCCTACCAGGCCCATTTTATTTTTTTTAAATTATGTATATTTTATGAGTAAAAAAATTATCAAATCTTGTAATATAGTTTTTGATAAAGATGGAAAAATATCATCTTTTGATTCGAACTGTGAAAATCTTTTTAAGTATAATTGTTCTGAAGCTATTAGTGATAAACGTATATTTAATTTATTTCATAGTGATTATATAATGCATTTTATAAATAAATTTAATAATCTAATTAATGATAATAAATTAGTAATTAGAGAAGAAGTTTTATGTTTAAGAAAAGATGGAACAAAATTTATTGCAAATATTGTTTTAAAAAAAATAAACTTTTTTTATTCTTTAAGTGTAGAAGAAAATATTACAAGTGATTATACTTTAAAATCTATAAGTAGTTTTTTTGATAAATTACATATTATAATTAGAAGTAAGTATTTATTAGGTAGTATTATTCCTTTATTATTTAGTATTGTATGGTCTTTAAAAAAATATGATAATTTTTCTTTTAGTATGTTATTAATATTAACAATAGGTGTATTATTTTTTCATATATCAGCAAATACATTTAATGATTATTTTGATTGGGTTAGTGGAAGAGATAAATTGAATAAAGATTATATTTTATTTAGTACTGGAGGTAGCAGAGCAATAGATTTTAAATTTATTTCTGAAAAAAATCTTTTAATTATTTCAATAATTAGTTTTTTTATAGTATTAATGTCTGGAATTTTTATTATTTATACACGTGGAATTGAAATTTTATATTTAGGTGTATTTGGTGCTTTATCTGTATATTTTTATTCTGCTCCACCTCTTCATCTTGCCAGTAGATATGGTATTGGAGAATTATTACATATATTATGTTTAGGCCCTTTATTTATTTATGGATGTGTTTTATCATTAACTGGATGTGCTAGTTTTTTAGAATTTTATATAGGATTACCATTTGGAATACTTATAACTGCTTGTTTATTAATAAATGAATATCCAGATTTTAAATCAGATAAAATTAGTAAAAAAATAAATCTATCTGTTTTAGTTGGAGTAAAATATATACCTTATTTATTTATATTTTTAATATTTTCTGCTTTTTTATCTGTTATAATTTTAATTTTAAATAATTATTTATCTATTATTTTTTTATCTATATTTCTAACTCTTCCATATGCAATTAGTTCTATTAAATCAGTTTTTTTAATAGGCAATGGTAGAGAATTTATGTTAGAATCTTGTAGTAAGAGTTTTAAAATATATTTATTTTTTAGTATGTTTTTGATATTTTCTATAATTATAGAATATATTGTATATGGTTAAATCCTCGGTAGCTCAGTTGGCAGAGCAGGTGGCTGTTAACCACTAGGTCAGCGGTTCGAATCCGTTCCGAGGAGAAATATTTTTAATATATATTATAAAAATTAATTTTTTAAAAAAGATGTATTATATATATCAAATTTTATTCTAGAACCAAAAATTTGATATGTTGGATTATCTAATAATAACTTAGATTTAATATGTGATTTAATTATTATTATTTTTTTACATCTTTTTTCTGATATTTTTATTAATTCATTTGTTGTATTTATATGTGATTTTGATATTTTTTTTAAAATGAACATATATGTTTTTTCTATTGCTGAATTTTTAAGTTTTAAAAAAAATGGATCTATATATATAATATCAGGATACTTATCTTTTTTTAATTTATATAGTATTTTTCTAGCATCCCCATATATAATTTTTATATTTTTTATTTTATTTTTTTTTAATATGTATTTATATTCAAAATTCATTTTTTTTTTCAGTATATAAATTATTATTGGATTTTTTTCTATTATATTTATTTTATATCCTGCAGATGCTATTATAATAGCATCTTTTCCAAATCCTGCTGTTGTATCAATTATATTCGTTTTATTATTATATTTTTTTAGAATTTTTACTAATAATTCTTCTTTATAAAGGTTTATTCTTGAATCAATAGATTTTGTTTTTAAAGAAAAATTAATTATTTCATTATTAGTTTTTAGAAAGTATATTGTTGGTATTTTTTCTTTATTTATATAAAAATACATATTTATATCAGTAATATATATGTATTATATATAATAACATATAGAAAAAATAATAATGTTATTAGGAGCAAAGGTTTACCTCCAAATACTGTAAATTTTCCTTTAATATTTAAATTATATCTTCCATACCATATTATAATTGTTGGTAATAATCCAAGTAATATTGATACAAATATACCACTAAATTTTAATATAATTGTAAAACCTGATGTAAAATATATAGAAATTAAAATTGGAGGAACTATAGTTAATATGAATATTATTATATTATTTGGTTTATTATGATATATAAACTCATCATAAAAAAAACTATTTAAACTAATTGTAATTCCAATATATGATGTTAATATAGCAAATATTGAGAATAATAGTATATATTTTGATAAGAATATTTTTTTAATTTCTGCTTCTAACGTATATATAAACATAATATCAAAATTATTTTCATTAGCATTTAATATTAGAAGTTTATCATGATTATTTATTGGAAATATACCTAATATTGTTATTTGCCATATTATATATATAATCAAAGGTATTATTCCTCCAATAATTATAGAATATAATATTTTTTTACTATCTTTATTTAAATGTACTACTAGATTTGGTATAACAATACAAAATCCAAAGGATGTTATTATTAATGATAAATTATTAAAACTATTTTTTATATTAAATGTTAGT
>Ga0307987_1000144_pt1 | contig 43348 bp, 35 predicted proteins | sample EllFjometagen181_FD_203157 | JGI IMG/M metagenome (GOLD analysis project Ga0307987, IMG submission 203157) | Marine microbial communities from Ellis Fjord, Antarctic Ocean - #181 | ecosystem: Environmental > Aquatic > Marine > Unclassified | place: Southern Ocean | collected 2014-10-08 | reverse complement strand
GGGAGGGTGAGCCGAGCCCCGAGCGTATGGCGCGGTATGCGCGCCGAACGTGGGAGGGTGAGCCGAGCCCCCGGCGTATGGCACGGTATGCGCGCCGAACGTGGGAGGGTGAGCCGAGCCCCCGGCGTATGGCGCGGTATGCGCGCCGAACGTGGGAGGGTGAGCCGAGCCCCGAGCGTATGGCGCGGAAAGCCCCGCACCTCACTCCACTACGAAGTCCACCATCACCGGCAGGTGGTCGGAGCGGCCCAGCTCCTGGACCTCCACCGCCACGGGCTGCAGCTCGGGGCTGTAGAACACGTGATCCAGGGCCAATCTCAGCTCGAACCCCACCACCGTCCAGCGCCAGGTGTCCTCCCCCGTAGGCAGGGCGTCCGAGAAGCCGAGCTCCTCGAGCAGGGACAAGGAGGGGCCCCGCTGCTCGTTGAAGTCCCCCAGCACCACCGTGGGGAGACCGGGGTCGGTGAAGCTCATGTAGAGCTCGAGCTCTTCGAGCCGGTCGCCGCCGGTGGTGAACGCCCCCACCAGGAAGCCACCGTGCTCGCTGAAGGGTGGCTCGAGGTGCAGGCTCAAGACCTGGACGGGCCCCTGTGGCGTCTCCACCCTCACCAGCCAGGCTGGGAACCATCCGACAGGCGAGGGCAGCACCTCGACGGTCTGCACCGGGAAGCGGGACAGCAGACCCATGCCTCCAGCCCCCGGGCTGTCGATGAACTCGATGACGGCGTAGTCGTCCCCGTAGGCCTGGATCACCGCCTGCTCCCAGGCGGGGGTGGTCTCCTGCAGCAGCACCAGATCCGGCTGCCCCACGCCGATGGCGGCGGTGGTGGAGGGATCTCCCGCCAGGCCGTAGTTCAGGTTGTAGGTCTTCACGCGAAGCTCGGCCTCCGCGGGCTGAGGTAGCGGATCCGCGCCGGAGGACGTCCAGGACGAAGCGGAGACGCTGAGGGGCGCGAGAAGACAGAACAGCGTGAGCAGCAAGTGCATGGGTGACCTCTGATCTCACAAGGACACGCGGGGCCCGCCACGAGTTCCCGCGGTCCGCCGAGCCCGTGCTATCCTCCCGCGCATGTTGTTCCTGTTCGTAATGCTGGCGCTGGGCTGCACGCCCGACACGCCACCCGATGACAGCACGCCACCCGGTGACAGCACACCATCGGGTGAAACCAGCCCCCCCGACGAGACCGACACGCCCCCGGACGACAGCGTTCCCCCCGTCGTCCTGCCCCCGGTGCTGGTCAACGAGCTGATGTCCGACAACGACAGCGCCATCCAGCGCGACGACGGCGCCTACGAGGACTGGGTGGAGCTGTTCAACCACGGTGATGAGGCCGTGGATCTGTCGGGCTACGCCCTGAGTGACGACTGGACCGAGAAGGACAAAGCGCCCTTCCACGACGGCACCGTCATCGAAGCCGGCGGCTACCTGCTGCTGTGGGCCGACGGCAGCGATGAGCCGGGGCGCCTGCCCTTCAAGCTGAGCTCCCAGGGAGAAGGCGTGGGGCTGTTCAGCGCCGAGGGAGACTCGGTGGACTGGATCACCTTCCCCCCCCTGGCGGAGGACTACGCCTACGCCCGGCTCCCCAACGGCGACGACACCTGGGAGCAGCTGGCCCGAGGCACCCCCGGCGCCAGCAACGTGCGGGTCGAGGTCCAGAGCGTCGTGGTGGTGGCCAAGGGCTCCACCTGGACCTACCTCGACAGCGGCGAGTACCCGGGCGAGACCTGGGTCCAGCCCACCTTCGACGACAGCGAGTGGCCCTCGGGGCCGGCACCCCTGGGCTACGGCGACAGCCAGACCACCCAGGTCTCCTACGGCGACGACAGCTCCAACAAACACGTCACCACCTGGTTCCGCCACGGCTTCGAGGTCGCCGCGGAGACCCTCGAGGCCGCAAGCGAGGCCAGCGTCGAGCTGCGCGTGGATGACGGTGGCGTGGTCTGGCTCAATGGCGTCGAGCTGCTGCGTCAGGGCATGGCCGAGGGAGAGTTCGACGCGGACACCTACGCCTCCGACACCGCGTCGAGCGACGGCGAGAGCAACTACACCGCCTACGACATCGACCTGGCACTGCTGAACGCCGGCGACAACCAGCTGGCGGTGGAGGTCCACCAGGTCTCGGCCACCTCGAGCGACATCACCCTGGATCTCGCCCTCGAGGTCGAAGGCTGGGTCCAGACCACGCAGCTACTCCCGTAGCTCCGCGAACAGCTCCGCCCGCTCGTCGAGCCACCCGTAGAGGTAGGCCTTCTCGCCTTGGTAGTCGGTCCAGTCGTCCTTGCCGTCACGATAGCTGCTCCAGCCGCCGTAGCTGGTGTACGCGTCGGCCCAGTGGTCCCAGTCTCGCTGAGCCGACGGCTCGATCAGGGCGTAGTAGGCATCGAGCTGAGCGCTGAGCCAGCTTGGATCGAAGGGGCCGCCGGGCTGGGCCATGCTCCGATAGCGGGCCCAGAGATCGGCGTCGGCGGCGTCGAGGTCCTGGATGGCCCAGAACACCCTATTCCTGCTGGTGAAGTAGTTCAGGCTGCTCGAGTCCTCACGGTAGGTGCGCCAGTCCTGCCCCCAGGCGTGGTTGAAGTCCCAGGGCACATAGTGGAACACGGGCTCATCGGGGGCTCGCGCCAGGTAGGCGTTCTTGCCCGCCGAGTCTTCGGCCAGGCTGTAGTGGACCAGCAGGAACCAGTCCATGAACTCCGCCAGGTCCAGCCAGTCCCCCGCACCGTCCACCAATGCCTGGGCATCGGCGGCGTTGCCGGTGAAGCCCACCAGCGCGTCGAGCTCCCCATAGTCGTCCTCGGGGGCGCCTTCCTTCTTCTCGTAGCCGTCGTGCAGGGTGTCCTTGGCGTTGCCCCCCGAGTCGGTCAGGTAGAAGTTGCCGTCGTGGCTGACGGACTTGTACAGCCCGGCGTCTGGCTCGAAGCCCTGGTGCTCCAAGAACTCGTTGTCCACGCGATCCAGGGCCATGAACAAGCCCTGGTAGGCACCATCCAAGTACAGCACCGTGAAGAAGCTGCGGGGGGTCAGCCGCTCGACACCCCAGAACTCGGCCATGGCCGCCCACTGGTCGTAGACCAGCTTCTGGCGCACGTAGGCGTTGTCGTCGAAGGGGCTCACCAGCACCAGGTGGTCCCGGGTCACGCCCCACGCCGGGATGTCGATCTCAGCGGCGAGGAACTCGAGGGTATAGCCGGGCTTGGGGTAGTAGGAGCTGGAGGCCCCGCGGACCTTGATCATGGCCGAATACGCCACGCCCCCGAACACCAGCTCGGTGGCCGAGTAGCCCTCGCCGATCTCCGACCAGGTGCGGGCGTGCATCACGGGCAGGCCCCACTCTTCGGTGTAGTCGGCCGCGACCACGGGCACATTGTCCGCCGCGGCTGGGTTGTCGGCCACCCAGAAGGTGACGGCCTCGGCGCTGGGAAGCTCGCCGCTGACGCCCTGGGTGGTGACCTGGAAGACCAGGTCGATGCGTCCTCCGCTGGCCGGACCCGTGGGCCAGGTGACACGGGCGCCATCCCAACTCGCGCCGTCGGGCAGGGCCACGGGCACCAGGGCCGCAGACGTCCCGAGCTCGCCCCTGCAGCTGGGCGTGAAGGCCACCGCGTCACCCTCGAGGTAGTTGAGATCCACTAGGTCGGACGTCAAGGAGCAGGGCTCGGGGGGCTCGGGCCAGGCCTGCCCCCAACCACTTCCCGTGCCACCGTTGGTGACCCCAGGGGTGGGATCGGCGGTGATGATCCACTCGACGTCACCGTCCAAGACCCGCGCCGCGGCATAATCCGCCGCCTGCTGACCGAAGCTCAGCCCGTCGATGGGCGTGCCATCGGGTGCGTACAAACCAAGCTGCCCCCCGTGGGCATCCAGAGACAGATCCAGGTGGTCAGGGCCGAGGCTGGGGGCCGCGTCGGCCCACAACAACAGCCGGCCCCAGGCGGGGATGCTGAGCTGCTCGACGCGGTGCAGTCTGGGTTCACCGTGGTTGTTGCTGATGGTCCAGTCATCCAGATCCACCGGCTCGATGTTGGGGTTGAACAGCTCGATCCAGCCAGCATGGGCGCCGGTACCGTCGGTGGCGCCGGTGCGATTGTCGGCCATGAACTCGTTGAAGACCACCAGGGGCCAGTCGGGCTCGATGTGCTCGGTGGTGCCGGGGTCTTCACTGTCGAAGGCGCTGTCGGAGACACTGTCGGAGACACTGTCGGTGGGAGCGCTGACCAGCGGGCTGGGCTGGAACAGCTCACATCCCGCTACGGTCACCAAGCCCAGCGCCAACACGACCCGCAGCAATCAGGCTCCCAGCAAGTGGGCCACGTTGCGACGGGCCACCGCCATCAGGGTGAGCTGTGGGTTCACGCCGGTGCAGTCCGGCAGGATGCTGGCGTCGTTGATCCAGATGTTCTCGGTCCGGTGCAGCTTGCCCCAGGAGTCCACCACACAGCGGGTGTCCTCGCCCATGGGGCAGGTGCCGAACAGGTGAATGGTGGAGACGGTGAGCTGACCGTGGGGCAGGCCCGTGCGGAGCTGCTCGAGCTCGTCGGGACGGGTGATGGACGGCCGGCCGGGCAGCGGGTTGAACAGCTCGACAGCGCCAGCCTGGAACAGCAGGGTGCCCAGGGTGTGCATACCGTGGCCCAGGGAGGCCAGGTCCTCGTCGCCGCAGGGGTAGGACGTGAAGGCCTCGTCGAGACCCGGAATGTTGCGCACCTTGCCTACGCCCTTGCCTGTGACCAGCACGTAGAACAGCGCGATCTTGGGCCAAGCCTCGAGCTTGGCCTCGCGGTCTTCGACGTCGCCTCCCAGCCACATGACCAGGTGAGGCAGCGCCGCGTGGGAGCAGCCCAGGGTGAGGTTGGGCTTGAACTCCACCACCTGCTGCACGGGCACACCAGCGGAAGGATCGTTGACCTCGCGATCGAAGCGGGCCGCCACGCGCACCATGGGGTGCAAGCGCAGGCCATCGCCCACGATGCCTCGAATACCACTGCGACGCAGCACCAGGGGCGACTGGGTGGGGCCGCCACAGACGAACACCTTGTCGAAGCGGATCTCGATGCGCTCACGGCGACCGTCGGCGTGACGGGTGACGCCCACCGCCGACCGGGCGCGGCCACCGCGGAAGCGCAGCTTGCGGATGCTGGTGCGGGACAGCAGGCGACCGCCCGCCGCCAACAGGCGCGGCACCAGGGTGACGGTCATGGACTGGCGCAGGCCCTTGCCGACGCCATCGTCGGGGTACTGCCAGAAGCGCTGCACCTCGGAGGATGCCCAACCCAGCGCGTCGGCGCCTTCCTTGATGACCATGGACGCCGGGTCCAGCGGACCGGGCTGAGAGGCCACATGACACTCCCGCTCGACGGCCTCGAAGTGGGGCGCCAAGGGTTCGGGGCCGAAGTCCTGGATGCGGAAACGATCCCGCCAGTCCTCGAGGGTCCGGGGCATGATGGGGTGGGCCAGGGCCGCGTTGATCTCGCTACCGCCGCCGACGCAGCGACCCTCGACATAGGTGACCTTGGTCTTGCCGAAGGCCGGCGTGAGACCGCCGTTGCGGTACTTCTGGTCCATCTCGGCCATGGAATAGGCAGGGGCCGAGTCGTAGCCGAAGTGGCCGCCTTCCTCGACTATGAGGACATCGCGGCCGGCCTCGGCCAGCAGGGCTGCCGTGGTGGCTCCCCCTGGGCCCGAGCCGATGACGAGCACCTGGCAGTCGTGTTGGGTGCGGTTCATGCGTGGTGCTCCTCGTGCTCGGGGTGAAGCTCGGAGAAATACGCGAAGGTGGCCATCTTTCCGTAGAACTCCAGGAAGTCCTGGCAGAACGAAACGGGAGCTTTACGCCACAGCGCCACCTGACGCGCGCGCTGGGGTGGGCTCTGGAACCGGAACGGCTTGCCCCCCGTGATCATTCCGGACAGGTCGAAGAACACCGTGGCCCCCGCCATGGGCACGCCCAGGAAGCGAGGCATGATGGCGATGCGGCCACGCATGGCGTCGGCCGTGGCCGTCAGGGCGGACTCGTCCAGCGAGGACTCACTGCCCGCAGCCTCGGAGACCAGCGTGCGCACGATCTGGCTGACGACCGGGGAGAGCACACGCTGTGCACCGCGGCGGGAGAGCTCGGAGAGCAGAGACATGGAGCGACCTCGACCACAGCGCCGGGGGTCAGCGCCGAGGTGTGTCAGCTATTCAGGGCCGAGCGTCGTGCCCAGCGCGGACCCACGCACGCCCAGGAGCTGGGTGCGACCTCGGGCCCCGCGGTCATGGACCACACGGGTAGTTCGCTGTTCCACGCCGCCACCGGGATAGACTGGGTTCATGCAATCGGCCCGTCTCGCCAACGCAACGAATGACGTCCACCCGGCACACGCCACCGCTGGCAAGCGGCGGACGGGATCGAGTCCGTGAGCGCCAGTCCACGACTGCATCGCACGCTGCTGGCCGGAGCGTTCTTCCTCTCGGGCGCAGCCGCGCTGGGCCACGAGATGGTCTGGAGCCGCCTGCTCGAGCTGGTCTTCGGCTGCACCACCCTGGCGCTGACCGTCATCACCTCGGTGTTCATGGCAGGGCTGGCCCTGGGGGCCTTCCTGGCGGGTCGCCGCGCCGACCGCAGCGCTCATCCCATCCGGGTCTACGCCCTGCTCGAGCTCGGCGTCGCGGCATTCGCCCTGGCGTTTCCAGTCCTGGTGCGGGTCTTCGCAGACCAACTCCACCACCTGATACCCACCGAAGCCACCGCCCCCATGGCGGCCAGCCTGATCCGCTTCGGCGCCGGCTTCGTGCTCCTGCTACCCGCCACCGCCGCCCTGGGAGCCACACTGCCCTTCCTGGCCCGGCAGTACGTGCGCAGCATCCACAACGTGGGCAAGGACCTGGCAGTGCTGTACGGCATCAACACCATCGGTGGTGCCGTGGGCTGCTGGTACGTGGGCACCCGGGTGATCATGTGGTCGGGGCTGTGGAGCGCCGTGGGCCTGGCCGTGGGCCTCTCCCTGGCGGCGGCAGCCCTGGCCATGGTCGCAGCCCGGGGAATGACCGCCTCAGACCCAGAGCCGGCGCCGCCATCGCCCCGGGAAACGCCGAGTGAGCCGCTGCCACGGCGGGGCGTCCTGCTGGCGCTGGTGTTCGCCTCGGGCCTCAGCTTCCTGGCCTATGAGATCCTCTGGTTCCGGCTTCTGCGCCTGTACAACCCCGCCTCGGCCCTCGAGGGCTTCACCATCATCCTGGCAGCTTGCCTGGTGGGCCTCGCGGCTGGCAGCCTGCTCTTCCCCCTGCTGCAGCACAGACTGACGGGGCTGCGCGGCGTCGCCTGGCTCCAGCTCGCCCCCGCCATGCTGGGCTTCATGCCCTATCTCTGCCTGTCCTGGGTGCCGGAACACACCCACATCGGGGTGGGCCTGGTCCTGAGCTACGCCTCCATCATGGCCGTCTCCGTGGCCTACGGCATGCTCTTCCCCCTGTTCAACAGCCTGGGTGCCCGGGACTTCGATAAGCTCGGGGCCACCGTGGGAGAGGTCTACTGTTCGCTGACCCTGGGGAACATCCTGGGCGCGTTCCTGGCCACCTTCCTGCTCCTGCCCTTGGTGGGGCTACACGGGGGCCTGGCAGCCTGCGCCTTACTGAACGCCGTCATCGCTCTGTGCGCAGCCCTGGTGGCGGGCCGGCGCCCGCGGCTGCTGGTCTCCACCGTTGCAGCCGCTGCGCTGGTGGGGGTCCTGGTGACCGTCGCGCCGCGCCAACCCCACATCCCCACCCAGCCCGGCGAGCGGCTGTTGTGGTACCGCGACGGGCTCAGCGCCAGCTCCGCAGTCATCGAGCGGGAAGACAACGGCGAGCGCTTCCTGCTCACGGGCATCCTGTACTCGAGGGTCAGACCCGCCAGCATTCGGCTGGACATCCCCTTCATGATCCACCCCGATCCCCAGAATGTGCTGCTGGTGGGCTTCGGCACCGGGGTGAACGCCAACGAGGCCCTTGGCCTTAGCGACACGGTTTCCGTCACGGCGGTGGAGATCGACGGCAACCAGACCGAGTCCAGCGCGTTCTTCCTGCATGACAACGACGCCCTGTTGCAGCACCCCCGCTTCACCTTCGTCAACGACGACGGCCGCAGCTTCCTGCAAGCCAGCGAGCCGCGCTGGGACATCATCGCGGTGGACGCCAACGTCCACTACGGCTCCTACGATCTGTACACCAGGGAGTTCATGCAGCTGGCCTACGACCGCCTGCGAGACGGTGGTGTGCTCTCCCATCGCCTGGCCGTAGCCCAGCTGCCAGAGAACACCCGGCAGGCCATCGTGAGCACCTTCCTGTCCGTCTTCCCCCAGGCCTCCCTGTGGCAGGTGGGCGGCGACGTGAGGCTCCTGATGGGCACCAAGGGGCGCTTCGCCATCGACCTCGAGGGCATCACCGACCGCCAGGATCGGGGGGCCCTACTCGGAGTCGACCCCATCGACCTGCGCTGGCGTTTCCTGGCGGGCCCGGCCGAACTCGCGGACGGCCCTGCCAATGTCAAGCTCATTACCGACTTCCAACCCCGCTATTCTCGGCCGAAACTCCACCCGGACGAGGCCGAAATTCTGGGGCCATTGCTGAGAACTCAACCTGACGATGTTCCCCCCGGACAGCTCCACAAGCTGGACCAGCCTATGGACCCGGGTCCGTACCTCGTCACCCCGAACACCCCCTGACCCACACAGGCCCCCATGCTCCCGAACCACCCCTGCGCTGGCTTGGTCTCCGTCCCCAAGATCCTCGTGCCCTTGCACCAGACCACAGAGCTGGACTTCGGGCTCGAGCGCTTCCGGATCGAGTTCGGCGGTGAGCGGCTGCGCATCGAGCTCGACCCCGAGAACTTCACCCTGGTCCAGCTCAAGGACCAGCGTGTGGCCTACAAGGTACAGCTCCTGGGCAGCATTGTGCTCGAGGAAGAGACCACGGGCACCGTGGAGTGGCAGCCCTTCTTCCGCATCGAGTGGGAGGACGGCGCAGCGGCGCCCGAGCTCATCTTCACCAAGCCGCCCACACGCATCGTCCGCTTCTACGAAAAGGGGCAGGCCATCGAGCTGGGGGTCGAGCCGGCAACCCAGTACGAGGTCAAATACCACGACGGTGTGGCCGCGCTGTTCTCCCGCCGCAAAGACAACGACGGCTTCGACTTCAACTTCAGCACCGGCTTCAACGGATCGTTCTGGAAGGAATCCGACGGCTCCTGGATGATGAAGTTCAAGGGAGACCGGCTGTCCTTCGAGGACGATGGCAAGGACGCCCAGTCCAAGTTCCTGGTGTCCCGCTCGAAGTTCACCGACAACCTGATGCTGTACTTCTGGCACGGCGCCCAGGTCACCCTGCGCTGAGGACCACCCCATGCGCAGCCCATGCTCACTGAAGCAGGGGCTTGGGGATTAGCCGGCGTGTCCCCGCATGCGGATGGGCGACCGCCCGTCGCAGGGGGGGCGACTCTATCGGACCCACGCCACAGGCCAAGGGCGAAGACCCATACCCAACGAACCTCCGCTGGAGTACCCTGCTGGGACAGCCCTGCCCCGAGATCACCATGCGCACTCTCTTCCACACAAGCCTGATCCTGCTCTGCACCGCCAGCCTGTTGGGCTGCAAGGACGAACCCGTGGTGGTCGACGCCGCTGAGCCCGTGCTGCTCGGGCTCCCCTATGACGTCCAGCACGACTCCCTGACCCTCAGCTGGACCGAGAGCGGGCTGCCCAGCTTCGACCACTACGAGCTGTACCGTGCCGACGCGTCGGGCGTGTCCACCGAGGACACCCTGGTCTTCGACAGCGAGTACCCCGACGACACCATCCACATCGATGACGGCCTGGGTGCCTACCAGAGCTACTTCTACCGCATCTGGGTCCACAACAGCGCCGGCGACACCGCCGCCAGCAACGAGGTCAGCGGTACCACCGAGTACGACACCTCCCCCGCTGCAGTGGAGCTCGAGGACCCCACCGACATCACCGCCACCAGCATGATCCTGTCCTGGTCCCAGAGCCAGGCCGCCGACTTCGGGACCTACCGCGTGTACCGCTCGGATGAACAAGAGGTGGACCAGCAGGCCACCCTGGTGCACTCCATCAGCGACGTGGCCCTCACCGACTACCTGGACACCGGGCTCGCCCCGAACTCCACCTACTTCTACCGAGTCTACGTGGAGGATAGCTGGGGCATCGCCAGCGGCAGCAACGTGGTCACCGGCACCACCGTCAACACCGAGGCCCCATGGTGCGCCATCAGCCGAGCGCCCACCGTGCGAGCCATGGGCGAGCGCTTCGGCTTCGAGGCCACCGACTGTATCGACACCGCCACCGCGGTGGACGACCTCGCGGTGAGCTGGGACTTCGGCGAGGGGGACGGCTGGACCAGCGCCACCACCGACAAGACCGCCACCCACGCCTACAGCCGCCGGGGCGCCTACGAGGTCATGCTCGAGGTCAGCGACGGCACCTACACCTTCACCACCAGCACCACCTTGGTGGTCAGCGATCCCGTGCTGATGCCGGCGGATGACTACCTGGTGGGGCGCGAGGCAGGCAGCACCCCCTGGCCGGATCTCGAGCCCGAGCACCAGGTGTCCCTGTCCACATTCCAGCTGGACGCCTTCGAGACCACTACCGCAGCCTACGCAGCGTTCCTCACCGACCGGGGTGGCGCGGAAGGCAACCACTCCACCAGCATGCCCATCCAGGCCAGCATCGACGGCACCTACACCCCCACCCACGGCTGGGAGAACAAGCCCGCCGTGGGCGTCACTTGGTTCGACGCCGAGGCCTACTGCGCGTGGGCCGGTGGCGCACTGCCCACCGAAGCCCAGTGGGAAGCCGCCGCCCGCGGGCCCTTCGACGGCCCGAACTACGAGTATCCCTGGGGGGACACGCTCCCCGCCTCCATGGACCCGGTGCCCCTCAACTACAACAACGAACAGGGCGACGTGGTGGACGTGGAGTCCTACCCCGAAGGCGTGACGGTCTGGGACGCCGACATCCAGCTGTGGGAAATGGCGGGCAACGCCGACGAGTGGGTCGCGGACTTCTACGACCCCGACTACTACCAGTGGGCCATCGACAACAGCGACCTGGTGGACCCGCAGGGTCCGGCCACCAGCCCCTACGGCGGCGACGAACCCGAGTACCGGGTCAGCCGGGGCGGGAGCTTCTGCAACGACGACAACCCCGTCCGGGTCTCCTTCCGCTGCTACGCCGATCCGTGGCAGAGCGGACCCCACAGCTTCCGCTGCACCTGGCCCACCGAAGCCAAGGTGCTGGCCGTGGCGGGCGGCGAGCACAGCTGCAGCCTGGACACCGCGGGCTTCGTGGTGTGCTGGGGCGACGACAGCTACGGTCAGGCCCCCTCCCCCTCGGGTAGCTACACCCACATCGCTACCGGCCAGGTCCACACCTGCGCGGTGAGCACCGCCGGCGAGATCGAATGCTGGGGTTCCGACACCAGCGGCGAGGCCAGCCCCCCCAGCGGCAGCTTCTCCATGGTGGGGACCGGCTGGGACCACAGCTGCGCCCTGGAATCCAGCGGCGCCATCCAGTGCTGGGGCGCTGACGACTACGGCCAGACCGATGCCCCGTCGGGTACCTTCGTGGCCGTGAGTGCTGGCGACTACCACAGCTGCGCCATCGACACCCACGGCGCACTGCACTGCTGGGGCATGGACGACAACGGCGAGTCCACCCCCCCGGCGGGAAGCTTCACGGCCGTGGACTCGGGACACTTCCACAGCTGCGCCATCGACACCGACGGCGGTGCCCACTGCTGGGGCAGCGACGACGACGGGGAGTCCACCCCGCCGGACGACAGCTGGCTGCGCATCAGCGCCGGCCAAGGTCACAGCTGCGGGGTCACCAGTGCGGGCACCGCACGCTGCTGGGGCTCCGACTACTACGGCCAGGCCTCGCCCCCCGACGCAGGCTTCAGCGAGGTCTCCGCCGGCGGCCTGCACAGCTGCGGCATCGACAGCGACGGCCTGGTGCAGTGCTGGGGCCGCAACAGCTCCGGCCAGACCACGGTGCCCTAACTGGGCAGCGCCCCGCCGTGCGACCCAGCCAGGGCGGTCTCCACCGCTGCCAGCAGCGCCTCGCGGCTGACTGGCTTGCGCAGGACGCGTTGCTCCAGCTGTTCGGTGAACGCGGCGGCCTGGGGCGTGAAGGTCCCCCCCGTGAGGAACAGCATGCGTTCCGCCAGGGTAGGTCGATGTTCACGCATCCAGTCGTAGAGCTCCATGCCCGATCCATCGGGCATCATCAGGTCCGAGATCACCAAGTCGAAGCCGCCGTCATCGGCGAGGAGCCGCTGAGCCTCTCGCCCGGACAGCGCGGTCTCCACGTCGTGGGTCCTCGACAACACGCGCGACAAGGCCTTCGAGAGCATGGGCTCATCGTCCACCAGCAGCAGGCGCAGACGTTGCTGGGCATCGGCTTGGACGGACCGGGCCGCGCGGGAGGTCTCCACAGGAGAATGCTCGATGGCCGCAGGTGGCACGGGTTCCACCGGAGGCGCCTCGGAGCTGCGCGGTAGGCGCACCACGAAACGACTACCCACCCCCTGCTCGCTGTAGGCGTGCATGGTGCCCCCCAGGCCCTGAATGATGGCCAGGCTGATGGGCAAGCCGAGTCCCGCGCCCTGCTCGCTGCCCTTGGTGGAGTGGAAGGGCTCGAAGATCTCGGAGAGCGCTTCGGGGGCGATGCCCTTGCCGGTGTCCATGACCTCGATGCAGAACGACTCGGGCTCTTCCCACGTGCGCAGCGTGACAAGATGGGCATCCGCCTGTTCGGGGGGGATGGACTGGGCGGCGTTGACGATGAGGTTGAGGAATACCTGGCACAGCCGGCCTTCGTCCGCCATGACCAGCGGGAGAGGCTCCAGCTCGAGGACGACCTGCGCCCGGTGCCGCAGCTCGTTGCTCGCCAGGCTCAGGGCGCGCCCGAGCACCTCGGCCACGTCCACACGCTCAGAGGCGCCCTCGCGCTCGACCTTCGAGTACCGGCTGAGGTCCGCGACGATACGCGCCACACGGGCGGCGCCGTCCTTCGCATCGTCCGCCAGAGACACGAGATCCGCCACGGCGGCTGCGTCGATCGGCTGCCGGTCGTCCGCCACAACGCCACCCAGCGACGCGGACAGGTGCTCGAGGTTGGCCAGGACGTAGCTCAAGGGGTTGTTGACCTCGTGGGCCACGCTGGCGGCGAGCATGCCCATCGACGCCAGCCGCTCCCGCTGGGCGACGACGTCGGCCCGCTCCAGCCGACGTTGAGCCTGACGCCGGGCCGTGAGGTCGTCGAGGATGAGGGCCACACCGTACAGCTGCTGGTAGTCGTCGGCCATGGGCAGCGCGCGAAGGCCCACCAGGCGCTCACGCCCCCCGGCGAGGGTGAGCCGCCGCTCCACGGGAATGCCCACGGCGGAGAACCCACCGTCGAGGACCGCCTCCAGGGCGCGCCCGAGATCCTCGGCGCCGATGGCCTCGAGGACGCGGCCGGTGGCCCGCCGGGGCTCGACGCCCAGCAGCCGGCAGGCCGAAGGGTTCGCGAAGAGGATCCGATGGTCGGTGTCCAGCAACAGCACAGCTTCGCGCATCCCCCCCAAGATGTCCTGGGCGGCGCTCTCGGGCGTAAAGGCCAGCAGCCCGTAGCGACGGATGGACAGCGCAATGCCCCCCGACCAGATCAGCACCCCGAAGTGGCTGAGGCCAGGCATGGGGGAGTCCACCACCAGAGGCTGGGCGTACCCCGTCAGCACTGCAACCGTCAGGCTGCAAATCCCGGCAGTAAACATCATCCAGGCACAGCGACGTTCCCGCAGACTTCTCGCCCGCAGCCCCCACCGGGCCAGCAACGTCAAGCCGACGATGCAGTAGACGCCCATGTAGACCACCCACACCCAGTACAACGGCAGCGAGGGATCCGACAGCTCGGACCAGCCGAGTGGGGTCTGAAGCATTTCGCTGGCCACAATGGGACCGCGCACGGCGCCGCCGCACAGGACCATGGCCGGCGTATACAGCAGCGCCAGCTGCCAGGTGGGGATCTGGCTCCGGTTTCGACGGGTCAAGACGATGAAGAAGTTGAGCAGCAGCGCTGGAGACAGGCCCCATCCCAGGGTGCCGAGCTGGTTCCAGAAGGTAGCGGAGGCCAGATCGGGAGCCGCCACGAACAGGCCATAGCAGGCCGACCAGGCGAAAAATGCCACGCATAGGAAGGCAAACAGACGGTTGGCCAGTGAGCGGGGGTCCTCGAACAGGACGAAGGCGGCCAGGGCCACATGCGCCACAGCAGCCGCCAGGCTGAGGGTCTGGATGAGCAGTGCCGGCTGCAAAGGGAACATGGACCATCACGCGTGAGGGAAGACCAGAATCGTAGACTATCCGAAGAGCTCGGCCAACCATCTATCCGCCCATCCGACGGTATGGCCCGCCACTCCGCTAGTCCTGGGCGATGTCCCACTTGGTGCGAGAAGAAGTGGCCTCGAAGGCGGCCTGATCCGAGAAGAAGGTGCGCTGCTCCTTCTCCACCGCGTCGATGAACAGCACGAAGTCGTACTGGGGATCGTCGCTCTGCAGGCTCTCGGCGAAGTGCTGGGCCATGAGGTTGGCCGGCAGGGTCACTCGACCCGCCACCCGGACCATGGGCAGATCGAGCCCCTCCTTGCCGTCGGCCGGCCGATAGGCGCGCCAGACCAGCTCAGTGCAGACCAGGGTGTGGTCTGTGGCGAAGTCGAAGTCGAAGTCGTAGGGCTTGCCCCAGTGGGAGAAGGCCTCGATGACGGCCTGCACCTTGGCCACCTTGTCCAGCCGCGGCCGCACCGCCGCCAGGTAGTCGCCGGAGACATGCCCCATGGTGTTGAAGACCACGCCTTCGCCGATGGCCTCGATGACGTGGTTGGTTTCACCTTCGTGGCCCAGCTTGTAGTGAATCCAGGCCGTGGGGAAGCTGGCCTCGAGGAAGCGGGGCAGGCTGGTGCGCTCGCCGGTGGTCCGCTCCAGCCAGTCCAGCACCGCGGGATCGTCGGACCAGGCCTCGAGATCGTCCGGCGTGCCCAGGTAGAAGATGGCGTGGGGCCAGAAGCCGGGCAGGCCCACATTGCTCAGATACCAGTTCTTACGGGAGATCATGATGTCGCCGGGCATGAGCATCCCCGCGGCCTGTTCCTGCTGCTCGGGGGGGATGAGGTACCAGCCCACCCGACGCACACGCACATCGCCCATCCAGTCGGCGGTCTCTTTCTGCACAGGGAACCAGACCCGCCGTACCGAGCGCTTGAGCACCTGGGCGTCGGCACGCACCGTCAGTGCGGCCCTATCGATGGGCGCCACGGCCTCGATGACCGTCAGGTGGCGCTCACAGCCGTCCCACAGCCAGGCCACGCCGAGGTCTTGGGCCTCGCTGCGGCCCCGCAGGCCCTTCTCGAGCACCTTGAGGTAGCGCTCACCCGCCACCACCCGGGCCTGGTCACGGGTGCCCAGCAGCTCTTGGCGGAAGTGGCTGAAGCTGTTCTCGGGCAAGCCATGGCTGGGGTGAGGCACGTCCAGGAACTTCTTGGCGCTGGGGTTGGCCAACACCCGCTGGCTGAAGCGAGCCGCCTTCTCGTATAGCGCCAGCTCGGCCGCGTAGGTGAGCAGGTAGGAGCGCAGGTGGTAGCGGCGCTCGACCCGTGAGGGATCAAAGCGGTACCAGTCCTCCCAGAACACCCGGATGGCGTCCAAGGCGACGGCGTAGTCCAACAGAGCGGCGTAGGCATCGAGCAGCAGGGCCTCGTCGTCGGCGGTCAGGGCGTCCGTCTTGCCCGGCGCCGGCACCCCCTGAAGCTCCAGCTCCATCAACAGCCGCTCCATGCCCCGCTCGTGCTGGCGGTAGGCCTCGGCGTCCAGCTCGAAGGCCTGCTCGAAGTCCCCCACCGCCATGTCGGTGAGAGGCGAGGGCTCCTGCTGATAGTGGATGCCCAGGCGCACACCCAGGGCCAGCGCCATGAGCACCAGCACAAAGACCACCCGCTTGCGCAGGCGGACGCCCTGGGGAGAGGCCGCCACCAGCTTGCCCCGCAGCAGCTTGCCCAAGGCGATGAGCGCCAGGGCCAGCACGGTCCAGACCAGGGTGATCTCGAGCAGCGACGGCAGCAGGCGCATACCCTGGTCGGCGGCGTAGAAGCCCGCGAGGGCCCCGACACCCACCGGGAGCATGGCCTGGCCACCGAGGTCGATGAGTCGTCCGGCACGCACGACGCGGGTGTCGTCGATGGGCGGGCTGTCAGGGGTCGGGGTGGTTTCCATGTCCCGCGACTAACAACCCAGCCGCGGCTCCACGAACAATGGGCCGCCGACCCCGGAACGACGGCGGCGCCAGGACGATAAAAAGCCCAGGACCCCGCAGGGGCCTGGGCCTTTCGGTCGAAGCGATCTACTCTTCGACGCGTTCCTTCAGGGTCTTGCCCGGACGGAAGTAGGGATAGTTCTTCGCAGCGATTTCGATCTTGTCGCCGGTGGAGGGGTTGGTTCCCACGCGGGCGGCGCGACGACGGGTACCGAAGGTACCGAAGCCGGGGACGGTGACCTTGCGGCCAGCGTCCAGCTCGACGGCGATGATGCCGTGGCGGGGACGGGCGTCGAAGAGCAGGGTGATGACTTCCATGGCCTTGACCTGGCTGAGTCCCGACTTCTTGGCGAGCTTGGCTGCCATTTCCTTCTTGTTCATGATGAAACCTCGTGTTGGGTGAGTGTCCCCGCGCGGCGACCATCGCCTGCGGAAGCGTTGAGCAGACTGTCAATACCGCCGGACTGCGCAGGCGGCGAGTTCGACGCTCAGCAATGTACCCATTCCGACACAAACTGCACTTGTTCAGCCTGTTTTTTAGTTATTATAGGACTGCCAGAACACGGACGACATGGGGATCTAGGCAGTGTGATGCGGAGCCTCGATCCCTGTTGACCTACCGCCTGGGCAAGACGGACTCCAAGATCGACGACTGGCCCCTATCACAAGCCCTTGGCTTCGGACGTACAGAGCTCCCAAAACCAAGATAGTCCAATCCATCTCAGCCTCGGTTCCGTGGCGTGGGGCTCAAGGGTGGCGGATGGGTGAGCCCCCCTGGCTGGTGGAGCTGTCGCCGCTCTGCGTGCCTGTCAGCCGCCGCATCTGAGGGGTGGGGCGCGCCTCGAGGCCAGCCTACCCGCCGGTATCACTGCCGCAATCGTCACTCATCAAAGCGTCGATATCGGCGCGATCGCCCCCAGCGAACACCGATCCGCCAGCGTTATCGCAGATGGGATCGGCACCGCGGAATACAGCCGGCAGGCGGAGGATGCATACTCCTTGGACATGTCTTGGCCGAGCTCATCCTGCTTTTCAGGGGAAGGGCCGAAGCAGGACCTTGAGGGTGTCGGGATGAGCGGCGCGATCTAGAGCGAGCACGCCCTGTTCGAGGGGCAAGGTAGCCGAGATAAGCGGGCACGGCTCCACCAACCCGGCGGCCAACAGGCGTAGGGCCGGGGCGAAGGGACCGCAGCGCGAACCCAGCACGGTGATCTCATGGATGACCCAGGGCACGACCGGCGGTGCCGCGGGGTCGGCCACCGTGGTCTTGAGCACCAGGGTACCGCAGGGGCGCACCAGTGTGCTGGCCAGGGCCAAGCCATCGCGGTGCCCGGTGCACTCCACCACCACATCGGCGCCAGCCAAGGCCGAAGCATCGGAGGCGAGCACGGGCTCGATACCGACAGGCAACAACGCCAGGCGGGAGGGGGCGAGGTCCACCGCCTGGATCTGAGCGCCGGTCAGCGCCAGCACCCGAGCTACCAGCTGCCCCAAGCGACCGGCGCCCAACACCACCACGCGGCTCGACGGGTGTAGGTGGAGCTGCTCGAGCACCCGGCAGGCCGCAGCCAGGGGTTCGACGAACACCGCCGCCTCGTCGCTCACCCCGTCAGGGACCAGGTGCAGGTTGGCCTGGGGCAGAAGCACCCGCTCTGCGAAGCAGCCATCGCGCCCATCGATGCCTAGCGTCGTACGATGGGGGCAGTGGGTGGGGCGGCCGGCCAGGCAGGTGGTACAGGCACCGCAGGGACAGTTGATCTCCCCCACCACCCTACGCCCGACCCAGGCGGGATCGTCGGCCTGCTCCACCACAGCGACCAGCTCGTGCCCCAGCACGCCGGTGAAGCCCATATAGCCCCGGCACAGCTCGAGGTCGGTGGCGCAGACGCCCACCAACAAGGGTCGAAGCAGGGCCTCGCCTGAAACCGGGAGTGGGTCTGGGTGGTCCTGGACCACAGGTCCTGTGGTGGTGAGCACCAGCGCGCGCATCGTGCCTCCTGGACGGTGGATGGCGACTCCTACTACGCTGGACCCAGGAGATCCGCCCATGGCCCACCCCGCGAGCTTCCTCTTCATCGCCAGCGCCCTGCTGCTGGCCGCACCGGTCTGGGCAGGCAGGCGGGATCGCAGCGCCGAATCCGCAGAGACCGCCCCCCCCGGGTCAGCCCGAAGGCTACACCCAGGTCGAGGTGGTCACCGTGATGCCCGCCGATGGCGGCGCCACCGTGCTGCTGGCCGATGCGGACAGGGAGCTGGTGGTGCCCATGGGCGTCGGCGGCACCGAGGCCTTGTCCATCGCCCTCCGCGCCGAGCGCCGACGCTACGAGCGGCCCCTCACCCACGATCTGGTGGACACAGTGATCCAGGAGCTCGGTGGCGAGCTGACCGAGATCCGCATCGACGCCCTGCGCTCCCAGGTGTTCACCGCCACAGCCACGCTCACCCAAGGAAAGGTGGCCAAGCGCATCGATCTGAGGGCCAGCGACGCCATCGCTCTCGCCCTAGGCAACGGCCTACCCATCTGGATGGCCGACCCGGTCCTGGCCGAGACTGGCATCCCCTGGAAGGACTTCCTGGGCGAGCCCCCAGGTGAAACCGAGCTGATGCTCCCGGACGATTTTCAGCCGGAGATCTGAGACCCGACGAGCTCAGCGGACGACAACAGACGCCACCCAGTGGACGGGGATCGCCACCCAGATGACGGGGTCGGACCATCATCGGGTGATCAGAACTCCAGGCGCAGCTCGCTGTGCACATCGGCACCCAGGGTGGTCCACAGGACGCGCTGCTGAGGGTCGTAGGACACCGGCGCGCCATCCCAGGGATCGGTGGGCACCCGAGCGAGGAAGGATGGCACCAGCGTAGCCAGGCTGGCCGGCGCTTCGGATTCGGCTTCGGGGTGCGCCCGGAGATGTCGCTGCACCCCGACCCACGCCACCAGCAAGGCACGGCGGGAGCGCAGCCGGTCCACTTTGTCGAAGAAGCCAGCGTAGGAGGGCGTGGCCAGGTCGAGCATGATGCGCCCCACCGGATTGTCCAGCTTGGTGCCCGGCTCGAGCCAGGACGCGCTCTGCAGCGGCTCCCAGTCCGGGACCTGCCGCTGGGACCCGGGCTGCAGCGACGAAGCCGCGAGGGTGTGACAGCGCTGGCGGGCCAACATGATGGTGCGATCGGCGTCGTAGAAGGGGAAGCAGCACTCCCGTCCCGGCATCCCGGACGGCGCATCGGACTCCGCCAGACCGCCGGGTTCAACGGTGGCGAAGAGCTCGCTGTAGCTCTGGTGGCGTAGGTCTTCGAGCAGACCCTCGGCTCCACGACACTCGCCCAGGATGGCGCCTTCGAGGCCCGAGGGGAGCAGCACCGCCGCCTCGAGCTCAGCGGCGAGCACCGCGAGCATGGCGTCGCTGGGGGGCTGCACCCAGGTGACCAGCTCCACGATCTCGCTCAGGGCCTCGTCGCTGATGGCCTGGCCCACCATGGCGCTCAGCAGGTTGCCACCCCCGTGCTCCAACATCAGCCCCAGCCGCGCCACCCGCAGCATCTCAGCCAAGGCCTCGTCCGAGCGTTCCACCTGTGTGTAGCGCCAAGAGCGCACCAGCCGGGCCCTGGCCAGCGCCAGCACATCCAGGAAGGGTGGGATCTCATCGTTGAACCCCCAGGACTCCATCTGCAGCCCCGAGCTCTCGAGCAGCGTGTCCATGGCCGTGATGGCAGGGTCCAGCCCGTCGGGCAGCAGCAGATCATCGGAGGGTGGACCAGTGGTGCTCAGCGCGTCGCCCAAGGCAGAGTTGTCCAGGGTGTCAGGGACCCGCGCGATCATCTCATCCAAGCGTACCCGCGCGTCGGGATCCACAGGCAGGGCGGGCTCGGGAGCCACGAGGGGAGCGACATCCTCGGGCCAGATGGCGGACACCTGCACGGTGGACCACGCCGCCCAAGCCACGAGGATCAACAAGAGGAACAGGGCCACGATCCCAGCGAGCACCAAGGGGATCATCAGCCATGCGGCACGAGTCCTGGAGGCGGCCATGGAACCCTCCCTCGAAGCGTGGGGTTGGGGGGACGTTCCCCTGGAGGATATCAGGCCTGCAACCCAGGACCGTTCCCTTGTTCCAGTCCATCGCCTACGACCACCTCTACAGCACCTGGTCCGTACCCCTGTGGGTCGCGGCTGTGGGAGCGTTGCTCTGCCTCGCCGCGGGCGTGTGGGCGGCGGTGGCCGCTCAGCGGGGCCCAAAGCCATGGCTGCTGGCCCTGCTGCTGACCCCCGCGTTCGCTCTGCTGCTGCTGGCTCTGGGCCTCGGCCCGGTCTGGCTCGCCGGGGTCTACGGGAGTGGGCTGGAGATCGAGGCCGCGGGGCCCATGCCCTGGCGGGTGTTCCGCCCGCTCATCGGGGGAGAGCTGGTGGCTTGGTTCGCCGCCACGGGCGCGGTGGGCCTGGGGGTGGTGGTGCGCGCCGTGCTCGGCGGCCCCTGGCGCACACCGGAGAACATCCCTCCCATCGGGCTCGCGGCGCTGGGCCTGACGCTGGCCGTAGTGGGCCCGGTGCACGCCGCGCTGCTGATGGCCTGGGGACCGCTCCCCACCCTCGAGGGGCTCGACGGGGCCAGGGTCCACATCGGCGCCAGCCTGGATCTCGAACCCCAGGTAGGCGGCACAGGTCATGCCGGGCACTGCGACACCCAGCCCCTGGTGTTCACCCCCACCGAGCCCGGGGAGGTCCAGCTCCGACTGCGAACCCACTGCGGCGTTCTGGGGGTGGAGCGCGCCATCTCCGCCACCGGCGGAGAGGACCGAGGGCCCGAGGGTTTCCCCCTGGTGGCCGGTCACCGCTGGACCTGGCGCCACGTGCGGGAGTGGCACAACCAGATGTTGTGGTTCTTCCCGGAGCACGGCCGCCACGAAGGCCCCGACCGCTACCTGCGGGTGGAAGGCTCCAGCCAACACGGCGGTCTGAACACCTGGACCCTGCACGATTGGTCCGTAGAAGAAGGCGATCCCAATGAGCACCGGGTCTATCGCTGGGACGGCAAGCTGCTGTCCATGATCGACGATGAACCCAGCGACATTGAATTCTATCGCACGGAAGATACCACCGGCGGTGGCGGCGATGACGAGCCGGCGTGGCAGGGCTGCAGCTTCGGACTGTTCCCCAACAACGACTGCCGCTGCCTGCTGGCCCCCCACGCCGAGGCGACCCTGCCCGGGCCCTCGCTGTGCACGCCACAGCGAGGCGCCGGGGACGATCTGCGGGCCATCGGTAGCGCGTTGCTGGCGGTCATGACCATCGGCCTGGTGATCGTGGATCCCGACGACGATCCTCGCTGGGTGTTGGTGCGCTCCGAGGCGAACACCCCGACGCCCATCATGGTCGAGGAATGATCCCGGACAGGCTCGCGGGAGGGAGACGATAGGGCCGTCGGCACTGGGTGAGGAACGCTACAACATCGTCTTCGGTCTATGTGCTAAACCCGGAATCCCTCGAGCCCCGGACCACTCCATGGACAAGAAGATCATTGCTGGCATCGGCGCAGGCGCCTTCATCATCGCGCTGGCACTCCCCCTCTCCAACATGAACGCGCGGACCCTGGACGCATCGGTGGCCAACCGGGTGACCCACCCCGCGCTGAAGGCACAGCTCGACTTCTACGCCAACAGCTGCGTGGACTGCCACAGCGCCACGGGGCTCACCCCCTTCTACGCCAGCCTGCCCGTCGCCAGCAGCATGATCGCCGAGCACCGCGAAGAGGCCATGCGGTACTGGGACGCCGATCGTGAGCTGTTCGTGGACGGCCTGCCCAGCGAAGCGGCACTGGCCAAGATCCAGCAGGTGTTGGACAACGGCTCCATGCCGCCGTCGAGCTACACGGCCATGCACTGGAACGCCTCGGTCTCCGCCGACGAGCGCGACGTCCAGCTGGCCATGATCCGCACCCTGCGTACCGAAGCCAGCCCCGGCTACGACGACCCCAACGATCCTCTGCTGGCCCGCGCGGTGCTGCCCATCGTGGACACCTCCGGCTCCCTGGACCCGGCCAAGATCGAGCTCGGCCGTAAGCTGTACAACGACACCCGCCTGTCGGTGGACAACACCCTGTCCTGCGCGTCCTGCCATGGCTTGGACATGGGCGGCTCGGACGAAGCCGTGAGCTCCACAGGTGTGCAGGACCAGAAGGGTCCCATCAACTCCCCCACCGTCTTCAACTCCGTGTACGCCGTGGCCCAGTTCTGGGACGGTCGCGCCCACGATCTGCAGGCCCAGGCCGCAGGGCCCGTCGAGAACCCCATCGAGATGGGCGACAAGTGGGACGACGTGGTGGTCGAACTGGCCCAGGACCCCGTGTTCGTGGCCGAGTTCATGGCGGTCTACGGCCCCGAAGGCTGGCTCCCCGAGCAGCTGCCCGAGCCGGCTGAAGACGGCACCCTGGTGGCCCCCACCGAGCTGACCGCCGACGCCCTGACCGACGCTATCGCCGTGTTCGAGATGACCCTGGTCACCCCTGACAGCCCCTTCGACCGCTGGTTGAAGGGCGAATCCGACGCCATGAGCGCCGACGCCATCGCCGGCTGGGAGATCTTCGACGCCAAGGGCTGCGACACCTGCCACGCCGGCCAGGCCATGGGCCAGACCAGCTTCGAGAAGATGGGCGTCACCGGCGACTACTTCGCAGCACGGGGCAACCCCACCGACGTAGACAAGGGCCGCATGGGCGTCACCGAGGACGCCGCGGACATGCACCGCTTCAAGGTCCCCACTCTGCGCAACGTGGCGGTGAGCTGGCCGTACTTCCACGATGGCGCCACCCGCGACCTCGCCGACGCCGTCCGGACCATGGGCGAATACCAGCGTGAGCACGAGCTCGCCGACGACGAGATCACCAAGGTCGTGGCCTTCCTCGAGTCCCTGACAGGTGAGTACAAGGGCGAGTCACTGTAGCGCAGAGATGACCGTCAAAGATCCTGATCTCCGCTGGGAGTGAGACGGACCGTCTCATGATAGAGGCGCCGTCCCTCGACACTCCCGGAGTGACAGATGACCCGCTACGACTCGGTCTTGGACCTGGTGGGGAACACCCCCGTCGTCCGCTTGAACAGCGTTGGAAAGGAACTCGCCTGCAACCTCTGGGGCAAGTGCGAGTTCCTCAACCCCGGTGGCTCCGTCAAGGACCGCATCGGCGTGCGCATGGTGCTCGAGGCCGAAAAGTCCGGCCGCATCCGTCCCGGTGACACCCTCATCGAGCCCACCTCGGGCAACACGGGCATCGGCATGTCCATGGCCACCGCCGTGCGTGGCTACAAGATGATCATCACCATGCCCGAGAAGATGAGCATGGAGAAGCAGTGGACCATGGAGGCCCTGGGCGCGGAGATCATCCGCACCCCCACGGAAGCTGCCTGGGACGCCCCCGACAGCCACATCGCCATCGCCCAGAACCTCGAGGCCGAGCTCGAGCGGGCCCACATCCTGGACCAGTACTCGAACCCTGACAACCCCGACGCCCACTACGAAGGCACCGGGGCCGAGATCCTGCGCGACTTCGGCCAGGACCTCCACATGGTGGTCATGGGTGTGGGCACCGGCGGCACCATCACCGGCGTGGCCCGCAAGCTCAAGGAAGAGATCCCCCACATCAAGGTCGTGGGCGTGGACCCCTTCGGCAGCATCCTGGGCGGCGGCACGGAAGTGAGCAGCTACCAGGTCGAAGGCATCGGCTACGACTTTTTCCCCGAGGTGCTCGAGAACGGCCTCATCGATCGGTACATCAAGACCGCCGACAAGGAGTCCTTCCTGATGGCGCGCAGGCTCATCCGCGAAGAGGGCTTGCTGGTCGGCGGTTCCTCCGGCGCGGCCATGTGGGCGGCGCTACAGGTGGCCGGCGAGCTCGAAGAAGGCCAGAACTGCCTGATCCTTCTGCCCGATTCCATCCGCAATTACATGACCAAGTTCCTCTCCCCCGAGTGGATGAAGGAACAGGGCTTCATGCCCGAAGAGGAGTAACGATGCATTTCGACACCAAGGTTGTTCGCGCAGGTATCACCCCCGATCCCACCACCGGCGCCATCGTCCCGCCCATCTACCAGAGCGCCACCTTCGTGCTCGAAGAAGTCGGCAAGGACAAGGGCTTCGACTACACGCGCTCGTCCAACCCCACCCGCTTCACCCTCGAGCGCAACCTCGCGGCCATCGAAGGCGCCGCCCACTGCGCCACCTTCGCCTCGGGCATGTCCGCGGTGGACGCGGTGATGAGGACCTTCTCGGCGGGCGATCACATCGTCAGCTCCGATGACGTCTACGGCGGCGTCTCCCGGCTCTTCGACCAGTACCTGAGCCGCTTCGGCATGGAGTTCACCTACGTGGACTCCAGCTTCCCCGAAAAGGTCGAAGCCGCAATCCGGCCCAACACCAAGATGATCTGGATCGAGACCCCCACCAACCCGCTGTTGAAGGTCTCCGACGTCAAGGCTCTGGCCGACCTGGCCCACTCCCGTGGCCTGCTGCTGGGCGTGGACTCCACCTTCGCCACACCGGCCCTGCTGCGGCCCCTCGAGCTGGGCGCCGACATCGTGATGCACAGCACCACGAAGTACCTGAGCGGCCACAACCAGATCATCGGCGGTGCGCTGATGACCGACAGCGACGAGCTGCAGGAGAAGTTCCGCCACGTGCAGAAGTCCATCGGCGCGGTGGCCAGCCCCAACGACTCCTGGCTGATCCTGCTGGGCCTCAAGACCCTGAGCCTGCGCATGGAGCGCCACTCCAGCAACGGCCTCGCCGTCGCCAAGTGGCTCGAGGCACACCCCAAGGTGGCCCGCGTCACCTACCCGGGCCTCGAGTCCCACCCGATGCACCACGTGGCCAAGAAGCAGATGTCCGCCTACTCCGGCATGATCAGCTTCGAGCTCAACGGCGGCATCCCCGCCGGCGTCACCCTGCTCAACGCCGTGAAGCTCTGCGCCCTGGCCGAGTCCCTCGGCGCCGTCGAGACCATGATCACCCACCCGGCCACCATGACCCACGTCGAGGTCCCCCGCGAGCAGCGCATCGCCCGCGGCCTCACCGACGGCCTGTGCCGTCTGTCCGTAGGCATCGAGCACGTCAGCGACATCATCGCCGACCTCGAGCAGGCCCTCGACCAGGTTCAGTAGTCCCTTTCCGTCCCAGCACCTCACTCCATGGGGGTCCCATGTCGCCCGTCGTTCGTTTCCACAGCACCAACCACCAGGACATGGACAAGAGCCTGGCCCACGCCCTGCTCAATGGGCAGGCGGCCGACAAGGGCCTGTTCATGCCGGAGCCCATCCCCCGCTTCGATCGTCGTGAGCTGATCCGGCTGTCCCAGTGTTCGTACCCAGAGCTCGCCTACGAAGTGCTCTCTCGGTACGTGGATGACGAGTTCTCGAACGAAGAGCTGCTGGGGCTATGCCACAGCGCCTACGACTACCCAGTGCCGCTGGAGCGGGTCACGGCCCGGCGCCATGTGATGCGGCTGGACCAGGGCCCCACGGCCAGCTTCAAGGACTTCGCGGCCCGCATGATGGGCCGTATGCTGGGTCGCCTGGTCAACGCCGGCGAGCCGCCCCTGGTGATCCTCACGGCCACCTCGGGCGACACCGGCAGCGCGGTGGCCCAGGCCTTCGCCGGGGTGGACAACATCTCGGTGGTGGTGCTGTTCCCCGTGGACGAGGTCAGCGAGCGCCAGCGCAAGCAGATGACCACCATCGGCGGCAACGTCCGCACCATCGGGGTGCAGGGCAAGTTCGACGACTGCCAGGCCATGGTCAAGCGCGCCTTCACCGATCCGGTGGTGGGCGGCATCCGCCTGTCCTCGGCCAACTCCATCAACATCGGCCGTCTGCTGCCCCAGTCGGTCTACTACATGCACGCCTACCTGCGCCTGGCCAAGGTCACCGAAGGCGAGCGCATGATCATCTCGGTGCCCTGCGGCAACTTCGGCAACCTCTGCGGCGGCCTGTTCGCCCAGCGCGGCGGCCTGCCGGTGGAGCGCTTCGTGGTGGCCACCAACGCCAACGACGAAGTGCCCATCTTCTTCGACACCGCGGCCTACAGCAAGATCGAGCCCAGTCGCACCTGCATCTCGAACGCCATGAACGTGGGCCACCCCTCCAACCTGGCCCGACTTGTGGGTCTGTACGGTGGCCAGCTCGACGAAGTGGGCGTGCTGCACAAGGTTCCCGACATGGAAGCCATCCGCCGCGACATGTGGTCCACGTCCGTCAGCGACGAGCAGACCCGCGCGTGCATCGCCCGTACTTGGAGTGAGCACGGCGTGATGCTCGAGCCCCACGGCGCCGTGGGCTGGGCTGGCCTGGAGCGCTACTTCGAGGCCGGCTTGGCCAAGGAAGACGCAGTCGCCGTCAGCCTCGAGACCGCCCACCCCGCCAAGTTCCCCGACGAGATCCTCAGCCTCACCGGCATCGATCCCGCCGTCCCGCCCAGCCTGGCCCGCATCGAGCAGCTCACCGAAGAATACCCCACCATCGGCGTGGACTACGAGCTGTTCCGCACCATGCTGCAGGACTGGCACGGAGTCTAGCTATGCCCCAGCCCGTCAAGTACATCATCCTCCTGACCGACGGAGCCGCCGATCTGCCCATCGAGCGCATGGGTGGGCTCACGCCCCTGGGGGTGGCCCGAAAACCCGCTATCGACGCCCTGGCCACCGCCGGCCGCGGCGGCACCCTGGCCACCGTGCCCAGCCACATGGACCCCGACAGCGCCGTCGCCAACCTCAGTGTGCTCGGCTACGACGCCGCCAGCGCCTACCAAGGCCGGGGCGTGCTCGAGGCCGCCAGCCTGGGTGTCGATCTGGGCCCCGACGACGTGGCCATGCGGATCAACATCATCAACGTCGAAGACGGGTGCATCGCCGACCACAGCTCGGGCCACATCAGCACAGCCGACGCCACGGAGCTGCTCAACGCTCTGCGGGACGAACTGGCCAAGGACGGCGTGGAGTTCCACCCGGGCACCAGCTACCGCCATCTCTGCGTGCTGCGGGGCGCCCGCTTCGACCCCCGGATCGACGACTGGCCACCTCACGATCACGTCGGCAAGTCCCTGCGCAAAGCCCGCATCACGGCCAAGGTCCCCCAGGCCGAGTTCACCGCGGCCACGCTCAACCGCATCACCACCGCCTCGCGCTCGGTGCTGGCCAACCACCCCATCAACCTGGCGCGCATCGCCCAGGGCAAGCGCCCTGCCAATGCCATGTGGTTCTGGGCCGCCGGCCGCAAGCCCGACATGCGCACCCTGCAGGATCGCTACGGCATCACCGGTGCCATCATCTCCGCTGTAGACCTCATCCACGGCCTGGGCGTCTACGCCGGCATGACCTCCATGGTTGTCGAGGGTGTCACAGGCCTGTACGACACCAACTACGAGGCCAAGGCCGCCGCGGCCGTCAAGGCCCTCGAGAGCCACGACCTGGTCTACGTGCACGTCGAAGGCCCCGACGAAGCCGGCCACGCTCGCGACCTGGGCCTCAAGATCTACTGCATCGAGTCCATCGACAGACGTCTGCTCACCAAGCTGCAGGCCGGGCTCGAGAGCAAGGACTGGAAGGTCGTCTGGGCCGTGCTGCCCGACCACCTCACCCCGGTGGAACGCGGCGACCACGTGGGCGAGCCCGTCCCCGTGATCATCGCCGACCCGGACAAGCCCGCGGACGATGTGACCTGCTACTCCGAGGCTGGTGTGCAGGGCGGTGCCCTGGGTGCCATGGAGGGTCCGGAGTTTATGGACGAGTTGCTGTGGCGGGTGCGCTAACCAGCGATCTATGATGCCTCCGACGACAGCCCGCCGCGCACGAACGCACGGCAGCTGAGAGCCCCTCGCGGGGCCCACGGAGGGGACATGATTCTGCTTTTAGTGCTGCTTTTTGCCGGCTGCGGTGGGAACTCCGTTGAGAAGTGCCTGGAAGAGGCCACTGAGATTTCCGACGACGACACGACCTTCCTGGGCCTGACGCCTACAGAACTGACGGCCAGGCACGAGGGAGGCATCAACAGCACGGGTCTCTGGTCCCAGGGGGATCTGGATGGGCAGGAAGCCCAGGTCACCATGAGCATCACCGGCGGCCAGGGCCAGGCCATACAGCACATGCGCGAGCCGAACCCCCGCTGGGAGAAACAGGGCGACACGGCGCCGGTGACGCCCCGCTGCGCCGACTACGTCACCATCCCGGTCTCGGTGCGGATCAGCACCGCCGACGGAGCGCTCGACGGGACCGTACAGACCGAGCTGCGGTGCTACGAAGATCGCGAAGAGCTGGAAGGGGAGCTTCCCATCGATGGCTTCTCCGGCGACTTCGCCTGGAGCGATGATCCCGCCTCCTGCGAGACCTTCACTCTCCCCTTCCGGGCACGCTTCGATCCCAATGACGGCGAAGGGAGCATCCTCTCTCGCTGCGAGTCCGATGGGGCACTCACCAGGGGTGTACTCTCCTGGGACTTCGCGCTCTGACAGGGTGTTGGCTGCTAACTGGGGCTCGAATTCTCTGGACTGCGTCCGGCCTGCCGCCCGGGCGAGCGACGGCATAGAGTGATCCTGCCTTCTACCCGAGCCAAACCGTGGGTCTGCTGTTCATCGCCCTGCTGACCGCCAGCGCCCAGGCCGCCTGCCCGGCGGGCGCGAGCGATCCGGGGGTCCACGCCAGCGCCGCGCTCACTGCCTACGAGAAGCTCGAGGTCGATCGATTCCGCGAGCTGGTAGAACAAGCGCACCAGGCCGTGCCCTGCCTGGCGCGCGCCATCGACCCACAAGACGCGGCGCAGCTCCACCTGGCCACCGCCCTCGAGGCCTGGACCCGCCGCGACGAAGACCAGGTCCAGCAGGCCCTGCGCGGCTTGCTCGAGCTGCAGCCCGACTACCAGCCCAGCGTGGTCATTGCCCCCGATGGCGGTGGCCTGGCGGCCGCCTTCGAGGTGGCTCGGGCAGCGGGGCCGGGCAGCAAAGCACCCCTCCCTAGGCTCGAGCTCTACGTGGACGGCCAGCGAAGCGCGGCCCTTCCCCAGGACCGCGCCGCCGTGGTGCAGTGGGCCGCGGTGGGTAGCTTCGAGAGCCGCTATGCCTGGCCGGGCTCCTTCGATCCCGACCTACGCCACGCCACCCGCCTCGTCGGCGCGCCCATCCCCGCGCCCTCGGGCTCCCATCGCTCGCGGAGGCTGGCCATCGCGGCGGCCGCCACCGGGCTGGTAGCCCTGGTGGGTGCAGGCCAAGCCAACGATGCCTGGGACGACTTCCACGAGACCGATTCCTTGGACGACGCCCAGGGCTACTACACCCGCAACCGCGTGTTCGCCGTCGGCTCCGGCCTGGCCGCGGCGGGCACGGCGGGGCTGGCCATCGGCGCCGTGGTGGTCTGGGAGTGGTGAGCGCTCGGCCAGGGGCACCGACCATTAGCGCCGACAATGTCGGCGCTAATGACGGCGCCGTTTTCTTTGGGGGGAAGACAGCTTCTTCCCCCCCTGTCCGAGGCGGACACCGCCTCTCCCCCCCATCTTCGCCGCTTGATGAGCGGCGCGGGACTGTTTCCGCAGCCCCGATAATGGGACCATGGTGCTCATCGAACTGTCGGACAATGGTCCGATTTCTGGTCGGTGCCCTGCCAGGTGAATCACGCAGCGGGCTCCGCTGCACCCCTCGTTGCACCGCGGGGGCCTGAGTGGATCTCCGCCCGGGCCAGGAGGTCGACCGCTACACGGTCGTCGACAAGATCGGCAGCGGCGGTATGGCAGAGGTCTACCGGGTGCGCCACAACACCCTGGGCACCGACTACGCCCTCAAGGTGCTGAGCCTCAACATCCCCGCCATCCGGGAGCGTTTGATCCAGGAAGGCCGGGTCCAGGCCCAGCTCCAACACCCCCACATCGTCGCGGTCACCGACGTGCTGGACGTGCAGGGTTCCCCCGGGCTGCTCATGCAGTTGGTGAAGGGCCCCTCCCTCGAGGAATGGCTGCGCGACAACCGCCCCTCCCTGGATGAGGCGCTGCGGATCTTCGCGGGCATCCTCGAGGCGCTGAAAGAAGCGCACAGGTTGGAGATCGTGCACCGGGACCTCAAGCCGGGCAACGTGATGCTCAGCCCGCAGAGCGGCGTGTTGGAGCCCAAGGTGACCGACTTCGGGCTCGCCAAGCTGCTGGCCGAAGAGACCAGCCCCACCCAGACCCGCACCGGGCTGCCCATGGGCACGCCCGCGTACATGTCCCCGGAACAGATCACCGACGCCAAGAGCGTCGATCTGCGCACCGACATCTTCGCACTGGGCTGCATCCTCTACGAGCTGACCTGTGGTCAGTTGGCTTTCATCGGTGCCAACACCCTCGAAGTCTGGAGCGCGGTGACGGGGGGAGACTATGCGCCCCCCCGCACCCTGGTGCCCGACCTGCCCGAGCCGGTGGTGCGCGCCATCCACGGCTGCCTGCAGCAGCAGCGCGAGCAGCGCATCCCCAGCTGCGAAGCCCTGGAGGCGGTGCTGCAGAGTGAGGGACTGAACCCGAGCGACGCCCCCACCCTCGCCCCGCCGACCCGGTCGACCCGACCGAACCGGCCAACCCTGACGCCCCGGCAACACTCCGAGGTCCAGAGCAAAGCCTCTCTGACCTTCGCGCCCCTGGACCCTGCCGAACCCAGCATGCCGCCGGACGAGCCCGCCTTCACGCCGACCCATGATCCTCCCCCGCGCAGTTCAGCCCGCTGGTGGTTGCTGCTGGGGGTGGCGGGCGTGGTGTTGCTGGGGCTCAGCCTCGCACTCACCGGCAGCGGCCTGCTGGCCTGGTGGGTGGCGCGCTCCCGCAGCGAGGTGGAAGAGACCTCGTCGCAGATCACAGACCTGGCTCCCGCGACGCCCGACGAGCCCACGGCGACAGAGCTGCTGCAGCCCAGCGAGACGCCATCGACGGGCGAACCGGCCCCGCCCTCACCGGACGCGCCACCTGCAGCCGCCGAAGTGCCCGCGGTCGAAGAACCGACCCCCAAAGCGCCCCCCACCGGGCTGGTGATGGTGCAGGGTGACGCGTCCACGGTCGTACTCATCGACGCCCGAGAGACACGTCACCCGCCAGGACGCCTGCCGCCGGGGACCTACGACATCGAGGCCAGCTTCTCCAGCGGGGCCACCATCCGACAGCCCGACCGGGTCCGGGTCCGGGCCGGCGTGACGACGACCGTGAAGTGCGTCGAGCTGCTGGAGACCTGCAATTAGCTGGGTCAGATCTCCATGATCTGGACCTGGAAGCTACGCCGTCCGGCACTGGTCTCCACCCAACACTCGCCCTGCTCGCCGGGGGTCTCGTCGGTGTCGGGGTTCAGGTAGAAGAAGGCGTAGACCCGCTCTTCGCCCGTGTGGCGGTAAGGCAGGTCGATCCAGAACTCATCGAGGGTGTAGTTCTCGTCCGAGGTCACATAGGGGGCATCGACCCAGTCGACGCTGCAGCCCAGGTCGCACAGGTCCGTGGGTCCCTCGAACCAGAACAACAGCGCCGCGCCGCTCCCCGCCTGCACCGTGCGCGGCCATTCCTCGTCGTCCATGGCGCTGGTCACCCGGCCCCAGGGTTCCGTACAGAGCTCATCCGTCGGCTCCAGGGGCAGGCCGGTGTCGACCCGAGCACCGCTGTCCACAATGCCGTGGTCCTGCTTCCAGGCCGTCAGATCGGCTTGATCGAGCACGCGACAGCCCAGGCTGGAAGACAGCACCAGCAGGATGAGGCTCGAGGCGCGCGCCATGGGCCCTCCTGGGCCTGAGTGGACGAGGCTCCTGTATCGCACGGACAAGAGGGGTGGGGCTATCGAGCGCTCAGGGGACGACCCCCTAGGGTGCATTGGCTCACACCATAGCAGGGAAAAGCAGCGGGCGAACAAGGCGGCCCGGGCGACGTGACTACACTCCACCCTCCCCCACCCGAGGAGCGTCCGTGACCACCGATTCCCCCATGCCCCACCGCATGCTCGGCAACACCGGCCTGCAGGTCTCCGTCCTCTCCTACGGCTTCTGGGCCACCTTCGGGGTGAAGGACGGCCTGACCGAAGCCGAAGGCGTGCAGCGCGCCAAGGCCTGCCTGAACGCTGCCCGCCAAGGCGGGGTCAACCTGTTCGACAACGCCGAGGTCTACGGCTCCCCCCGGGGTGCGGCCGAGGAGGTCATGGGCCAGGCCATCGCCGAGCTGACCGAAGAGCAGCCCGAGCTGTGGCGACGCTCGGACTACCTGGTCACCACCAAGATCTTCTGGGGCGGCGACGGCGTCAACGAGAAGGGCTTGTCCCGCAAGCACGTGCGCGAGGGCCTCGAGGCCGCCGTGGAGCGCCTGCAGGTGGAGTATGTCGATCTGGTGTTCTGCCACCGGCCCGACCCCTTCACCCCCACCGAGACCGTGGTCCGGGCCATGACCGACGCCGTGCGCGCAGGCCTGGCCACCGCCTGGGGCACCAGCGAGTGGTCCGCCCAGCAGATCACCGAGGCCTTCTGGATCGCCCGCACCATGGGCCTGGAGCCGCCACAGTTCGAGCAGCCCCAGTACAACATGTTCCACCGGCAGCGCCTCGAGCAGGAGTACCACCCCCTGTACGCCCAACCCTACGGCCTGGGCACCACCACCTGGAGCCCGCTGATGTCGGGCGTCCTGACGGGCAAGTACAACGACGGCATCCCTGCAGGGTCGCGCTTGACCCAGCAGGGCTACGCCTTCCTGCAGAAGCAGCTCGACGCCCATCACCGGGCCGGCGTCATCGACAAGGTCCGGCGCCTCAGCGCCTTCGCTCAGGACGAGCTGGGCTGCTCCATGGCCCAGCTGGCCCTGGCGTGGACCGTGCGGAACCCGAAGGTGTCCACCGTGCTGCTGGGGGCCACCTCGCCCGAACAGCTACAGGAGAACCTGGGCGCCATCCCTGTGGCCCGCGCCCTGACCGACGCCCACATGGCGAGCATCGAGGCGATCCTGGCCAACCGGCCAGAGCCCTACCAGGGCTGGGGTGGCGATGGGATGCGGGGGCTGGACACGCTCTGAGGTGAGAGAGCCTTGCTGATGGGCCGCTACTCGGTGCCCAGCACCTCGGCCAGCGCTTCGCTGTCGAGCACGCACTCGGCGGCGTAGCTGTTGAAGCGGGGCCGTAGTCGCGGAGGGAGCGCGCTCTGGATCGCTGCGTCCAGCGTGCTCGGGAAGAACGCCACAGCCTCGCGACCCTGGGGTCGCCAGCGGTCGAAGCGGTTGAGGACCCTGGTCCCGCACGCACAGCAGAACGACCGGGTGATGTGGCCACCAGGCTTGGTGAAGGGGCGCAGGAGCTCGGCACCTGCTGTGATCTCGAGGGCCGAGGCGTCGATGATGGCCACATGGTACAGCGGCGCCGCGTGGGCGCGTCGGCAGCTGTCGCAGTGGCAGTAGCCAGACTTCACCAGGGCCGGGCCGGCGGGGATGTCGACCCGGTAGGTGATGCCCCCACAGTAGCAGTGGCCGGTGACGTGAACGGCGTCGGTGACAGATGCCATGGGATCAGGCCCCCGCTTCGTTGATGTGTTGGCTCTCGAGGATGGCAAGCTGGCTGCCGTCACGGCCCACACGGATCAGCGCGCGGCCCAGGACCACCGACGTGGTCACGTAGCGGGGGAACAGCTTGTTCAGTAGAGGGAAAGCCCAGCCCATCAGCGCGTACATCACCCGGTACGACGCCACGCCCGAGCGCACGCCCCTGAGCGGCTGGATGGCGGCGGGTCGAAACATGTGGGATGAGCGCCAGGGCAGCGCTGCCAGGGCGTCTTCGGTCTCGCCCTTGACCCGGGCCCACATCTGACGACCATGGGTGTCGGTGCCAGCACCGGTGACGAAGCACATGCGCATCTGAGGGTTGAGCCGCACCAGGGTCTCGCCCGCCTTCATAGCGAAGTCGTAGGTGACCTGACGGTAGCGCTCATCGCTCATCCCCGACGCCGAGACCCCGAGGCAGAACAGGCAGGCGTCGTAGTCGACCAAGCGGTCTTCAACGGTGCTGTAGTCCAAGAAGTCCTGGTGGATGAGCTCCACGAACTTGGCGTGGGTGCGCCCGGTGGGGCGCCGGACCACGGCCAGCACCTGTTCCACGCCAGGGTCGTCCAGGCACTCGATCAGGGCGCCCTCGCCGATCATGCCGGTGGCTCCAAAGAGAATGACCTTCACGCTTCGCTCCCGCCGCGCTGGGGCGACCTGCAGTGGACCGTGAGCCCTATCTCGTTGCTGGTGACCGCCGAGGTATGGCCGCCCACCGGCACTGGGGCCGAGGGATTCTCATGATTCACCCGCGCCGGTCCGTGTCGCACACCGCAGCCGGGACCTATGCCCCTCGAATCCGATCACTTGCCGACCTATGCCAGTTGGATCCGATCGCCAGCGCATCGCACCTCCCGAAAACCGGCGTTCCAGCCCCTCCTGCGGCTCGAAAACACCCGATGACAGCGCGAAAACCCAACAAGCGATCGGATCTCACAGGCATAGGTCGGGTTCCGATCAGAAATCAGCCACATAGATCCCGTGTTCATGCTCCATCCGCATCGGCGGAGATACCCATGTGTCCATGTTCTCACTCGCACTGCTGCTGTGGTTGACCCCCGCCCACGCTGATGAAGGTGAGCCCGAGCAGGCCACCCCGGCGCCAGATCTGGTGATTGAGGCGGTAGAGGAACCCGCGCCGCCTGTCGAACCCATCATCATCTCCATCGATGTGGACCTGCCCTCGGCCCTGGACCGCATGGACCAGGCCGCAGCCGAGCAAGCCCTACGGTCCGATCCCGGCCTGACGACCTGGCTCGATCCCCAAGACGATCACTCTCTGGTGCGCGGCCGCTTCGGCGTCCGCCCGCGCCTGGGTTGGACCGGCTGGATGGGGCAGCCCGGCGGGGCCATGCGTGCCGGCGCGGTGCTGCGGCATCGCTGGTGGTCGCTGCTGCCTCTCGGTCCCCAGTGGACCGGCGAGAGCGCCCTGGCGGGCTCCCTGACCTTCGCGGGCGCCCGCGGTCCCGAGGCCTCCCTGCACAGCCTGGCCGGGGCCTGGGTAGGCCCGGTCTCCCTGATGGTGGGGCCACGCGTGGCCTGGCAGTCCACCAGCTTCAACAAGGGCACGGCCCTGTCGGGTGGCCTCTCGGCGGGGCCCCTCGCCCTCGCTGCCGCCAGCCTGGGCCCGGTTTCCCTGCAACTCGGGGGTGGGCCAGGCTGGCTCTTGGCTGGCGAGCGAGGCTCCGCGGGGCTGGTCGTCGGGGACGAGTGGCTGGGCCTGGCGGGTCTTGGCCTGCAGCTGGGCGTGGTGGAGTGGGGGCTGCGCGGGCAAGTCCTGAGCAGCGAGGCCGGCACCCTGCTGGATCTCACCCTCGGCATAAACCTCAGCCTGAAGTGAGCCATGTGGTTCCTGCTCATACCCCTCGCCCTCGCCGCTCCACCCACAGATGTGGACATCGAGGACGTGGAGCACTGGGGGGCCCGCGGCGACGCGCTGCTCACCGGCCCGCCGGGCTGCTGGGAGCTCGAAGGCGAAGCCCAGGTGCGGGTGGCACTGTTCACCAGCGGTGGCTTCCTGGGCAAGCCCGAGCGGGTGGAGACCACCATGTCCGGCCCATGGAGCGGGCGCCTCGAAGACGGGCTGTGGACCCGCCTGGATCACCACCTGCTGACCACCGACACATCGGGCAAGCTGGTGATCGGCGACCTGCCCCTGCACCCCATGGTGGGGCGCGTGACCCTCGACGGTGACGGCCCGGTCCCGGACGGCGCAGACGACGACGACGACGACGACGACGACGACGACGACGACGACGACGACGACGGCGAGTACGGCAGCGTGTCGGTGGGCATGAACGGCGACGGCCTGATGGTGGGGGCTCAGGCGTGGAGCCGCGCGGCCAACTTGGTGGACGAGATCATCGCGGCGGTGGACCCAGAGACGGTGCTGATCCACACCGCCTGGAGCGACACCCTCCAGGCCATCGAAGTCGTACGAACCATGCCCCTGGGGCGCCGGGCGTCTGCGGGGGAGGTCACCATGCGCTCGACGCACCCGGTGGACGGCGGGCCCGAGCGGCTGGTCATGAGCTTCCCGGATCGCATCCGCATGGGCGAGGGGCTGGTCAAGGTCACCCTGATGTCCACCCAGCTTCACCTGGTGTCGGTGCCCTCGGCCCACGGCCCGCTGCCGGCGAGAGAGAGCGTGTCCACCATCCTGGGCGTCCTGGGCTTCACCCTGGGCTACGAGCAAGACCTGGCCTACCACCAGGCCACCCCCTGTCGCTGAGAAGTAGGCCGGCGGCAAACTCCGCAAGGGCGGTCAAGGCGCCGGCGCCAGCGGGGTCTATGGTGCCCCGTGTCAGCAGGAGGAAGCGTGCAGACCCAGTGGGAGAAGATCAAGGCCGTGCAGCGCATGGTGGACCACGTCGAGGTCCACCTCGACGCGCCCATCACGCTGGCGGCCCTAGCCAGGGCCGCCCACTACTCGCCGTGGCACGCCGCCCGGATGTTCAAGGAGATCACCGGCGTGCCCCCGTTCGAGTACATCCGCAAGCGCCGTCTCACCGAGGCCGCCCAGCGGCTGAGGGGCTCGGACTGCAGGGTGGTGGATGTGGCCTTCGACTTCGTCTTCGACTCCCACGAAGGCTTCACCCGGGCCTTCGCCCGTCAGTTCGGCATGCCGCCGAGCCGCTTCCGTGCCTGCGATGCGACCGTCCCCAGCTTCCTGCCTCCACGGCTGAGGGATTGGTACACCATGAGGCAGCGAGGAGAGATCGCCATGAGTGAGCAAGAGCAAGCCAACACCGTGTTCGTCCAGGTCGTGGACCGCCCCGCCCGCAAGCTGATCCTCAAGCGCGGCCGCAACGCCGGCCACTACTTCGAGTACTGCGAGGAGGTGGGGAGCGAGGTGTGGGACCTGTTGGCCGCCATCGAGGACGCCCTGCAAGAGCCTATGGGGCTGTGGCTCCCCGAGGGGCTACGCCCGGCGGGGACCTCCCACTACGTGCAGGGCGTCGAGGTGGCCGAGGACTACGTCGGGCCGGTACCCGAGGGCTTCGAGATCGTCGACATGCCCCCGTGCAAGATGATGGTCTTCCAGGGCCCTCCCTTCGAGGATCGCGCCTTCGAGCAGGCCATCTCTTCGCTGTGGGACGCCATGCGCACCTACCGCCCCGAGCAGTACGGCTTCGCCTGGGCCGACGACGACGCGCCGCGCTTCCAGTTCATCCCCGAAGGCTACCGCGGCTACATCGAGGGCCGTCCGGTGCGACGGGTCTAGCGGTGTGACGGGTCTAGCTGTGCGATGACAGGCAGCATGGGTGCGGACCGAGTAAGGCAGGGCTCACACCCTCCACCCTGATCCAGCCCCGGATTCCACCCATGCTGCAGCACACCTTCTGCCACCTCCGTGGAATCGGACCGAACACCGAGCGACAGCTATGGGACCAGGGGCTGCACACCTGGGAGCATGTGGACCCCCGCACCGTCGCTCACCTGCCCCCGGCCCGCCGCACGCGCCTGCTCGAGGGCTGCGAGCGCTCCCGTCACGCCCTGGCGTCCGGCGACGCCGCCTGGTTCGGCCAGGCCCTGCCGTCCGGTGAGCGCTGGCGCCTGTTCTCGGCCTTCGAGGCCGGGACGGCCTACCTGGACATCGAGACCACCGGGCTGGACAGCCGACACGATCACGTCACCACCGTCGCCGTGTACGACGGCATCGAGGTCATGTGCTTCGTACAGGGTGACAACCTCGACCAGCTGCCAGCCTGCCTCGAGCGCTACCCACTGCTGGTCACCTACAACGGCGCCACCTTCGACCTACCGTTCCTGCGGCAGCAACTGGGCATCCCCCTGCAGCAGGCCCACATCGACCTGCGCTACGTGCTGGCCAGCCTGGGCTACGCCGGGGGACTCAAGGCCTGCGAGCGGGCCATGGGCCTGGACCGCGGCGAATTGGCCGACGTGGACGGCTACCTGGCAGTGCTGCTGTGGCACGACTACCGCAAGAGCGGCGATCCCCGCGTGCTCGAGACCCTGCTGGCCTACAACGTCGCCGACGTGCTCAACCTGGCTGCCATCATGCCCACGGCGGTGAACGCCAAGCTCGACAACACCCCCTTCGTCGACCGCTTGCGCCTACCCGAGCACCCCATGACCACCAACCCCTACACCGCCCACAGCGCCATCCTGGATCGTTACCGGGGCCAGGTGGGGTGGTAGGGCGAACCCGCCCTCACGGCGTCCCCAAGCCCTGAGCCAAGGCCAGATCCACGGGCCGCACGTGGCCCAGCATGAGCTGGGCGGGCTCGTAGGCCAGGACGGCGTCGATGCTGGGCTGGACCCGCTCGGGCAGCTCCCGCAGGTTGGGGATCCGAGGGCTGGAGCTGGGACCCACCAAGAGATCGCCCACCACCGCCAGCTGGCCCGGTACCACCAGCGCCTGGCTGCAGGCCGTGTGTCCGGGGGTGGCCAGCACCAAGCCGTCGATGCCCCAGGGCGAGAGATCCAGGCGCTCGCGCACCAAGATCTCGGCGTCGTGGGCGGGCACCCGGTGGTCCTTACCCACCCAGGCGATCACCCGGCCCAGCGGGGTGTGGGGCACAACCGGCGCGCCGCGTCCCCGGGCGAGCAGGCCATGCCCGTGGGCCGCCACCGCCACAGGTGCACCCGTGCGCCGGGCGAGCTCTGCGGCAGCGCCCGCGTGATCCACGTGGGTGTGGGTGAGCACGATGAGATCGATGTCCTCGGGCTGCACGCCGGCTCGGCGGGCCACCCCCAGGATGCGCGCGCTGGCCCCTGGCAGCCCCGTGTCCACCAGCACCGCACCGGCGCTACCCCGCAGCAGATAGGCCTGCGCATAGACCAGGTCGATGCGAACAACCTCCACGGGCTGAGCGCCGAACGCAGGAGCGGACAGGGGGAGCAACAGGGCGAGCAGAGGGAGCAGAAAGCGCTGCATGTTCCTACGGTAGCGACGGAAGATGACGCTCGCCCGGGCATGATGTAACCAGTTGTTACTCACGCCCTGTCTACTCCCACCGCAAGACGGTGGGCTGCACTGGGTATCGCTGATACAAAACCCCGAGCCCCAGCGCCACCCTGTCCCACGGAGAGCCCGAACATGCGCCACCTCGTTCTTGCGAGCCTTGTCACCGGCCTCTCGCTGGCGACTATCGTGCCCACGGCCCACGGTGTCAACACCCCTCTGAGCCCCAAGGAACAGCTGGGCAAGGCGCTGTTCTTCGACCCCGCGCTGTCCAGCACGGGCACTCAGTCCTGCGCGACCTGCCACGGACCCGAGGTGGGCTTCACCGGCCCCATCGAGGCGGTCAACGGCCACCTGGTGGTCTACGAAGGCGCCGAGAAGGGCCGCTTCGGCAACCGCAAGCCCCCTGCATCGGCCTACGCCGGCGCCAGCCCGAACCTGAGCTACGACGCGGAAGAGGACGTGTGGACCGGCGGCATGTTCTGGGACGGCCGCGCCGACGGGACCACCCTGGGTGACCCCCTGGCCGAGCAAGCCATGGGGCCCTTCCTCAATCCCCTCGAGCAGGCGGTCCCCGACGCGGGGGCCCTCTGCGAGAAGATCGCCCAGGCCAGCTACGCCCCCCTGTTCCTCGAGGTCTGGGGGGCCGATGCCCTGGACTGCGCCGAGGACGCCGCCGGCGCCCACCAGCTTGCCGGCCACGCTATCGCCGCCTACGAGCGCTCCGCCGAGGTCAACCCCTTCGAGTCCCGCTACGACGCCTACCTGGCGAGCACCGGGACCCTAAGCGAGCAGGAACAGCTGGGCCTCGAGCTGTTCGAAGACAAGGGCAAGTGCGCGGATTGCCACCCCCACAAACCGGGGCCCGACGGCGCGCCTCCCCTGTTCACCGACTTCAGCTACGACAACCTTGGCATGCCCCTGAACGTCGAGAACCCCTTCCTGGACATGGGCCCCGAGTACAACCCCGATGGCGCCGCCTGGCGCGATCCCGGTCTCGGTGCGTTCCTCGAAGCCCGAGGCGAACCCAAGGAGCGCGTGGCTGCCGCCATGGGCGCCATGAAGGTGCCCACCCTGCGCAACGTGGCCCGCGCGCCCCGTGCCGACTTCGTCAAGGCCTACGGCCACAACGGCTACTTCCGCTCCCTCGAAGCCTTGGTGCACTTCTACAACACCCGAGACACCCTGCCCCGCTGTGCGGAAGGCGCCGATGACGCGGGCGCCACTTGCTGGCCGGGGCCTGAGATCGCCCAGAACGTCAACATGGAAGAGCTGGGCAACCTGCAGCTCACCGCCGCCGAAGAGGCCGCCATCGTGGCGTTCCTCGGCACCCTGTCGGACCGCTGAACCGCCGATGGTCAGCGCGCCAGACGGAATCCCAGGTCATCGTTCCGAGCCGGGAAGTCCGCGGAGCGACGGGAGGTGACGCTGCACTCGAGGTCGGCGGATGCCCAGGACCCGCCCCGGATGACCTTCTCGGGTCGGCTGGAGGAACCCACCACGTCGATGTGGGGCTTGTCGAGGTAGCGGTACTTGGAGTTCCAGGTCCACTCCCACACCACGCCCACCATGCCCATGAAGCCCCAACCATTGCCCGTGGCAGCGCTGGAGTTGCGGGCCTTGGGGCACGGGAGAGCCGCGCTGGGCAGCTCCAGGCGACCGGCGCGGGCCGCGTACTCCCACTCTGCCTCGGTGGGCAGGCGATAGCCGCCGTTCAGCCCGGTCACACCCACGGTCCCCTCGGACTCGCATTGATCGGTCTCGACGTAGAAAGGCAGCAGGTCTTCCTGATCGGACAGCAGGTTGGCGTAGCGCACCGCGTCACACCACCCGACGCCGCCCATGGCATGGGACGGGTCTTCCCCCGCAGGCACCAGCCGCCCGTGCAGGCCGTGCCACTGCGCCACACTGACTTCACTGACCGCCAACCAGAAGGTGCCCACCGCCACCCGGTGGGACGGCAGCTCTTGGAACGGCGGGTCACCGCTCTGCAGCCCGGCGCCCATGGTGAACTCCCCCCCGGTCAACTCGATGAAGCGCATGTCCAACACATCGGGCAACGCCGCGTGGACCTCACCGGTGGGCTGGCCCTTGGGCATGGAGCGCAGGGCACCCAGGTTGGCCTCGACGGCCGGCTTGGGCGCCAGGTCGCCCAGGGCGAGGTTCCGCTTTGTGACGGGTGACCCAGCGACGGGCCCAAGGGCCGAGGGGGCGCCGGCCCGGAGGGTGGCGGCGAGATCCACCTCGGGGGCACGGTCGACCTGGGGGACCTTCTCTGGACCCGCCGCCTGACGCTCGACACCGAACAGCAAGCCCGCACAGGCGAACGCACACACCAGCAGCTCGCCCACCAGCAGGATGAGGTACAGCCGCATACGCTTGCGGGAGCCGGTCGGTGGAGCAGTGGAAGCAGGCACCGAGGGAACGGACGCAGGAGGGGCGACGATGGGAGGCGGGTCCACCGGGGCTTCGAGCTCCGGCACGCCCGAGGGCGCCAGATCGTGCACCACGACGCCCACATCCGTGACCTCGCGCTCTACAGGGGCCGCGACAGGCTCCACCAGCAGGCCAGCGTGGGGATCCGTGCGCTCGGACAGCGGCTCCAGCTCGGGCTGAGTGACGTCTTCACGATCCCGCAGGCGAGGCGTGGTGTCCTCTTCTTTGTCCACCAGGCGGGGCGCCGTGTCCTCTTCCTTGTCCAGCGGCAGGCGCGTGGTGTGTTCCTGGGCGTCGTCCAGCACGGCAACCGCCCGCTCGAGCAGCTCGGCCAGGCGCCCCTCCAGGGGCAGGGACAGGGCAACATCCAGGGCGCCGGGTCGAGTGATGGTGCTCGCCAGCCACTCCCCCAGCTCTGCGTCGCTCTGCTCAGTCCGATCCGGGCGCACACCCCCCACCAAGGCCAACAGATCCGCGATCTCGGCCGCATCGAAGCGCTCGAGGATCTGCTCGCCGGACAGGGCGCAGGCGTCGGGGGCTGGCGGTTGGGACATGGCGCGATGCGTGCGATGGGTGCAGGAAGTTTCGGGGCCATGACTCTACACCATGGCTCGACGGGATCAGAGGGCCAGCGCCCGTAGCAGGGGGCAGGCCTCCGGTTCGACGGGGCGGCCGCTGCGGTAGCGCTGCAGCAGAGCCCGGGATCGCTGGGCCAGCTCGCGTCGTAGCTCCCGACGTGCCCCACGAACCCGCGGGACCTTCATGTCGTCGTAGGCGGTGGTCTGGTGGCGCAGCCAGGCGATGACCGCGGCCTCTGCGCGGCGCTCCACGGGGATGCGCTGGGTGCGTGCCACGGTACCGCTGCCCACCGGCGTGGCGTGGGCCGCGACAGCCTCGGCCACCCGCTCCGCCAGATCCCGGTGTACAGGGGCAAAGGCCAGAAAGGCCAGCACCGCCCCCCGGAAGTCCTCCACGTAGGTCTCCTGGACCTTGGCCCGACGAGCCTGGCCCTGAGCTTTCTTGCGGGCGTAGGCCGGGGTGGAGCGCTCGGCCTCGATGGCCGCGCGGATCTCGGCGATGCGGGCCGCCGGGGCCCACACCCCGCTGGACATCATGCGCTTGCGGACCTTGACCTGAACGGTCCAGGTGGGCCCGCCCTGCTTGACCCGGCGGGTCAGGGTGGCGTCGCCAGGAATGAGCTTCTCCCAGTCGTCGGGGGGCCGAAGAATCTCACCCTCGGCGGTGCGCACCGAGCACATGTCGATGCCGGGGCTCACGATGCGGGTCTTGTTGGGCATGGGCTAGGAGCCTGTAGGGCGTAGCTGGCGCGAGCCGTTCAGTAGCACGGATTCGTGCCAGTGGACCGAATCATTGCGAGGGGCGGGAGGCGTTCCCAAATGGGCGTTCTGCGCTGTGGGGCAGGGTGAAGGCGTGCTTTCAGCACGTCGAGGTCGGCGTCGCGAGCAGGGCGCGCAGGTGGGTGCGGATCGCGCACCGCAGTAGATTCGGTCTCGGTCACCGCTCCGGCCACGCAGCGAAAAGTCCTGGTTGAACCAAGAGTCAATTTCCGGGACGCCTCCGGCGACCCGGCGCGCCCATAAGGCGCGGGGAGGGGGGCGCGAT
>Ga0307987_1000143_pt1 | contig 43499 bp, 39 predicted proteins | sample EllFjometagen181_FD_203157 | JGI IMG/M metagenome (GOLD analysis project Ga0307987, IMG submission 203157) | Marine microbial communities from Ellis Fjord, Antarctic Ocean - #181 | ecosystem: Environmental > Aquatic > Marine > Unclassified | place: Southern Ocean | collected 2014-10-08 | reverse complement strand
ATGAACATCCGCCTGGGCACCGACGCCATCGTGACCCTGCAGGAGTCCCTGGAGTGGGACGGCGAGGACAAGGACACCCTGACCGAGATGGAAGCGGTGATCGAGGCCGCCGGTAGCGACCTGGCCACCGAGTGGGGCACCTTCGCCCAGTGGAACCTGGCCACCAAGTTCCGGGCCGGCGCCATGGAGAGCTACGACTACGCCAGCGAGATCGGACCCATCGGCGACATCGCGGCCAGCGGCGCCACCATCGAAGACGAGAACCGCTTCTACCCCCTGGCCACCAGCTACTACCAGCTGCTGCACCCCGGCGGAGAGCTGTGGTTCAGCCACGACGACGACGCCACCGGCGTCATCTTCACCCTGCACCCCGTCACCGACGGCACCGAGGCCGGCCCCGTGGAGCCCGCCATGGTCGAGTGGACCCCCACCGACCCCGCCTGGTTCCAGGTGGCCACCGATCTGGATGCCGGCGTGTACTGGCTGGTGGGCACCCAGGCCCGGATCTCCGACAGCTCCCAGAAGTTCCTGTTCTGCCTGGGGGATGCAGCCCAGGCGGAGGTCTGCCTGCCCGAGTCCGGCGACACGGGCAGCGACGACACCGGCGACACCGGCGACGGCGAAGAGCCCGGCATCTGCGGCTGCACGGCGGCCCCGGTCGCCCCCACCGCCATCGGCCTGTTCGCCCTGCTGGGCCTGACCCTGGGGTGGCGCCGCCGTGAATGACGCGGCCACCGTGCGTGTGGACAAGTGGGTGTGGGCGGCACGCTGCTTCAAGACCCGCTCCCAGGCCACCAAGGCCTGCGCGGCGGGTCAGGTGGCGGTGAACGGCGAGAAAGCCCGGGCATCGCGCACCATCAAGCCCGGTGACGTGGTGGACGTCTGGCTACCTGCGGGCAAGCGCACCCTGCGGGTGGTGGCCCTGGCCGACCGCCGGGCATCGGCCGCAGTGGCCGCCACCCTGTTCGACGATCTCACCCCTCCGCCGCCGCCCTATGTGCCACCGCCCATGGAGCGCGAGCGGGGCCTGGGCCGGCCCACCAAGCGCGACCGCCGCAAGCTGGGGCGCATGGCCTGGGATGACTAGGAGCGTGTGGGGCATAGGCGGTGCAGGCCTTGCGAAGGCAAGGATCTGTGACGCCGGTTCCGGATCGTCGCGAGGGCCGTGAGGCGTGCGCCTGGGCATGTTCTGGGTGGTGGTGGTGGTCGAAGGCGTGCTTTCAGCACGTCGAGCTCATCGCCGCCGGCCAGGGCGAGTCCGGGTGTGCGGATCGCGGGCCGGAGCAGATTCGGAATGCCCCACGGGCTCCTATATCAGGCCGTCCCAGCGGCAGAGCTGTGGGTCGGCCTTCATCCAGGCCACGTTGCGGTACCACGCGTCCCCCCAGCTGGGCACGCGCCCAGCCTGGAAGGCTCCGCGCAGGTCCCGCACGGCCTGCACCAGGGAACGCTGCGCCCGGAAGCCGAGCACCCGATCCACCTTGGCCGCGGAGAGGTGGTAGGAGCGATTGTCGTCCGTGGGAACCACGTCGATCTTCACACCCTCGCCCAGCTCCCCCTGGATCATCCGGGCCAGATCCATCACCGTGGCGTTCGAGCGACACAGGTTGAAGGCCTGCCCCTGGATGAGCTCGCGGGGCGAGGTGAGCAGCGCCGCATAGAAGTCGGTCAGATCCTCGATGTGCACGTTGGGGCGCTGCTGATCTCCACCGAACACCCGGATGACACGGTTGTTGATGCCGTGGCTGGTGAGGATGTTGATGGTGAGGTCCAGGCGCAGGCGGGGGGACCACCCGCAGACCGTCGCGGCGCGCACCGCCACACCGCAGAAGCGGTCGTCCAGGAGCCCCTGGAGCACCTGCTCACCCTCGGCCTTGTAGCGGGCGTACAGGGTGATGGGATCCAGGGCCAGGTCTTCGGTGACGTCAGGGGTCTGCTTGATGCCGTAGACGCTGGCGGAAGATGCGTACAGCAGCCGACGAACGCCCGCCTGCTTGGCTGCGACGAACAGCCGCTCGAGGGCCACCAAATTGACCTCGCGGGTGAGGTCGGCATCGAGCTCCGAGGATGGATCATTGGAGATGGCGGCCAGGTGGATCACGGCGTCGAAGGCGCCTTCGGTCAGGATCCTACGGACCTCGACCGTGTCCCGCAGGTCGGCCTGTACCAGGGTGAAGCCGGGGTGATCGGCGACAGGCGCCAGGGGCTCCCGCCCGTACCACAGGGTGTCCAGGACGGTGACCGCATGGCCGGCGGCCAGCAGCTTGGGGGTGAGGATGGAGCCCACGTAGCCGGCGCCGCCGGTGACGAGGACACGCTGGCCAGGACGGGCGGTGTCAGGGATCATGCTTCACTCGGGACGGGAGGATGAAGGTGGTCCGGAACTATGCCGCTCGGCTCGACGTGTGTCGAGCAGGGCGATGACCTCGATGACGAGCCACGGCAGGCTGACCAGGGCCACAGGAAAGAACGCCAGGGCGTGCCCCAAAACCACCACGGAGGTGGCTAAGGCTCTACCCACGCCCAGCAGCAGCAGCGCCTGGGTAGTGAAGAAGTGGTAGGTCCCTACCGCGCTCGGCGACGACGGCAGGAATGAGCCCATGGCGGCAAAGAACAGCACCAGGAAGGGAGCGTACCAGGGCAGCTGGAGATCGAAGGCCCACAGCCACACCGCGGCCGAGCCCACCGAGGCCATCCAGTACCCGAGGGTATAGAGCATCACCAGGATCACGCCGCGGGTGCTGCGCAGGGATGACAGGCCCTGGGTCAGCCGACCCACCAGGCCCTGGATCCTGCTGGCCGCCACAGGGCCGGCCAGCCCGGCCAGCCTGCCGGCGACGACCACGACCTGTTCTGGCCGACGCGCAGCCCACAGGGAGCCCCCCATGCCCACAGTCAGGACCAAGGCGAAGGCATAGAGCGAGCTCTCGGCGGGCAGATCGAGCATGGTCATGGGCATGACCACCGCGAACAACGCCACCAGACAGAACATGTCCAGCAGCCGCTCGAGGGCCACCGCCCCCAGGCAGGCCCCGGCGGAGGCACCGCCGGTGCGCACCAGGAAACCGATGCGCAGGATCTCTCCCAGGCGCAGGGGCAGGATGGCGTTGCCGCCGGTGACGATGAAGATCGACCGGAACAGCTGCATAAAACGGAAGTGCCCCACGCCTGCCAGCACCACCGTCGAGCGCAGGGTCATGAAGAGCATGCCGACCAGCTTGGTGACCAACGACAGCAGCAGGATGGGCAACGAGGCGGCCAGCATGTGCTGACCCAGCTCGGCCACGGAGACCTTGCGCAGGGTCAGCCAGGCAAAAAGCGCCGAGACCGCCAGGCCCAGCAGGGTGAAGGCGATCTTGCGGGCGCGGCCAGGAGCCTGCTGGCTCACCGCAGCCCCTGGCAGGCGCTCACCAGCGCCAGGATCACCCGCTCCCGATCCCCATCGCACAGCTCGGGGAAGACGGGCAGGCTGAGAATCTCGGCCACGGCTCGCTCCGTGTGGGGCAAGGGCCCGGTGGCATGTCGCGCGAAGGCGGGCTGGCGATGGATGGGGATGGGGTAGTGCACCTTGGTGGCGATGCCCTGATCACCCAGCGCGGCCATCAGCCGATCCCGCTGGGGATGGCGCACCACGAAGGCGTGGTAGACCGCCTGGCCGTGCTCGGGTTCAGCGGGAGGCAGCCGCAGGTGGCCCTCGAGGGCGATGCGGTAGGCAGCGGCGTGCTCCCGGCGACGGACGGTCCATGCGTCCAGGTGCTCGAGCTTCACCCCCAGGATGGCGGCATGCATGGCGTCCAGCCGGCTGTTTCCGCTGACGAAGTCGCAGTGGTCCCGGCCGCGAATCCCGATGTTGCGGGCCTGTCGCACCCAGCCGGCGATGGCGTCATCGTCGGTGGAGACAAACCCCGCATCACCGCAGGCCGCCAGGTTCTTGAGAGGGTGCATGGAGAAACAGCCCGTACCAAAGCCGCCCACGGCTCGTCCCTGCCAGCGGGCGTCGATGGATTGGGCCGCGTCCTCGATCAGCGCCAGGCCGTGGGCATCGCAGAAGGCCCCGATGGCATCCATGTCGCAAGGGTGACCCATCAGGTGCACGGGCATCACCGCCCGAGTGCGGGACGTCAGCGCCCCCTCGAGAAGGGCGGGGTCCATCAGCAGAGTGTCGGGGTGGATGTCCACGAACACCGGCACCGCGCCCACCATTTCGATGGCGCTGGCGGTGGCGAAGAACGAGTGGGAGACCGTGATCACCTCGTGCCCCGGCCCCACCCCGTGGGCCCGCAGGGCCAGCGCCAAGGCGTCGGTGCCATTGCCCACGCCCACCACGTGCCGCACACCGATACGGGCAGCCAACGCGGCCTCGAGGGCCTGGACCTCCGGCCCGAGGATGAACCAGCCGTGGCGCAACACGCGGCGGACGGCCTCGAGGATCTCATCCTCGATGGCGGCGTGCTGGGCGGGGAGGTCTACGTAGGGGATGGGGGACATGGGGCGCCTCGAAAGACAGGCAGTCTAGCGCGTGACACGCGCCCGGAGCCACTCTCGATAGGCGGGAAAGCCCCGGTCGGGCTCTACACCCACTCCACGGCAGAGCCCCTCGTAGGCGGCGGGGTCCACCACCCGTTTGACCAGGTGGTAGGGGACGGTCCCGGTGGCGAAGTGGCCCTTGAACTTTCGCAGACTCGGTGCGCCGCCGCCCAAGTGCAAGTGTCGAAGCCCGAGCCGCTGACCCTCGCGCACAGCCGCATCCAACAGCAGGTTGTTGGCGCAGAGCCTGCGCGCAGACAGGCTCGACGACGCCAGGAAGTAGAAGAGGGCCCCCGAAGACCTGATCATACAGAGCGCCGCGACGATGACACCGTCGTGCTCAGCGACGATCAAGCCCACACCTTCGATGACCAGCAAACCCGCAAGGGTCTCGGCCGAGAAACAGTACGACCCGGGAGCCTCGAGCCGGGCCATGGTCTCGGCATACAGGCTGGCGAACGCCGTGCTGTCTCTGGCCGAGGGGCGCCATTCCACCCTGGCGGTGACCCCTCTGCGCGCAGCCATCCGGATGTTGTAGCGACAGGTTGAGCCGAACCCAGCTTGGATGGCCCCGTGGTCCTGAGTCAGATCCACGATGAGGTTCTCAGCGTGCAGCGTCGAGGCCGCGTGGCCGGCTCGAACCACGAACGGATGGAGCCTGGCGAACTCGGTGACCACGCCCCAGCGCTCGAAGACCGGCCCCGCGGCGTGCTCGAAGGCCCGCAGGGCCTCCTCAGGGTCGGCCCCGACGCACAGAGGGCCTCCGAAGTCGTAGGGGGTCCGAATGTCGCAGCGGCCCTGCCCGCCGGGGAGAGCATCCAACGGTACCCGCACGACGGGGTAAATCACCGCGCCACCAGGCCCTTCCCACACCAGGCCCCAGGGCTGTCCACCCTCGTCGCGGGCCCAGAGTTCGAGGTAGGGCCAGGAATAGTAGGGGTCGGCCACGCCGTACGTAGCGCAGAACCCGTGCCACGCCGACGCCTCGCTCACGATGCGCAGCATCAGCACAAACCTCGCTCGGCGAGTGCCCTTACCAGGCGCGCCGCGCTAGCGCCCTGCCGGGGCGCGCTGGTGGGTGTGAACGCCTCGAACGCCAGCTCGCACTCTGCGGACTCCAGCCCAGCCAGACCGCACGCTCGCTGCACGAAGTCAGCCGGCGAGGCACACAGCTCCCGGTAGTCCACGGTCAGCCAGCGCGATGTCTCCAGCCCCCCGCGGGCGCTCTCGAGGGCCGCGTCGATGCTCGCCAGCTGATGCGCAACCTGGTCCTCGGGCTCGAGAGAGGACCACGCCCGAAAGTCCCGGGGCCGGACCGAAGTCCACGCGCGCACATCCCCGTGAAACTCCTGACGAAGGCGCAGAATGGACGACGAAACGTCGAACGGGTCTCGCCTGACCCAGAGGAAGCGAGCGCTGGGGAGCACCCGAGCGAGGTGAGGAACAGCGAAGTCGAGCACGAGATTCTTGAAGAGCAGTGCCGAACCGGCAGCCTGTTCCATGGCCGCCAGTTCGGAGCGAAGAGGCGCGGGGTCGAGACTCGACAAGCTCTCGGTGGAAGGTTGGTGATGGTCACCGAAGCACAGGTGGCGATTCCAGAAGTAGGTGAACTCGTGGGGCTCGCGCCAGCCCTGGGTCCACCCAGCCCTGGACTGCCAGGTCTGCACAGGAGCAGGCAACAGCGGCTCGAGCAAAGCCTGCACCGAGAGCCCGAGGGCGGGGTTGCGGTGAAAGCGCGCCACGATGTTGGACGGAAAGCCGAAGCGCCGGCTGCTCGCCAGCAGCTGGTAGCCCAGCGTGGTTCCCGAACGGGGCGCACCCACAATGAACAACATCGGCCGCTCGGGATGGGTCGGGCTCGGACCCAGCTCGAGCTCAGCCCAAGCGTCGTTGAGCTGGCGCAGGAGGTCCTCGTACGCCAGGTCCTTCGCAAAATCCGCTGTGCGCTGCGGTTCGTCGCCCAATGCTATTGGTCCCGTCGGATGACCGCCGAGCGGTGGCTGGACACCGAGCGGTACCCGTTCAAGACCTCGCGGACAGCGCGCACCACCGCCCCTGGCTGGATGGCTTTGGACTGCCCGGTGGCCCTACCTCGCGCAATGAACGGGGCCTCGCCAACGCGAATCGAGGGCTGGCGAAGGATGGCTTTGGCGATGAGCTCCGCGGTATACGCGTGGCCACTCGAGAAGACCTCGATGCCGTCGAACACCTCGACCCTGTAGAGCTTGAGCCCGTTGAGGTAGCGGTAGTCAAAGCCGTACAGCGCGCCGGTGAAGGTGGTGAAGGCCCACGAAGCCAAGCGCCGGCCCGCAGGACGGATCACCGGGTTGCCCAGGTAGCCCAGCACCAGATCGTGACGATCTCGCAGCTCGAGCAGGTTCAGGATGGACCTCGCATCGATCTCGTTGTCGCCAGGCAGCACCGTGACCCAAGAGCTGGGTTGGATCAGCGCGTAGGCGTCCATCACCGAGCGCCCCATGCCAATGTTGCGCTCGTTGGTCACCACCTGGATGCCGAACCGCTCTCGAAGAGCCCTCAACACAGCCGGGGTGTCGTCAGTGGAGCCATCGTCGATGGTGATGATCTCGAGCTCGACCGGGAGTTCCGGCACCAAAGCATAGACTGCCTCAACGGTGCTGGTGATGTTCTCTGCCTCGTTGAGACAGGGAATGATGACAGTGAGACGTTCTCGCGCGGCGGTCATTTCACCTCCGCCACCAAGTCTAACGGATCACATCGTGCCGGGAGAGGGGCCTTACACCCACTGTTCCCATCTCCGAGTAGCCACTGTGGGTCGATCTCGGAAAACCCCTCGATCACCCTGTCCGCCCCCGCCAACGCATCGCCCGATTCGGTGGTGGTGATGGCCAGCACCCTCGCACCCGCCGCCTTGCCCGCTTGCACGCCGATGGGAGAGTCCTCCACCACGAGGCAGCGCTCGATTGGCACTTCCAGCAACTGGGCGGCCTGCAGGTAGCCGTCGGGGGCCGGCTTGGGGCGATCGACATCACCCCCGCCAACGACGACGTCGAAGAGCTCACCAGCCCCAATCGTGCCCAGCAACAGCTCGGGGGTGCGGCTGGCGGTGACCACAGCGGTGGATAGTCCCCGCGCCCGCAGCCCACGAACGAAATCCAAGGCGCCGGGCACCGGCTCGAGCCCGTGCTCATCGAGGTAGCGCCTGGTGAGGCGCTCTTTCTCGTCCATCAGCCAGTCCAGACGCTCGCTACCCGCGACTGGAAACAGGATGCGCAGGGCGTCCCGACGCGGCCGGCCCAGGCAGACCCGCTCGAAGTCCGCCAGGCCGAAGGCGATGCCTTGGTCGGCCAGCAGCTGCTGGTAGGCCACGTGATGGGCGGGCGCCGACAGCACAAGCACCCCGTCGAGATCGAACAAGGCGGCGGCGACGGGCGGTGGGGAGAGCATCGTGGAGTACTAACCGCGGGCGTCGGTTATGGGGCCGCAATCGCCGGGCCTGGGCCCGACTGACCCCCCGTCCAGGAGGTCGTGTGACCACCGACCAGGAACTCCTCCAGCGCAAGCTGCTGACCTCCGACAACGCCACGCAGGTCCGCGAGCAGCTCCGCAAGGAAGGCCGCACCGTCGTGCAGTGCCACGGCTGCTTCGACATCGTACACCCAGGCCACATCCGCTACCTGCGCTTCGCCAAGGCCCAAGGTGACATCCTGATCGTCAGCGTCAGCGCCGACGCCGTGGTCGACAAGGGCTACGACCGGCCCTACATCAACGAGGAACTGCGCCTCGAGAACCTGGCCGCCTTCGAGTTCGTGGACCACGTCTACCTGGACCACAACACCTGGGCTGGGCCTGTGCTCGAGCTGCTCGAGCCCGACGTCTACATCAAGGGCAAGGAGTACGAGACCAACGCCGACCCCCGCTTCCTCAAGGAGAAAACGCTGGTCGAGCGCTACGGCGGCCAAGTGATCTTCAGCTCCGGCGACGTGGTCTATTCGTCCAGCTACATCATCGAGAAGTATCGACGACAGTTCGGTCTGGATCAGGAGCGGGTGTCCTTCTTCTGCCGTCGCTACGGGATTCGGGGGCCCTCCATCGCTCGGCTGCTCGACGGCCTACAGAACAAGCGGGTGCTGGTGATCGGCGATCCCATCCTGGATCGCTACGTCAGCTGCGAAGCCTCGAGCGTGGCGAGCGAGAGCCCCATTCTGTCGGTACAGCCAGCAGGCGAGGACTGGTACGTCGGAGGTGCCGCGCTGATCGCCAAGCAGATCAGCGCGCTCGGGGGCGAGGCTGGCCTGCTCACAGTGCTGAGCCAAGGCGCCGAGGCCGACCGCTTCACCCGGCAGCTCAACAGCGGAGGCGTAGAGCTACTATCGGTCCCCGCCGAACGCAGACCGGTCTTTGTGAAGACCCGCTACCTGGTGGACGAGACCAAGGTCTTCAAGGTCAACGAAGGTCGCAGCGCGCCGCTATCCACCGTGGAGATCCGGGCACTCGTACAGCGCCTCGATACCGAACTCCACCGCTTCGATGGGGTCGTGATCACGGACTTCGGCCTGGGCCTGTTCGGAGCCGAGTGCGTCAAGGCCATCGAAGAGGCCATCCAGCGCCGTGGCGTGCCGTACTACGCCGACGTCAGCATCAGCGGCCACTCGAGCATCCTCAAGTTCGCCGGGGCGCGCATGACCACGCCCAACGAGCACGAACTGCGCTTCGCCTTTGGCGACAACGAGAGCGGCCTATCCAACCTGGCCGCCCGCTACTTCCGCGTCACCCAAGCCCAATGCCTTGTGCTCACCATGAGCAAGCGAGGTGTGGTGGTCTTTCACCGCAACGACACCCCAAAGCAGCGTCTGCAGACCGAGCACCTGCCCGCCTTCACCCGCCACGCTGTGGACACCGTGGGGGCAGGCGACGTGCTCCTGGCGGCGCTGGCCGCCACAGACCTGGCCGGCGCCTCCACCCAGGAAGCCCTGTACCTTGGAAGCTGCCTGGCCGCGGTCAAGGTCAGCGAGATGGGCAATGACAGCGTGAGCCTGGAGGAACTACGAGAGTTCCTGGCCAGTCGTCCCGAGCTCAGCTGACCGCGACCCACCCGGAGGCACTCATGGCGGCACCGTCCCTATTTCACGCGTTCGCCCAACGGGTCATCGGCTCGAGCCAAGGTGCGCTGGCGGCCATGACCCGCGGCAACCTCCCTCCGTTCTGCTGCGTTGCAGCGGTGGTGGAGCGCGGCGACGAGGTCCTCTTCCTGCGGCGCTCCGATGGCCAGGGACTCTGCCTGCCCGGCGGCTACATGAAGATGGGGGAGCAGCCCGCCGACGCCATCGCACGAGAGGTGGCCGAGGAGACCGGGTTCATCGTCCAAGTGGGGGAGCTATTGGACGTCCTTCCAGACACCGCGTCGCCCATCAAGTCCGTCAATGTCGTCTACGCCTGCACGATCCTCGAGGGCCAACTCCGCTCATCCAGCGAGGGCGTACCCTGCTGGATGCCCCCCGCTCGAGCCCGCTCCAGCCTGATCGAGGTCTCTCGTCGGACGCTGGAGCGCCGCGGCCTGCTGTAGCGGACCTTCGACCACGGCACTGGGCGACCCATCAGGGAGTCGGCCTGACCACGAGGTTAGGGGCGAAGCGCTCGGGTTCGAGCTGGTCGAGGGGCAGGAACACGGGCTCCTGCTGCTCATCGAAGACCATCAACCAGCCCGTGCGCTCAGTGAAGCTCTCCATGAACAGCTTGTCTTGGGCGATGTCCACGTGGTTCACCCACAGCACGCTGTCCCGGAGATCCGGGTGGGGGGGGGCGGGGTAGAACACGAAGTTCTTGCTCCCGGTGGGACGTCCCGAGACCACCGTGAAGGGGCGATAGCAGAACACCACCGCATCCTCCAGCCCGTGGTCCTCAGCGGCGTCGTAGGGAGCGCGTTGGTTACTCGCCAAGGCGTGAACGGCGCCGAAGCGCACCGGGAAATAGCCCCAGAAGCTCACCAGCACGAGCGCGGCCAGCAGGGCCCCAGGGAAGGCGCCGAGGGGCAGCCTACGAGTCTCGGGAAGAGACTTCTCCAAAGCGCCAAGCCACCGCCCCAGCTCCACCACCCCGAGCGAAGAGAGCACTATCAAGGGCAACGCGATCTCAGTGAGATGTACGGGCCCCATCGCGTCGATACCCGCCGAGTTGAGAGACAAGTGGAACAGAGCAAAGCTCCCCACGCAAACGACCCACGGCCAGGCCCGGGCACCGGCCAGCCAAGAGAAGCCCACGAAGAGAAACGACAGCGGCCAGCCAAACAGCATGAAGTTCATCCGCAGCATGCCGAGAGCTTGGACCGCCAACCTCGTCCACGTGAGCTCGAAGCCCAGATTGGCGAAACCTGGCTGGGCACCGGGAGCCCACGCGGCGAACCGAAATCCATTCTCCACATGGTACTGGATGTTTCGCTGGTAGGCGACGAGGGTGGGCGACCCTGTTTGCACCAGGTTTATCAGCAGAAACACCGCCGCGAACACCACGGCGGGGCCGGCGAAGGCCGCGAAGCGCTTCCACCGCGCCGAGCCGGCGTGGAGGCGGAGGGACCACAACCACATCAACAGAAAAGGCACCCCAAATCCCAGGGCCGTCAGGGGGCGGATCAGAAATGCCAGCGAGAAACAGGCTGCCATCAGCGCATGGGACCAGAGGGGGGACTCGGGTCGGCGGGTCTCGAGCCAGGCCCAGCAGAACCAGGCGAGCACGGCCAGGCAGCTGGTATGCGACAGCTCGGTGGCGGCCAAACCCATGAGCATCGGCGAGATCAGGAAGAGCAGGAGGCCGACCCGCGCTGCGACCCGATCTCCGACCTTCAGCAGGATGCCGTAGAGCGCCGGCACCGTGGCCGCCGAGTACAACGCGTTCATGAACCCGGTGATGCCGAAGAACACTCCCGGGGCCATCAGCAGAGGCCAGCCGAGAAAATACTGGCTGAACCACTTGCCGTCGTTGACCATGAAGGGCTGATCGAAATGCAGCTTCGCCATCGGCGACGGAGCGTAGAGCCGACCCGAAGCGATCACCCGCGCCATGAAGCGATAGCACCCCTCGTCGTCGGCCAAGGGAGCCTCGGCCAATACCAACAGACGGATGAGCACCGCGAAAGCCAGCGCCAACAGCATGCCACCCAGGATCCATGGCCGATCCGGACCTTCGGAAAACCACCCCTTCAGCCGGCTGGCCACGTTCGTGAGCACCGACAGCCGCACCAGAGCCAACGCCAAGAAAAACGAAATTCCAAGCCCAAAAAACGACCAACAGAGCAAGAACGCGGTGTGCCTGGGCGCGGGAAACGTCGCGCTCCCAAGGGCCATGCTGTAGCCACCCTGAAACGCGAACTCCCCCAGGCCGTAGAACACCGCGGCCAGGACGAGAGCCAGAGCGAGGGGCAGGAGGCCTGCTTGCCGCCACCATGTCGTAGGAGGACCGGTCATCCGCTACATCCAGCTGCTGGGGATTCGGCGGTTTACTCCGTCGTCTCTCCGAACACCAGAGATAGACAAGCTGCGAGCCCGTCCGATAGGGTCGCCTCTGGAGGCTCCGATGGCAGCCCCTCCGAAGCCGAACGCCAGCCCACCGCCGGCGCAGACACACACCGCGACGCGCGACCTCGGCATCCCCCTCATCCTGGTCCTCTGCTTCCTCGTCCTCTACGGCTGGGGCGCCTCACGCACGGTGCAGGGGGCCGACGCGGCGGAGTTCATGCTCCTCGCTGGGGGCGGCGGCATCGCGCACCCGCCGGGCTACCCGCTCTTCACGGCCATGGTGCGGCTGTTCCACCTGGCGATCCCTTGGGGCACCGCCGCGTGGCACGCCTCCCTCGCTGCAGCGGTGCTGGGAGCCAGCGCTGTGGGGGTGACCTACCTGACGGTGGTCCAGCTCACCCGACGACCGACAGCGGCGCTGGTGGCCGCCTGCTCTCTGGGCTTCCTTCCCAGCTTCTGGCAGTACTCCACCGTCTCTGAGGTCTTCGCCGGAGGGGTGCTCGGCTTCGCGCTGGTGGCGTGGTGCGTCGCGGCCATCGATGGCCAGCGCGTGGATAGGACCACCGGAGCGCTGCTGCTGGGCGCGGCCTGCGGCCTGGGCGCTGCACACCACCATGCCGTGGTCCTCGCGGCACCGCTGGCGGCCTGGGGCTGCTGGCTTCTGTGGGCCCAAGCGCGGACCGCCCAAAGACGGGCCACCACCACCCTGGTCCTGACCGCAGGCCTGCTCCCGGGGCTGGTCGCCAACCTGCTGCTCATGCTGCCTGGTGGCGCCTGGCGCTGGGGCCACACCGCCAGCTGGGGGGGCCTGATCCACCACCTGCTGCGCCGTGACTACGGCACCGGCAAGATCGCGGTGCAGGCGGCCGGAGGCCACATCGCAGACAACATCGAGGCCTGGGGATTGGCGCTGTTGGCCGGCTTTCTGCTGTCCAGCCTACTGGGAGTCGCTGGCCTGGTCGCCGGCATCCACAGGAAACCCCACCGCGGCTACACCATCGCCCTCGCCCTGTCTCTCATCCTGGCCGGGCCGGTCTTCGTGTCCCTGTTCGGACTCGAACCCGTCGGCGCCGCCCGGGTGCTCCTGACTCGCTTCTACCTGTTCTCAGCAGGCCTGTTCGCCATCGCCATCGGCCTGGGCGCCGCCGCTGTGCTGCCACGGCTCGGGCGCGCAGGGCCCGCCCTGCTGCTGGGCTTGCTGGGACTCCAGCTCGCACAAGCCAGCCAGCATCGGGTCTCCCATCGCGACTGGACGGTCCTCGACGACTACCTGCGCAACAGCCTCGAGGCGCTCGAGCCAGGGAGCCTGCTGGTGGCGAGCGGAGACTTCCAGGTCTTCCCGCTGGTCTACCTCCAGCAGGTCGAAGGGGTCCGGCCCGACGTGACCGTGGTGGCATCGGGGATGCTGGGCTTTCCCTGGTACCGACAGCGGCTGGCCCTGCACGACCCGAGCCTGGGGCTCGAAGGCGTCGCTGGCGGGGGCTTCGACATCCTTCGAGCGTTGCCAGCGTTGGTCGAGGCCAACCTGGCGCACCGCCCCATCTACCTGTCGCTAGGCGTGGCCGCGAACCCCGGCCTCGCCGAGCTGCTGCCCCCCATGGCACCCTCGGACGCGATCGTGATGCGGCTGCACCCCGAGGGAACCCCTCCACCGTGGGTGGTCGAAGAAGACCTACGGAGAGCCATGGCGAAGGTGGACATGAGCTCGGGGCCGCAGACCGACCACCAGTGGCGAGACAGCTGGGAAGCCGAAGCCTGGCGCCAACACGGCATCGCCCTGAACGCACTGGCCGCCGCATGGCGGGCGGGCGGCGCCACCGATCAAGCCGAGCGCTGTGAGCGGGCCGCCGAAGGGTTCACAGGCCCCTGATCCGGGTTCAGGCTACCCAGCTGGATTTCTTGCCCGTGGCCCCCAAGCGGATGGCTTCGTAGCCGAAGCGCTCGCGCACGGCGTCGATGGCTTCGCCGGCATTGGGGCGCTCGGGGTCGGCGAAGGGCAGGCCGAGCTGGGCCGAGGGGGCCACCAGGTTGGACAGCCCCACCCCCACCAGCCGCACGCCGCGGCCACCGCTGCGCAGACCTTGGTAGAGTTCGACCACCACCCGATGGATGTCGGTCTCGGACCAGGTGGGGGTGATGGTGCAGGAGCGATTGAGGGTGTCGAAGTCGGAGTAGCGCAGCTTGAGGGTGACCGTGCGTGCCCGCACCCCCCGCCCCCGGGCTCGCCAGGCCACCCGCTCGCTGAGGGCACGGAGCTGGGTGAGCACTGAGCGGGGGTCGCGCTGATCCTCCATGAAGGTGCGCTCGTTGGAGATGCTGCCCACGGACACGCCCACCGGATCGTGCTCGCGGAAGGCCGGGCGATCCCGACCCAGGCCGGCGCTGCGACGGGGATCGATGCCCTGACGCACGGCGCAGGCCGGACCGCGGAAGCGCTGCAGCAGCGGACCGGGGGGGAGCTCTACCAGCTGGCCCAGGGTGTGCAGCCCCGCGGCCCGGAGCTTGCCTTCGGCTACGGGGCCGATGCCCGGGAAGGCCCGCACCGGCAGGTCGCGCACGTAGGCGTGCTCTTGCCCCAGGGGTACCATGAACACCCCGGCGGGCTTGGCGTCGCGGCTGGCCATCTTGGCGATGGGGATGGTGGAGCCGATGCCCACCGACGCCGGCAGGCCGAGCTCGTCCTGGATGCACTGACGCATGGTGTGGACGACGCGCAGCATGGCCGCGTCGTCGTCGCGGTCGCCCAGCTGCCGGATCATGCGCTCGCAGCCAGCCCAGTCCAGGTAGTACTCGTCGATGCTGGCGGTCTGCACCGCCGGGCAGTAGCGCTCGAGGATGGACTTGACCTGCTTCGAGTAGGGGCCGTAGACCCCGTGTCGCGTGGGCAGGAACACCGCCTGAGGGGCGCGGCGTTCGGCTTCGACCATGGACATGCCCGAGCGCACCCCGAAGGCCCGGACCTCGTAGCTGGCGGCGGTGACCACCCCCCGCTGACCGCGGCGCCCCCCCACCACGACGGGCTTCCCAGCCAAGCTGGGATCGAGCAGGCGCTCGACCGAGACGAAGAAGGTGTCCAGGTCGAGACAGCACAGGCGGGCAACGGGCACGCGCGTAGTCATCCCCCTCATTTGAACATGTGTTCACGCCGCCCGCCACCCCAGGGCCGGTCAGGTTCTGTCCGCCAAGGCTCAGTCGATGACGCTGAACCCGTCGGGCGTGATCTCGAGCACCGCGGGGCTGCCGCCGTAGTGCTCGGACATGCCCACATCGATGCGCCAGATCTTGCCATCGCAGGCCGGGTTGATCTCGTCCTGGATGGTGTGGCCCACCACCATGCGCTCGGCGCCCAGGGTGGCCAGGGCTTCATCCAGCTGAGCGCACTCCATGATGCCGGGATCGTCGCTGTAGGTGCGCGCCCAGACGGGGCTCTCGCTCTCGAGGATCAGCCCGGTCTCGGAGGTCTCACCCCGCATCCAGCCCTGCACCTCGGCGTTGAAGGTCTCGATGCCGTACTCGGCGTGGTCCGGTAGGAGCCCGCCATGCACAAAGGCGGTGGAGCCCACCACCATGGCGCCGTTGCGACCGGCGAGGATGTTGGCGTAGGGCCCGCCAGGTCGAAAGGCCGCCACGCGGCCACGTTGATCCTCGGTGTACCCCGCGAGCTCACTGTCTTCGGGATCGTACTCGACGTCGTCGAAGTGCGCCCAGGCGTCGTCGTGGATGTAGCGCAGGTCCAGCTCGACGTTCATCACCTCGTGGTTGCCCCACAGGGCGTAGACCGCGCCGCCAGCCTCGAAGGCCTGGTCCGCCAGGGCCTCGAAGAGGTCGAGCACCGCACGATCGTCGGGCCCGCGATCGAGCTGATCGCCGGTCTGCACCACCACCAGTTCGCCACCGATCCAGCTGTCAGCCTCGTCGATGGCCCCCGCCATGCGCAGGGCCTCACGGGTGGCCTCGAGATCGCCGTGTACGTCCCCGATGGCCACCATGCGGGCTGGATCGTCGGGGATGTAGCTGTCGGGTGGGGTGGTGCGGGTCGAGACCGGAGCGGTGTCGTCCACCGGGCCGGTGTCAGTGGGAGGATCGCAGGCGATGACCAAGGCCAGCAGAGGGAGTACGCGGATCATGGAAGCTCCTGTCGCTACCAGCGCCAGCGGGCGCCGAGGCTCACCAAGGGGCCGTACAGCTCGACCCACTCATCGTTGGGCTGGGCCTGCAGGGACCCGTAGCCAGCGGCCACAGAGATCCCCAGGCTCCCCTTGTCGCCGTGGCCCCGCAGCCAGGTGGCCACGCCACCTTCGACCCAGGTCACGCCAGAGCCTCCGGTGCCAAAGTCCGAGAACAGGTCGGTGCGAGAGCCCACCGGAACGTACAGCGCCATGGCGATGCCACCGTACTCGAAGGACTTGCCCGTGTCGGTGATGTCGTAGCATTCCTCCGAGTTGTCCCGGTAGTAGTAGTAATAGTCGTCCTCGCCGTCGCAGCTTCCGTTCCAGCTGGACTCCTGCTGGGGCACCAGCACGAAGGTGTTGCGCACCGTGAGGTTCACGCCATCTCGGGACCCCAGCCGGGCCTCCTGGACCACCGAAAACGCGTTGTCCACGTCGTCGAACTGCACCGCGCCCCAGCCGCCGCCGTCCTCGGTGTACTGGTAGCTGCGGCCCCAGTCGCTGGGGTCGCCGTTGAGCATGGACCAGCCCGCGCCCAGACCCACCGAGAGGTAGCGGGCGTCGTAGCCGCCGCTGATGAGCCCGGCGACGCTGATGGGGTTGCCGTCCCGGCTCCAGCCCAGGGCCAGGGGCGTCACCCGGACCGTGGCGTACCAGGGCTGCTCGAAGGTCCAGGTGGTCCACAGCTCGTTGATGAAGGCCACGCCAAGGGTGTCGAGGCCCAGCACGGGGCGCACGATCAGGCCGGTCTCCCGCAGACCACCCAGGCGCTCCGGGGCCGCCGGGTAGTGGATGCCTTTCTCCACCAACTCGACCCGATCGCCCACTCCTACGCGGCCGCCGCGATCCACGTCCACCAGGGCTCGATCGTCCTCCACCAGGCGCACGCGTCCGGAGCCGCTGACCCGGTCCACCTCCCGCTCTTCGAGGCCTTCGCCGCTCAGACTGGGGACCTCCACCAGCTGGGTGCCCAGGAAGCGCAGATCGGTGCCCGGCCCGATGCCTGCGATGCGGCCCAGGTCCACCACCACCGTGCCCTGGCCGACGCTCAGGACGGAGCCGAGTTCGGAGGGCGCCCCGGCGCTCACGAAAGCTGGCTGGCTCTCGCCTGTCGGGGGAGCCCCGACCACCGCTACCGGCGCAGCGCGACCCGGCTCGTAGTGGCCCAGGGGAAGGGCCTTGACCTCGTGCACCACCACCCAAGGCTCTCCCTGGGCCAGGAACAAGCCCGAGGCCTGGGGCATGGGCTGTTCGGACGCCAGGGTCCAACCCTCGGGACCGACCTGCCAGGTCTGCAGATCACCCGCGGAGCTGAGCACCCACAGGCTGTCGCCCTGCTGGAGCACGGCCTGGGGCTCGGCGGGCAGGACGGTGACCTGGACCTCGCCGGCCATGACGGGGTGACCCGCGGGGGCGACAGGTTCGTCGGCCTGGGCCGACAGGGCGAGCAGAAGGAGAGGAAGCAGGCTGGACATGAGACGCTCCGTGGCAGACGCGCCCAGCCTATCCGCGCCGGCTGCCCGCTGCTGTGATCAGGGACACGCTGGGCCGAGCTCTCGAGTGGTCTCGCAGGCGGGGCGGAGACCGGACAGACGCTGCAGCGCCGCCAGGTCGTCGGGATCCCCCAGGATGACCCAGGTGGCCGCGGCTGGGTCCAGCAGGGTGGCCGCGGCGGACTGGACCGCAGGAAGGTCGAAGGTCGCCAGCGCATCCAGCTCACGCTGTTGTCCCGCTGGCGACAGCCCGAGGGCGGCCAGATCACCCAGCATCCCAGCGCCGCCCTCGGCCCCGTCGAGCCGACGAGCCACGGCGAACAGGCGGGTTGCCCGGGCCCGCTGCAGTTCGGCGGCGTCCAGGCTCACCATGGCGGCCAGCTCGGCCTGCAGGGCTTCAACCGCCTCCGCGGCCCGGCGCCCATCCACCCGGGTGCTCACCCGCAGCAGCGCATGGCCCGGGCGACGCACCAAGCGAGCCCGGGCCTCGTAGACCAGGCCCAGTTCCTCGCGCAGGCGACGATCCAGGCGAGCCGTGGCGCCGCCCCCCAGGACATCGGCCACCAGCTGGGCCTCGGCCCAGGACAGCTCCCCGGGCACAGGCCAGGTCACGGTGAGCCGTACCTGACGGGCCCCTTCGTCCTTCAGCAGCCTGACCGGGGCCCGCACGGGGTCCTGCCTGGCTGGGGGCAAGGTGTTCTCGGCGGGTGGCGCAGCGAGGAAGGGCAGGGCCCGCTCCAGGCTCCCCCGGGTCTGGACGTCTACGGGGCCGACCAGCACCACCACGGCCCCGCCCTGTTCGAGCAGCAGACGGTGGACCACGAGCAGTCCCGCCGCGTCCACGCGAGGGACGAAGGGAGGGGGCGCGATTGGGTGCGTAGAGGAGTACAGCGCCTCGAACTCCACCCGTGCCATGGCACCGCTGGCTGAATACCGAGCGCGCTCTTGAGCCCTACGGCTCGAGGCCTCGAGGCGCTGGAAGGCCCGCGGCTCGCAGGCCGGCGCCGCCAGGGCGCGGGCCACGATGTCCAGGGCCTGGTCGAGTCGATCCGGAGGGGCCAACAGCCGCAGCCGCAGGCCCGTGTGCAGCGGCGCAAGCAACACGCTGGCGCCCAGTGGCTCGAGCTGAGGGTCCAAGCCACCCCGGGGGGCGCCATGGGCACCGGCGTCGATCACCGCGGGCAGCAGCTTCAGCGCCTGCCCAAGCTCGGGCGTCACCAAGGCCGAAGGCAGGGTCAGCAGCAGCTCGACGGCCACCAGCGACCCACCGGGCTGTGGGACCTCCCACAGCAGGGCTCCCCCCGGCAGGGTGTGCTCCTGGAGCTCCGGCAGCAACACCCGTTCCACCCCCACCGCCGGGGGCAAGGTCGCCGCTGGAGGCTCGAGGGCCACCGGAGGCTCCGCCACCGCCGCCGCGGCGGCGAGCACCAGGGCCAGCAGCAAGGGAATCACGGCAGCACCACAGGCTCGGAGCCGGGCAAGGTGCGGCCATAGTCGGAATCGGAAGCCACGGAGAGCAGCACCCGCCCCGGAGCATCCACCAGGGCCTGGGCCACGCGCTGGATGTCAGCGGGCTGTACGGCCTGGTAGCGGGCGAGCTGATCCGCAGCGCAGTCCGGGCGAAGTCCCATGGCCACGCACTGGGCCAGCAGCGAGGCTCGGCCCTGGACCGGGTCGGCGGCCCGCAGCCAGCGGTGGCTCCAGGCCCCCTGGGCCCGCTCCACACGTGCGGGTTCGGGACCATCTCGAGCCAGGCGGCGAAGCTCCCGGTCCACGGATCGCTGAAGACGCGCGAGCTTGCCATCCTCGGCCTTCACCGACACCACGAACCCACCCCCCAGCTGCCAGCTGTCGCTCCAGGCCTGGAGGCTGGTGGCCCGACCACGACCCACCAAGCGCTTCTCGAGGGGGCTGTCGTTGGCCAGCAGCCAGGCCAACATGGCCAGCGGCGGTTCGTCGGGGTGGCCCATGGGCACGCCCCTCCAGGCCATGAGCAGGCTGGCGCTGCCCACATCGGCGGGCAGCCAGTGGCGCCGCTCCCCCGAGAGCACCGGCGCAGCCACGGCGGACCGCTCCACCGCCGCCCGGTGGGGGATCGCGCCGTAGCTAGCCCGCACCCAGACCTCGGCGTCGTCGAGATCGATGTCGCCGGCGATGGAAAGCACACAGCGGGACGGCGCGTAGCGCTCGGCGTGAAACGCCCGCAGCGCCTCGGCGTCTACGGCCCCGAGATCCCCAGCACCCGCGGGCCCACCCAGACCCATGACGTCCCGCCCGTAGGGGTGGCCACCCGGGTAGAGCAGCGCGGCGAGCACCGGCGCATCCTGACCATGGGGCGTCCCCAACACCCCGGCAGCCTCGGCCTGCACCACCCGCCGCTGGGTGGTCACCGCGACGGGGTCCAGGCTGGGAGCCGCCAGGCGGTCGGCCTCGAGCACCAGGGTGCGTTCGAGGGCCCCCGGAGGCGTGGTGGTGACGAAGCCGGTCCAGTCGTAGTGGGTCCACGCGTTGGCGTCGCCGCCCAGGGCCTCGAGGGCCAGATCGAAGCCCTGGCCAGGCATCCGCGCCGTGCCAGTGAACAGGGCGTGCTCGAGCAGGTGGGCAGCGCCGGCCATCCCCGCGGGATCGTCCCGGGCCCCCGCGGACACCAACAGCTGCACGCTCACGATGGGGGCCCTGGACTCGGCGTGCAGCACGACCTTCAGCCCGTTTTCGAGCTCGAAGGCCCGATGTTCCAGGACCAGGGGCTGGGCGCCCAGCGCGGCCCCCACCAGCAAGGCCAGGCCCGCCGGCATCAGAACTTCTGCCCGCTCAAGGCCAGGTACAGCGCCAGGGAACCCAGCACTACCAGGTGGAACAGCGAGAGGGGTAGGCAGGCCACCAGCACTGCCTTCCAAAGGCGCACGCCCAGCCCCCGCCGCAGTGCCACCACCTGCAGCACGGTGCCCACGTAGACCCCGAGCCCCGCCAGGGGCAGCAGCAGGTCGGCCCCCAGGGCATAGGAGCTCACCCGCATCACCGCGCGAAAGGAGCGGGCGCGGCCCTCGAGCACCCCCAGCCCGATCCAGAGCAGCAGGCCCATACCCACCCCCCGGTAGGCGCCGATGAAGGGCAGGGCCAGCAAGACCAGCACCAGGGCCGGCAACGAACCGGGCAGGTCCCGCCACGCCACACCCACCAACACCGCGCCGGCGCCCAGGGTGAAGCTGATGGCCGCGAAACTCAAAGGAAGCGCCAGGGAACCGCGCCAGGGCAGCGCCCGGAAGAAACGACCGGGATGCAGCACCAACCGGCCCAGGGTGTGGGTGAAGCCCTTGGCCCAGCCCACGCGTGCGCCGTGCTCGAAGGGCACGGGGAAGGCCCAGGTGTCGCCGGTGGGCCCGGCGCGTGGGCAATCGGGTGCCTCGCAGGCCATGCTCATGCAGACCTCGCAGAGCTGGTCACCGCACACCGTGCAGCGCTCGAAGGCAGGCTGCGCCGGATGGCGCGCGCAGCGGGGCCCGGGTAGGGTCCCAGGGGCCGAAGCGCCCAAGGTCTAGTCCCCGCGGGGGAGGGCCACGGCGATGCGCGCGCGCACCCGCGGCCGCTGGCCCAGCTCGAGCTCCCAGTTCACCCGGCCGGGCTCGAAGAACAGGATCACGGTGCTGCCCATGTGGAAGCGGCCGATCTCGTCCCCCCGCTCGAGGGTAGGGGGCTCAGCGGGGCGCGCGTCGTGGGCGTCGCCCCCGGTGTTGGTGATCAGGTCGGTGTAAACCGCCGACATCCGCCCCACGCCAAACGCCCCGAGCATCACCACCGCCACCTGCCCGTGGTCGCTGTCCAGCCAGGTGACCAGCCGCTCGTTGCGGGAGAAGATGCCGTCCACCATCTCCACACAGGCCGCGAAGACCGGGAAGAGCCGTCCCGGCAGGTAGCTCCAGCGTACGACCCGGCCGGTGACGGGGCTGTGCACGCGGTGGTAGTCGGGGGGAGAGAGATAGAGCACCGCGTAGTCGCCCCCCTCGAAGGGGTGGTCGCCCCCCAGCATCTCGCGGATGCTGGCCTTGTGGGTGCCCCCTTGGGGGATCATGTCGCCGACCACCTTGCCGAAGGCCGCCACCTGAGCGTCGGCGGGAGAGACCACGGCGTCGGGGTCGGCGCACAGGGGCCGCATGCCCGGCTTCAGGTCGCGCACGAAGAACTCGGCTAGGCTGGGGAAGTCGTCGATGCCGCCCTGGGCCTCGCTCATGTCCACCCGGTAGTGGGCTACGAACCGGCGCAACAGCCAGCGGTGCAGCAGCCTGGGCAGGCGCCGCCGGGTGAGCCAGCCCATCAGGCGGGCCAGCCGCTCACGGGGCAGCACGGAGAGCACATTGACGATGAGGGCGTCGCGCATGGGGCATCCTGGGGGAGGCTCCAGGGTATTATCCGCCCGAGCCCCTCGAGCCCCAAACCGATGCCATCCCCCACCGACACAGCGAACACCCTGTCCACGGACCTGACGCTCCTGCGCAGCGCCCTCGAGCCCCTGGAGGCCGAGGCCCGGGAGCTACCCTGGGCCCACCAGCGCCCCTGGCGGGTCCGCAGCCATGTGCGGCCCGAGGGGGAGCTGATCCAGGTAGACCTACACGATCTCAACGCCCGCTGCGCTCGGCAGGCGGTGCGCCTGGCCACCGAGAAGGCAGGGGACTTGCACACCGGCGCCGTGGGCTTCATCACCGGGGTGGGCAGCCACAGCATCGGCCCCGGCGTGCTGGGCGACGTCACCACGCGGGAGCTGCGCACCCAGTGCAAGCGTCACGGATGGAGCTACCACCCCAACGGCAAGGGCGCCCTGGTGCTGATCACGGACCCCGCCCGCGCCCCGGCCCGGGCCACCTCCCAGCTGCCGCCCCTGTTCTGGTTGGTGGCTGCGCTGTTCCTGGGGGCCATCGCCTGGGTCGCCCCCCTCACCGCCATCCCCATGGTCCTGGTGGCCCTGGTGGTAGGCTGGCGCTGGTGGTCCAAGCGCAAGGCGCGCAAGGAGAGGACACGATGAAGCTCCAACCCCTCGCTCTGCTGATGCTGCTCACCGGCTGCCCCGCAGACCCAGCAGATCCCGCAGACCCCGAAGCCTGCATCGACGCCGACCAGGACGGCTACGGCAGCGGCGACGAGCGGGGCGAGTGCGCCTACACCGGGCAGGACTGTGATGATGGTGATGCCACCATCAACCCCGGCGCCGTGGAGATCTGCAACGAGGTCGACGACGACTGCGATGGCAAGATGGATCCCGACTCCGCCCTGGGGGCCAGCACTTGGTGGCAGGACACAGACGGAGATGGCTACGGCGATCCCGACCAGGCCATCACCGCGTGCGAGCCCCCCGACGACTTCGTGGACGACGACGAGGACTGCGACGACGGTGACAACGCCGTGCACCCCGATGCCCAAGAGGTCTGCAACGGCATCGACGACGACTGCGACGGAGCCGTGGACCACCAAGACGACTCCGTGGAGGATCCCCTCACCTGGTACCTGGACGAAGACGGCGACGGCTACGGCGATGCCGAGTACAGCACCACCGCCTGCGACCAGCCCAGCGGCTACACTGCGGATGCCACCGACTGCGACGACGGCGACCCCGACACCCACCCCGGCGCCTTCGACCGCACCAACGATGTGGACGACGACTGCGACGGCGACATCGACATGGTGTGGCTCGACGATGTGGACGGCGCCCTGCTGGGCTTCGAGGCCGACGATCGCCTGGGATCGTCCCTCTCCCGGGTGGGTGACGTGGACGGTGACGGCATCGCCGATCTGCTGGTGGGCGCCAACGACGCCGACGCGGGGGCAAACGACAGCGGCGCGGCCTACCTTTGGTCCAGCGCCCTGTTGCCCAGCGAAGGCAACGGCGTGGGCGTCAACGACGCCCTGCTGGTGCTCACCACCGCCGACGCCGGGTCGTCGGTGGGCCAAGACCTGGACCGGCTCCCCGACATCGACAGCGACGGCATCGATGACCTGCTCATCGGCGCCGAAGCCTGGGGCGGCACTGGCGCCGCCTTCCTGGTGCCCTCGAGCGCCCGCGGCGAACAGGCCATCGAAGACGTCGCCATCACCACCCTGGTGGGAGAATCACTGACCCGCACCGGACAGGCCGTGGCCGGCGGCGACTTCGACGGCGACGGCGCCCCCGACGTGCTGGTGGGGGGCTGGTACCACAGCGACGAGGCTGGCATCGCCTGGCTGGTGCACGATCCGGCCGAGGGTGTGCTGTCCCTGAGCGAAGCCGACACCATCTTCGAGGGCGAGGGCGCTGGTCAGGCCGTGGGCTGGGAGGTGGCCGCCGCAGGGGACGTGGACGGCGACGGCCTCGAGGACTGGCTGGTTGCGGCCCCCTACGCCCACAGCGACGAAATGGGCGAAGTCTACTTGTTCACCGGCGATCCCCGGGGGACCCTGGACGACGGCGACGCTACCGCCACCATGTACGGCCGCTACGAGTACGACCACATCGGCTACGCGGTGGAAGCCCGCGCGGACATCGATGGCGACGGCTACGGCGACATGCTGCTGGCCGCCCGGGACTACGGCGAGGACCAGGGCCGGGTCTATGTGATGCTCGGGCCCAAGTCCGGCAGCATGTGCGTCTGCGGCGGCTCCGCCGGCAGCATCATCGGCGACGACGACGGCGATCTGCTGGGCACCTCCATGGCCTTGGGCGACGTGAACGGCGACGGGCTGGCCGACGCCCTGTTCGGCGCCGAGGGCACCGACACCGCCGGGGCAGACAGCGGCGCGGCCTACCTGTGGTTGGGCCCCATGGGCGGCGGCACCCGCTACGCCAAGGACGCCGACGCCCGCTTCTTCGCCACCGACGAGCACACCAAGGTGGGTTCGAGCGTGGCCCTGCTGCCGGATCTCACCGGCGACGGCCGGGACGAGATGGCCTTCGGCGCCCGCAGCGACGACAGCACCGGCGAGGACGCGGGCGCCGTGTTGCTCTTCCTGGCGCCGGATGTGCAGTGGTGACGGCCGCACCCGATCAGGCTACGCTCCCGGCGTTCGACCCTATGGAGCCGATCATGGCCGAAGCCGAAACCAAGCAGGTCCCCGACAACCCCGCACCCGGCGTCCTGCCCGCAGGTGCCGCCGAACCTTCCGGCCGCATGGGTGACCTGGGCATGGCCGCCTTCGGCGTCGCCTGGGCCATCGTGGTGATCGCCGTGGGGATGTGGATGCAGGGCTAGTCAGAGCCCGGGGGCAACTTGGATCCGTTCTTCCTGCTGGCCATGGGATTTATCGGACTGATCGTTGCGCTCGTCGCCACCAAGACCACCAAGCTGGATGATCTCGACCTCAACCTGCGCAGGATCACCGGACCCGACGGCCGCTTCATCTTCGACCCGGTCCCCTTCGAGCGGCCCGAAGGCGAGATCCGGGTGAGCTGGGAAACAGGCCGGGGGGATCCGCACCTCGAGCACATGCTTCTGCGACTGGACATGCCCATTCGCCTACCCTCGCTGAAGCTACGACCCCACCGTTCCCTCCTCGGCGGCGGCGTCGCGTTCGAGGATCGTTTCGTGGTCCGTAGCGGTGATGCCTTCGCCGACGGACTGCTGGGCGACGACGTCCGCCGACAGCTGGTGGCTCTCTCTCTGCGCCAGGACACCTGGCAGGGGCTGGTGTCCCTCGATCTCCGGCCAAGCTCATTTGGCAGCTGGATCAACCTCCGCAAGGAGGGCCACGTACAGCAGAGGGCCGAGGTCGAGCACCTGGTGGACAAGCTGTGCGCCATCGGCCGCTCCATGCTGGAGCACTGGGAGCAACCCTGGACCACCCTGCGGGAGCGCTGGCCCTTGGGTGGGCTGTCCCGCGGCACCGATGGTCAGCGCACCCTCGAGGGAGAGCTCGACGGGATGAAGTTGCTCGTCCAGGAGAACTTCGACGTACACCCCAGCCACACCCTGCTGCAGATCGCCGTACCTGCCTTGGAAGGCATCGAGATGGTCCACGTGGACCATGCCACGGGAAGAGCCTGGAACAAGGCCCGGATCAAGACCGGAAACCCCGTGCTGGACATGCTCGTGGCGGTGCGTGGGCAGGCCGGACACCCGGCGGTGGCGCTGCTGGGAGACCCGGACATCACCGACCTGCTGCTGCCGATCATCCACGGGCGGCGAGGCGTGGTGGCACACCAGGGCCTGCAGCTCCGCCTGCCGGGCTCACCCCGGGATCTGGTGGGACCGCTGGATGAGCTGCTGGACCTGGCCCGGGCCCTCGAGCATGGAGAGGCGGAACCCGAGGCCTAGTGCGCTGTGACTTCCACGGCGTGCCCGAAGTAGGCGGTCTCGAAGCCGGCGCTCAGCTCGCGGAGCTGCTCGATGTTGGCCAGGTCGGCGCCCTGGCGGGCCTTCATGGTGGCTACCAGCAAGCCGTGCAGCAGGCCCAGGCGGGCCTCGTAGGCGGCCTGGGCGTCGGCGTCGCCGGCGGCGGGAAGCTTGATGCGCTGGCTCAAGAAGTAGGCCGTGACGATGTCCACGATCTTGTCGGCGTGGTCTTCCTTGTTCTCCACCCAGCGCACGATCTGGTTCATGTCGGGCTCATCGGCGGCGGACAGCTCGGCGATCTTCTTCATGGACTTCTCCATGGTGCCGATGTGCTCGCGCACCAGCAGGGCCCGGAGCTGATCGTCGTAGATACCACAGGGGATCTGGCAGTGGGCCTCGGCCTCGGCCGGGACGATGATGGGGGCGACGAGCAGGGCGAGCATGGGGAGCAGGAAGCGGGCGCGCATAGAAGTTCTCCGGTGGGATGTGGTTGTGCTCCCCTTCACCACCGTCCGGGGTCTCGTCTCCCCCCGAGCTGTGTCAGCGTATGCGCGCATACGCAGCCTGCGCCCGGTTAGTGGCACGGTCCCCCCTGCGGAGCCCCACCCCATGAAGACGCGCATCACCGAGCTTTTCGACATCGAGTACCCCGTGATCCTCTCGGGCATGTCCTGGGTCTCCACCCCGGAGCTGGTGGCGGCGGTGTCCGAAGCGGGCGGCCTGGGCATCCTGGCCACGGGCACCCTAAGCCTGGACGACGTGCGCGCTGGCATCAAGAAGATCCGCGAGCTCACCGACAAGCCGTTTGGCGCCAACGTCACGCTCTACTTCCCCGGCGCCGAGCGCAACGTCGAGGTGCTCATCGAAGAGAAGGTCCCCGTGGTGAACTACTCCATGGGCAAGGGCGACAAGATCTGCGAAGCCGTGCACGCCTACGGCGGCAAGGTTGTGGCCACCGTCACCAACGCCAAGCACGCCCTGGCGGCTCAGAAGTCCGGCGCCGACGCCCTCATCGTCACCGGCCACGAAGCCGCGGGCCACGGCGGCAAGGTCACCTCTCTGGTGCTGGTACCCAGCATCGTCGATCAGGTGGAGATCCCCGTCATCGCCGCCGGGGGCTTCGCCGACAATCGGGGCTTCCAGGCCGCGCTGGCTCTGGGCGCCGAGGGCATCTCCATGGGCACCCGCTTCATGGCTTCGGCCGAGAGCCCGGTCCCCGCAGTGCTCAAGGAAAAGGCCGCCGGGGCTCGGGTGGACCAGACCCTCTACTCCCCCAAGATCGACGGCATCCACGCCCGCATGATGGTCACCCCCGGCTCCAAGCGCCTGGCCAGCCGGCCCCTCAACCCCCTGGCCGCCCTGATCAAGTCCCGCCGCATCGCTGAGATGATGGGCTTCTCCTGGCCCAAGCTGGCGGCGGGCATCATGCTGTCCGGCCCGGAAAACGCCTTCCGCATGGCGCGGATGGCCCTGGGCTTCGACGCCTTCGAGAAGGGCATGATCGACGGCGACCTCGACCGCGGCGTGCTGCCCCTGGGCCAGGTGGCCGGCCTGATCCACGACGCTCCCCCCGTGGCGGACATCATCCGCGACGTGGTGGGGGAAAGCCCAGCCTAGGAGCCCCCATGTTCGCCAGCCTCGCCGTGTTCGCCCTGCTCGCAGCCTCGGCGCAGGCCCAGCAACCGGAGCTGGAGCTGATCTGGAGCCCCAAGCTCTTCGAGGTCCGCCTGCTGTCGCCCGCCGGCGAGCACATCAGCCCCGACACCGAAGCCCACCTGGTCCTCGATGTCGCCGAGCAGCACTGGGACCTCGAGGGCCCGGCGGTGGAACTGGAACAAGGCTGGAAGCTGCCGTCCCTGGTCGCTCCGCCCGTGGTGATCCACGGTACGCTCCACGCCGCCTTGTGCACCGACGACGGCAGCCAGTGTCGCCCGGTGAACCTGGACATGACCCAGACCCTTTCCGGCCGGAAGGGCACCCTGCGCTGGACCCCAGCGGTGGCCGAGCCCCCCACCCTCACTCTCACCGAGACCCACCCCAGCCTGAGCTTCGAGGACGCCACGGCCCTGGCCGCCGGCGACGGCAAGCCCCTGCTGCTGGACTTCTCGGCCCAGTGGTGCCCTCCCTGTCAGACCCTGGCAGGCGAACTGCTGCACAACCCCGACCAAGCCGACGCCATGGCCGCGGTCCACACCGTGGTGCTCGACGCGGATCACGCCGACAGCTGGGCCCTCAAGGACCGCTACGGCGTGGGGGGCTACCCCACCGTGGTGCTGGTGGACCCCACCGGCGCCGAGCTGTCGCGCATGGTGGGCTACCCGGGCCTCGAACCCATGCTGACCTGGATCGAGGGCGCCACGACCCGCGAGACCATGGACCAGCGCCTGGCACGCTTCCGCGCCGGGACCCTCGAGCCCGCACAGGCCGGCATCCTGGCCCTGGACCTGGCCCGCGCCGAGCGCGAGGACGAAGGCCGAGAGGTCCTGACCGCCGCCGATGGTGGCGAGACCGCCATGGGCGCGGCGCTGGCGCTCGAAGCCAGCCCCGAGGCCCTGCGCTGGCTGGTGGACCACGCCATCGACGACTTCGCCACCTGGATCTGGGACGCCGAGCCCCTGCTGAGCGACGACCCCGAGCTGCTCGCCCAGCTGCGCCCCGCCCTCGAGCGGGCCATCGCCAGCGCGGACCCCGCCGCTGCCGCCGAGGGTCTCGAGCTGCTGGCCGGCTTGTCGAGCCCCGACGACGCCCCCGTGCTGTACGCCGCCGCCGCAGCCCTCATCACCCAGAGCCTCACCGGCATCCCCGAGCAGGACCGCGGCACCTGGTCCCACCTGTCCTGGGTCCTCGAGCAAGCCGGAGCCCCCGACGCCTCCCTGGCCGTGTTGGACACCGCCATTGAGCACTACCCCGGAGAGTTCACCTACCACTACAGCCGGGGTCGGGTGCTCTTCGCTATGAACCGCCGAGACGACGCCATCGCCGCCGAGCGCACCGCCCTCGAGCGCGCCTACGGCGACCAACGCCTGCGAGCCGCCGCCCGCCTGGCGGGCTTCCTGAAAGATGAAGGCCGCCACGACGAGGCCATCAGACTCATCGACACAGAACTGGACGCCTTCGAGCGCCCGGCCGAGGGCACCGACGTGCGCAGCTTCCGCTACCTCACCGCGCTCGAAGAGCTGCGGGGGGATCTGAACCGGACAGAGGGTGGAGGGCGGTAGCCGGCACGGCCCCGATACCCATCTCCCGGTCAGGGTGCTACGAGTCTTGGCACACGCCCTACCACCGGGAGCCCCCATGGCCGCACGAACCGCACTGTCCATGCTCACCTTGTCCACCCTGCTGGTCGCCTGCGGGGACGACACCACCGTCGATCCAGCCGCGTTCGAGGCACTGCAGGACGACCTGGCTACCCTCCAGGCCCAACACGACGCGGACATCGCGGCCCTCGAGGCCGAGCTGACCGCACAGCAGCAAGAGCACGACGACGACGTCACGGCCCTCGAAGCAGAGATCGCGGCCGTCACCGGTGGGGTCGACCTCACCGAGCTCTCCGACACGGTCGACGACCACGACGCTCATCTGAGCTCCATCGAGGGGGACTACCTCACGAGCGCCGACCTCACCGGGGTCGCGACCGAGAGCTACGTGGACAGCGCCGTCGCCGGCATCGACCTCTCCACCTACGCCACCGAGAGCTACGTGGACAGCGCCGTCACAGGCATCGACCTGAGCGCCTACGCCACCCAGGCCTGGGTCGGCACCCAGGGCTACCTCACGTCCTCGGCCCTGACCGCCTACGCCCTGGACGCCGACCTGAGTGGCGTGAACAGCCGGGTCTCGACCATCGAGGCCGACTACCTGCTGGCCGCCGACATCAGCGGTCACGCCACCGAGACCTACGTGGACAGCGCCATCGCGGGAATCGACATGAGCACCTACGCCCTGGACGCCGACCTGGGCGGCGTGGACACCCGGGTCGCCACCATCGAGGCCGACTACCTGCAGGCCGCCGACCTGTCCGCCTATGCCACCAGGACCTGGGTTGGCAGCCAGGGCTACAGCACCGACTCTATCGACGCCACCCTGGTCGATCTGCTCGACTACATCAGCGTCGACACCAGCACCGACAGCGTCGTGTTCGACAGCGCCAACGTCTACATCCAGTCGGGTGCCGGCGCCACCGACGCCACCGTCAACGGCCTGGGCAACCTGATCGTGGGCTACAACGAGGACAGCTCCACCGCAAAGGACAGGACCGGATCGCACAACCTCGTGGTAGGCCTGCTCCATAGCTACAGCTCATGGGGTGGGCTGCTGGGCGGAGAAGAGAACACGCTGACCGGCGAGGCCGCGGTCGCCTTCGGCTCCCAAAACGTGGCCAGCAGCTGGTACAGCGTTGTCTCAGGGGGCCATCGCAATGAGGCCAGTGGCTACTACAGCAGCATCTCGGGGGGCAGCGCCAACGTGGCCAGCAACGAACAGAGCAGCATCTCGGGGGGCAGCTTCAACGTGGCCAGCGGCGTATACAGCAGCGTCTCGGGCGGCTACGGCAATGAGGCCAGTGGCGTCATGGGCAGCGTCCCAGGCGGCAATTACAACCAAGCCAGCGGCTGGACCAGCGTTGTCTCGGGGGGCGTCTACAACGTGGCCAGCGGCGACTACAGCAGCATCTCGGGCGGCTACGTTAACGATGCCAGCGGCGAATACAGCAGCATCTCGGGGGGCGCCCTCATCGTGGCCAGAGGGTCCTACGACTGGGCCGCGGGCTCATTGTGGGAGGACCAATAGGCACGCCCCATGGTGCCCATCTCCCGGTCAGGGTGCTACGAGTCGCGGCACACGCCCTAGCACCGGGAGCCCCTATGGCTGCACGAACAGCACTGTCTGTGCTCACCTTGTCCACAATGCTGGTCGCCTGCGGGGATGACACCACCGTCGATCCAGCCGCGTTCGAGGCGCTGCAGAACGACCTGGACACGCTCCTGGCACAACACGATGCTCTTCAGGCGCAACACGATGCTCTTCGAGCACAGCACGACGACGACGTCACAGCTCTCGAGGAAGAGCTCGCGGCCGTCACCGGCGGGTTCGACCTCACCGAGCTCTCCGATGCTGTAGACGATCATGAGGGTCGCCTTGGCTCCATCGAGGGGAACTACCTCACCAGCACCGACCTCTCCGGCCTGGCCGCCGAGAGCTACGTGGACAGCGCCGTCGCGGGCATCGACCTCACCGGCCTGGCCACCGAGACCTACGTGGACAGCGCCGTCGCCGGCATGGACCTGAGCGCCTATGCCACCCAGACCTGGGTCGGCGCCCAGGGCTACCTCACGTCCTCGGCCCTGCCCGCCTACGCCTTGGACGCAGACCTGTCGAGCGTAGACAGCCGGGTCTCGACCATCGAGGCCGACTACCTGCTGGCCGCCGACATCAGCGACCACGCCACCGAGACCTACGTGGACAGCGCCATCGTGGGCATCGACCTGAGCACCTACGCCCTAGGCACCGACCTGGACGACGTGGACACCCGTGTCACGGCCATCGAGGCCGACTACCTGCAGGCCTCCGACCTGTCCGGCTACACCACTGAGACCTGGGTTGGCAGCCAGGGCTACAGCACCGACGCCATCGACGCTACCCTCGTCGATCTGCTCGACTACATCAGCGTCGACACCAGCACCGACAGCGTCGTGTTCGACAGCGCCAACGTCTACATCCAGTCCGGCGCCGGCACCACCGACGCCACCGTCAACGGCCTGGGCAACCTGATCGTGGGCTACAACGACGCCAGCTACCTGGTTTTGGACAGGACCGGCTCACACAACCTCGTGGTGGGCGATCTCCACAGCTACAGCTCATGGGGTGGGCTGCTGGGTGGAAAGCTGAACACGGTGAGTGGCGTGGGCGCGGTGGCCTTGGGCTACGGCAACGAGGCCGCTGGCGACTACAGCAGCGTCTCGGGGGGCACCTTCAACGTGGCCAGCGGCACCCTCAGCAGCGTCTCGGGCGGCTTCGGCAACGAGGCCAGCGGCGGCTTCAGCAGCGTCTCGGGGGGCGAGGACAACGAGGCCAGCAGCTACCGTAGCAGCATCTCGGGGGGCTACGACAACGAGGCCGCTGGCGACTACAGCAGCGTCTCGGGGGGCTACGACAACTTTGCCAACGGCTACTTCAGCAGCGTCTCGGGGGGCGATTCAGTGACAGCCAACGGTGAATCCGACTGGGCCGCCGGCGGCTTGTGGGAAGACTACTAACCAGAGCAGCACGCTGGCTATGGCCACCCACGACACCTGACGCGCAATCCGCCAGACAAGGTTGGAGCACAGGCCTCCAGGGAAGTAAGCTCTCTCTGGAGTTCGTCTCATGACCATCCGCCCCCGCACCCTGGCCCAAGGCCGCTACTCCCTCGAGGCCGAGGTGGGCGTAGGCGGCATGGGCTCTGTGTTCCGGGCCATGGATCACCGTGACGACACCGTCCGAGCCATCAAGCTGCTGTCCCCGGGACTTGCGCGCTCTACCACCGTGCGGGAGCGCTTCCGCCGCGAGGCCGAGATCCTGGCGCGGCTCGAGCACCCCCGGATCGTGCGGGTCCACGCCTTCGAAGACGAAGGCGGCGTGGCCTACCTGGTGATGGACTACGTCGATGGCGGCTCGCTCAAGGACTGGGTCGTCCGCAATGGGCCCATGCCTCCGCGGCTGGCCTGCCGGGTGCTGGGGGATGTCTGCTCGGCCCTGGCGGCCACCCACGCCGCGGGCATCGTGCACCGGGACGTCAAGCCCGCCAACGTGCTCATCGCCCCCGACGCCACCTGCCGGGTGGTGGACTTCGGCATCGCGCGGCTGGACACGCCCTCGAACCTCACCCGCCAAGGCGTGAAGATGGGCACCATCGGCTTCATGGCCCCCGAGCAACAGGTCAGCGCCCACGACGTGGACCACCGGGCGGACATCTACGGGGTAGGCGCCCTGCTCTACGCCCTGCTGACCGGCTCCATCCCCGACAACATGGAGCAGGCCCTCGAGCAACACTACGACCTACTGCCAGAACCCGTGGCCTACCTGATCACCAAGGCCACCTTCCCCCTGCCCCAGCAGCGCTACCCCGACGTGGCCACCCTGGGGGCCGTCCTCGAGCGCGCCACCGAGCGCCTGCCCCCCATCCCCGCCCGCACCCCGCCTCTGTACGAGCCGGTGCACTCGGCGACCGCCAGCCAGGTCACGGGGCCCACCATCGTGTTCGAGGACTGATAGAGGGTTGGCCATGGAGACCACGGACCAGCCCCTGGATGAAACGACCAGCACCCGGAAGGGGCGGGCGTGGCTGACCCCGACGCTGCTGGCCCTGGTGGGCTGCCTGGTCCCGCTGGTGATCGGATGGCTCGTCCACCCCGTGGACATCGGCGGCTCGGACCCGGGCATGTGGGAAACGGCAGCACGGGACGTCAGCCTTGGGGGGCCATCGCCTATCGCGCCGTTCTTCCCCTTCCTCATCAGCCTGCTGCACGGGGGCCTGGGCCTCCCCTGGGATCAAGCTGGCTGGGGCATCACCCTGGTGTCGACCGCAGCCCTGGGCCCGGTCACATGGTGGCTGGCTCGCCAGCTGGGCGCACCCAGCAAGCTCGCCGCCCTGGCTGCGCTCTGCGTCCTCGCCGAGCCGTGGCTGGCCTGCAGCTCCTACCAGTGCCAGCCCGACAGCCTGACGGCCCTCTCCTTCGTGTTGGCCCTGCTGGCAGCCCTGGCCTGGGTCCGCACCCCCGACTGGAAGCACCTGCTGGTCATGCTCCTGGTGGTAGGTCTGCTCCCACAGATCCGAGAGCACGCCGCCACCCTGAGCCTGGGGATGCTGGTCCTGCTGGTCCTGACCCGTGGACCCTGGCACCAGCGCGGGCTTCGCCTGGTGCTGGGTGTGCTGGCGATCCTCTGCCTGCCCGTGCTCGCTGGCGAGCCCCCTGCTCTCCCCTGGCAGCACTTCTGGGTCCAGGCCCGCTGGGGCGAGGTCATCACCCACTTCTTCGCCAGCGACGCCCCGGCCCACCTCGAGCGCACGCCTCGGGCCTTCAGCGAGGCCTTCGCGGCATCCTACGCCCAAGGAAGCCGCCTGCGGATAGCCCTCCTGCACGCACGGCTCTCCTTCCTCACCGGGCACTCCCCCTGGTTGTGGCTGGGACTGGCGGCGGTGGCCATTCCCCTGCTTCGGCGCCACAGGCTCGTGGTCCTGATAGGGCTGCTTCCCGCCATCGCCGTGCTCGGTGGAGCCCAGCAGCCGCGCCACCTGGCGGTGCTGGTGCCCATCGCTGCGGCCAGCTGGGTGGCGGCGTTGAGCCGGTTCCGCATCCAGGAACGCCTGGTGATGCTGGCGATCACGGCGGCCATCGTCGGTCTGTGCCTCATGGACAGCAAACACGCCACCACCAGCCTCCGCAAGACCGCCGAGTACCGCCACGCCATGCGCGAAATGTGCGAAGAGCTGTGCGACAGGCTCCCGTCGGACGCCGTGTACACAGGCGAGATGCCCCGGACGCTCATCTACTGCGACCGCCCATTCATGCGTCGTCTGGACGCCAACCAGACGAACCATCACCTGTACTGGGTTGGCATGCCCGACAGGCCCCTGCCGCGGGACTGGCCGAAGCTCAAGCAGCGTGGCTGGGTCCCCATGGAGCTCGAGTCGAGCTTCGGAGAGGTGGTCCATCGGCCCCCTCCAGGCCGTGAGTAGCGCACCGCTGGAAGCTCAGCGCAAAGACCCGGCGAGCACACGCTCCAGGTAGCCCTGATCCGGCTCGCCTCGGCCCAGGCCCACGCCGAAGAAGAAGGGCCGATCATCCGAGTTCGCTTGCCCGTGGCTGGTGCGCGCGAGGACCTCGGCGTCGATGGGCCAGATGTTTTCATGGACCGCTCGGTACAGCGGGTAGAGGTCTTCTGGGATGTCCCCGGATGGGCCTGCACCCTGCGCATCGAACGCGGTGTTTCGCCCGACGATGCCCGGAAACAGATCCTGAGCGTTCAGCACGTAGGGATAGGCGAAGCCCTGGGCTGCCGAGTGCAGCAGCACGTCCACCTCGTGGGGGCGGTCGAGCAGGTCCCTGGGAAGCTTGACGTAGAAGGTGCCATCGGATGCCAACGCGCTGGCAGCATCATGGAACAGGTCGACGTTGTAGAACTCCTGGTTGGTGGTCTGGCCCCAGGAGTCGATGATGATGAGATCGTACGACGCCTCAGCCCGAATCAAGAACTGCCGTCCGTCCTCGAAGAACAGATGGAAGCGGGGATCCTCGAGCAGAGCCTGAGTACCGAAGTAGGGCGTGGTCGCAGCCTGGTTCTCGTCGAGCTCCACGCAGTCCAAGTGCAGGTCCGGGAAGGAATCGAGCAGGTGCTGGGCGGAGTGCCCGGTACCGAAGCCCACCAGCAGCACCCGGCTGGCATCCGGAGCCAACAGCGCCGGGCCGATCACCCGCGTCCAGGCGGCGCCGTGGGTGCCCTCGGCACGCCGATCCTCACTGAAGATGTGCTGACCGTTGGAGTAGAGCCGGTAGCCCGCGGGATGCTGGCTCTTGTAGGTGACCGCGGTGGACGCCTCGAGGCCGTCGTGGAGGAAGACCAGATCGCCCTGGTAGGAGAACTCGGGACGTTGGTCCGCCTTGGACCACCCCAACGCCAGCAAGCCGCCCGCCACCAGGGGCACCAGCACCCAACCCCAGCGTCCAGGCCGGCGCACGGCGACGAGGGCCAGCGAGGCAGCGGTGACGTTGACAGCACCCAGCAACAACAGCGAGCTGTGCAGCCCCAGCCGGGGGATGAGCACGAAGCCCCCCAACACCGAGCCGACGACACCCGCCACCGTGCTGGATGCGTAGATCTGCCCCAGCCGAGCGCCCAGATCTTCGAGCCGATCAGCGTAGACCGAGCTCAGCAGGGGAAAACACAGCCCCAGCAGCAGCGCCGACGGGCACAGCGCCGCGAAGTGGACGGCGCCGGACCAGGCCTGCGCCTCTCCGCGCACCACGCCGCGTACGATGGCCCAGCGCACGTCCGCCAGGGACACCACCACCAACAGCCCGATGGACAGCTGGATCGCCGCGAAGAGGATCAGCCTGCCTCGCGCCGATGAAGTGATCCAGGTGCGGTCCTGAAAAGCCAGCAGCAGGCTGCCCAGCGCCATGCCGAGCAAGATGATGGTCAGGACCGTGGCGAAGGCGAGGAAGGGGTTGAGGAGCGGGAAGACCTGGCGGTACATCCGGCTCCAGAGCACCTCGTAGGCCATGGCCGAGCAGCCGGACAGGGACACCAGCCCGATCAGCCAGGCGCTGCTGGGACCCTGCCGGGGCCGAGAAGCCGGGCGGGCCGGGCTGGGGCCCGACGCGGGGGCTGGCCGGGAGGCCCAGTGATCCACCGCCAGGGCAACCAGTGCGGCGACGACATTGAGCCCCGCCGCCAGCAGCACGGTGCGCCGCATCCCCAAGGCCTGCAGGAGCACCCAGCCCGTGAGGGCGCAGCCCAGGGCCGCCCCCAGTACGTTGGCACCATAGGCCAGCGAGATGCCACGCTGAGCGGAGCGGGTGCCACGGGTGAAGCCGTGGGTGAAGAGGGGGAACGAAGCCCCCATCAGCAAGGTGGGCAGGGTCAGCAGCGCCGCCACCGCGCCGAAGCGGATCACGATGCCCTGCAGCCCGAAGCCGGGAAAGTGGTGGGCGATCCAGGCCATGGCAGGATCGGCGTGGCCGATGAGCAGCTGCAGCGCGAGGGCCGACACGCCGACGCAGATCTCCACCACGGCGTAGGCCCGCAGGGGCCGAATACCAGAGAAGCGACGAAGACACTCGCCCCCCAGCCAACCACCCACGGCGAGCCCCACCATGAACGCCGCAAGGATGGTGGAGATGGCGTAGGCGGACACGCCGAACCACGTGGAAGCCGCCCGTGTCCACACCAGCTCGTACATCAGCGCCGTGCTTCCCGAGAGCACAAACGCAACCAAGAGGATCGGCTGCCGAGCCGCAGGGAAGCTTCGATTTCCTTGATCACGCTGCGACATGGGATCGTACTCCGTTCAGCATTCGGGATCCTCGACCCCGTCTCCTGAAAGTCCACATGCCAGCACCTATCCGCTCCACAGCACCAGGGCCGGGCCGGGCGCCGCGCTTAGAGTGCCGCCAGCTGCTTGGTCAGGAAGGCCACGTGGCCCATCTCTTCGTTGATGAGGCGATCCACCTTGGCCGGCCCCATATGCGCCGGCACCACGGCCTTCATGCCCAAGAAGAACAGGATGGAGTCGCGCTCGAACTGCAGCGCCAGCTCGAGGATGCCCTTGGGGCCACCGGCACCATCCACCAAGGCCTCGATGTCCAAGCCACGGCGGAAGACGTGCTGCTCGGCCATGGCCTGCAGGTACAGCTCGGCGTCGTCACTGGGATCGTAGACCGTGGGCACTGCGCCGTCGGCGTCCAGCTGGTCCCGAAGCCGCTGGAAGAGCTTTTCGTGCCCGTCTTCCCACAGGGCCAGATCGCCGAAGAGCTTCTTGGCCTTGGGTTGTTCGGTGATGGCAGCGGCCCGGCGGTAGAAGCGAGCGCCATTGCGCTCGATCTCTTCGGCCATGGCGAAGATCTCATCCAGGTTGAAGGCGTAGCCCATGGAACACTCCGGGTAGTTGTGACCTTCGAACCCCTTAGCCGACCCAGCGAGGGCAGGGCACAGCGGGATAGCCCACAGGTGTGCGACGCCACCAGGAGACCCCATGGGACCCTTCGAGACCCTGACCATCGACATCCAGGATCACCTCGTGGTGGTGGGCCTGAACCGCCCCGACAAGATGAACGCCTTCAGCCTGCAGATGCTGAAAGAACTATCCGAGGCCTACACCGCCTACGAGGCCGACCCCCACTTGCGCTGCCTGCTGCTCACGGCCCACGGCGACCACTTCACCGCAGGCCTGGACCTGGCGGAGGTGGGGCCGGCGGTAGCCAAGGGACAAGACCTGTTCCCGCCCGGTGGCGTGGACCCCCTGGACCTGATGGACCCCCGACGCACCAAGCCCGTGGTCATCGCGGTGCACGGCTGGTGCATGACCATCGGCGTGGAGCTGTGCTTGGCCTGTGACATCCGGGTGGCCGCCGTGGGCACACGCTTCAAACAGATGGAGGTCCAGCGCGGCATCATGCCCTTTGGCGGCGGCACCCTGCGCTGGCCCGCTGTGGCCGGCTGGGGCGACGCCATGCGCTGGCTGCTCACCGGAGACGAGCTCGACGCCGTCGAGGCCCACCGCATCGGGCTGGTGCAGGAGGTGGTCGAGGGCGAGCTGCTCTTCGAGCGCGCCCTGTGGATCGCCCAGCGGGTGGCCGCCCAAGCCCCGCTCGCGGTGCAGGCCACGCGGGCCTCGGCCAAGCTGGCAGTAGAGCAGGGCCACAGCGTCGCCAAGGCCGCCTTGATGGACCAAGCCCGCGGCCTGTTCGGCACCGCTGACGCCCACGAGGGCGTGATGTCCTTCCTCGAGCGCCGTCCCGCCAAGTTCGAGGGGCGCTAGCCGCACGAAGGCTGCTACCTTGGTCGCGGAGGAAGAGACCATGCTCCCGACCCTGCTCTGCGTCCTGGCCCTCGCGGCCTGCTACACCCCCGGCGAGAAGAACCCCGACGACACCCAGCCGCCCGAGGGCGACACCGACACCGACACCGACGCCGACACCGACGCTGACGCTGACGCCGACGCCGACGCCGACGCCGACACCGACGCCGACACCGACTACGACCCGCCCGAGTGGTGCGAGCCGGCCCAGGTGGGAGTGCTGCAGCACATCACCACCCACCCCACCCCGCCCTACTGGGTGTGGCACCCCGACACCGACTCCCTGCGGGTGCCCACGGTGTTGTTCATGCCTGGCGGCAACGGCAGCGACGGCGCCGGCCAGGGCTCCTTCAACTCCTGGTTCGACGGCGGCCAGGCCCTGCCCGAGCTGCGGCTGGTGGTCATCACCGCCACCGACGGCGATCTGACCGACGAGTGGGACCGGGTGGTGCCCGTGGTGGACGAAGTGCTGGACTGCTACGGCGGCGATCGAAACAAGGTCCATATCGCCGGCACCTCCAACGGGGGCCTGGGAGCCTACGAGGTGATGGTCGACAACCCCGACCGCTTCGCCACCCTCACCGGAGCGCCGGGGCTGTGGATGACGTGGAACCCCACCGCGGTCCTCGAAGCCCTCGCTGGCAAGTCCGTGCTCAACGGCGTCGGTGAGGACGACAGCTCATGGTACAGCTACGTCGAGCAGACCCACGAGCGCCTGGTGGGCCTGGGCATCGACTCCAACTTCGAGGTCTTCGAAGGCCAGGGCCACGTGCCCAACGGCGACTTCGACGTGGCGGTGCTCACCGACTTCTGGATGGAGCACAGCGAGTGAGCGACCGCAAGCGACGTTCGACCTGGGGAGCGGCCTTCGGCATCTCCCTGCTCTGTACCGCCGTCCACAGCGTGTTTGTGGGGCTGAACCTGATCTTCCTGGCCAAGATCGTGCCCACCTTCGAGAACATGTTCATCGAGATGGGCGCGGCCCTGCCCACCCCCACCATCCTGGCGCTGGAGCTCAGCCGCAACCTGCGCGTCTTCCCCTACCTATGGCTACCCATGTTGGGGCTGGGGCTGGGCGCCAACGCGCTGATGCTGCTGGGGCTGGCCCGCCTGCGCACCTGGATCTGGGCCCTGTTGCTCGGGGCGATCCAGGCCGGTCCACTCTTGGTGATGCCACTACTGATCACGGCCAGCCTGTACCTGCCCATCTTCTCCTTGGCGCAGATGATCGACTGAACAGCGCGACGCGATGGGCCCTACTGGCCCTTCTTGACGACCTTGATCTTGGCGGCCTTGGGCCCGGCATGGAGCGCCTTGGAGGCGTCGGGCCGGATCACCGGCGTGGCCTTGGCTTCGGCGGGTGTGGGCGCGGGGGCCTCTTCGACCGCCTCGACCTTCTGAGCCACGCAAACCTTGGCGGCGAAGGTCACGGTCACGGGCTCCGCGGCGGCCTCGCCCTTGGTGGCCAGGTGCACGAACCAGCTGGAGCCAGCCTCGAAGCTGCTGACTTCGTCGCCCAGGGCGGCGACGGGCACGTACAGGTGGGCGGAGCCGGCACCCTCGATGGAGGCGTAGGTCTTGCCGCTGTGGGGGCAGCCGCCGGTGCCGGCGGTGACATCGAGGGTCCATGTCTCGGCAGGCCAGGTCACGTCCACCACCAAGGCGTCCTTACCCTCGGGCATCTCGAAGTGATGCTTGACGTGGCTCTCGTTGTGGACGTGGCCCTCTTGCCCGGGTTCGTGCTGCTCGCCCTCGGCGGCGGGGGTGCCGAAAGCGACCTCGGCACCCTCGGTGAAGGTCAGGTCCACGCAGTCGCCCATGATGGGCTCGGCCACGGGCTCGGCCGCAGGCTCGGGCTCAACGACCGGCTCGGGAGCGGGTTCGACGGGAGCGGGCGCGGGGGCTTCCTCACCGCAGGCGGCGAGCAGAAGGAGAGCGGCGGACAGGATGACAGGGCGCATGAAGGCCTCCAGGGGTTGGAACGGCCGCTGAATAACACTCTGTCTTACCGCTGCACCGATCCGTCTTGCCCAGGGCGATCAGTCGCAGCCGCCGAAGCGCTTCTTGCAGCCCACCACCCGGACCTCCACCGGAGCCACACCGTCATCCAGCATGTCGATGCGGCGGGCGGCCTTCTTGGACAGATCGATGATGCGGCCCTCCACAAAGGGGCCTCGATCGTTGATCACCACCCGCACCCGATCACCCGTGTCGGTGCGCGTCACCCGCACCACGGTGCCAAACGGCAGGGTCTTGTGGGCCGCCGTGCGCTTGTACGGGCGGAACCGCACCCCCGAAGCCGTGGGGTTTCCCGCGAAGCCCGGGCCATACCACGACGCCTTGCCGGTGTAGACCTGGCGATGGGCGCAGGCCGAGAGGGTGAGGCAGATGGAGGCGATGATGAGAGGGCGCATGCTCGAAACCTTGGCGGCAGCGAGAGAGGATAGAGTAAATTGAGGAGATAATCATGCACCTGCGCTCGTTCGTCGTCGAGAACTTCGGTCCCATCCGAAAGCTGAGCTGGGACCCAGGTGAGGTCACCGCTGGTTGGCACGTGTTCATCGGCGACAACGGCGCGGGCAAGAGCACACTGCTCAAGGCGCTGTCGCTAGCGATGGTAGGAGACAATGGGGCTCGCGGCCTACGCGTCAAACCCAGTACGCTAGTCAGGCGAGGCTCCGAGAATGCGGTTGTCAAAGCACAGCTGTCCAACAACAGTTCGGGTAAATATTCTCCGGGTGACCAGCACGGAATCCTCTCAGAAACAAGCTACCATGCAGCATTCGGCCCTATTCGACGCTACACTGGTGGCGACAAAAAGGCGGCGAATCTTCTGGACGACTACCCCGAAGTTGCACGCCACCTTCCACTGTTCGACCACACATGGGAAATGACCGGTGTGATTCGTTGGCTGAAGGATCTCCAACTCGATCATCAGGAACCAGGAAGAAATGACAACCGTTCCATGGGCTGGGTGCAAGGGTTCCTAAACTATTCGGGGCTCCTTCCCTACGGGGTTCAACTCGTCAGAGTGACAAGCGCGGGCCCTATCTTCACCGACTCAACGCGAAACGAGTTCTCCTTCCATGAATTGAGCGATGGCTACCAGTCCGCGCTGGGCCTCACGCTAGAGATCTTGAGACAGATCTTCTCTTCTGCCGCCAGAAACACTGAAATCGTCGACGATCACGGGCACCTGTCCGTTGAAACCAATGGCATCGTCCTCATCGACGAGATCGATGCTCACCTGCACCCCACCTGGCAGCAACGCATCGGTGGCTTCTTCACCAAGCACTTCCCGAACATGCAGTTTCTAGTCACCACCCACAGCCCACTGATCTGCCGAGCAGCGGTGAATGGTTCCATCTTCCGGCTGCCACGCCCCGACGATCTCGACGACGAAGGTGGCATGGTCACAGGTGTGGACCGCGGTCGGCTGATCTTCGGCGACGTGCTGGACGCTTATGGCACCGAGGTGTTCGGCTCCGGAATCACAAGGAGCGAAGACGGGCGAAAGAAGCTCGAACGTCTCGGAGAGCTCAACGTGAGGGTCCGCTTTGGCCAGGTGCTCGAAGAAGGCGAGCAAATCGAGCAGCGAGCCCTGCAAGCGATCTTCACACAGGCCCCCCTCTCCCCCGAGGACCTGTAGCCATGCTCCGGCTACGCGAAGTCGAGCTGCACTCGAACGCGAAGACCTGGTTGAAGACCTGGACGGGCCAGAGCGGGGAACTCGAAACATTCGACGATCAGGTGAGCACAGCCAAAAGCCGTTTCTCGAGCAGAAACAAGAAGGGAAACAAGACCTTCGACAGGGTGAAAGAGGCCCTGACAGAGATGTGCCCAGGCGCTCGCCGCTGTGTCTACTGTGAAGACAACGAGGCGGACGAGATCGAGCACATGCGGCCCAAGGACCTCTACCCAGAGGAAGCCTTCGCGTGGTCCAACTACGTCTACGCTTGCGGGCGGTGCAACGGGCACAAGAGCAACCACTTCGCCGTGTTCGATGCCGACGGCATCGAACATGACCTCACTCCTCCGAGACCCGCCCCGACGCCACGCACCCCTCCGATTCCTGGGGAGCACCTGTTCATCGATCCCAGAGCCGAGGATCCCTTCGTGCTGCTGGTAGTGGACCTGGCCACAGGCATCACAGTCCCCGAACCCTCGCAGCTCGGTCGGCCGAAGAGGCGGGCATCCTACACCCGGGACCTGGTCGATCTGAATCGGGACACACTGCTCAAGGCCCGCAGGGAAGCATACGGCAACTACCGCGGGCGCCTGATCGAGTACGCGGACAACAAGGAATCCGGCGCGGCACAGACGGTCCTCGACGCACTCCGCACCGATTTGCTGGACATGGCCCACCCCACCATCTGGCAGGAGATGAAGCGTCAACACGTCGAGGTTCCCCTCCTAGTAGCTATCTTCGCACGCGTGCCCGAAGCGCTGGACTGGTAAACAGACCGAAACGCCGACCCCGGCGGCGGAGCACCGGGTTGGGTCCGCGCCGTCGCGAAAGGTCCCCAGGCTGCCCTCGGGTTACCGTTCGGCACCCTTTCGCCGGAGGAAACTCATGACCCGCCGCCTGCCCCTGCTGCTCGCCCTCGCGATCCCATTCTTCGTTTTGACCCCGGACACCGCCATGGCCGACGAGCTGCCCGCCTACACCCCCGACAGCAACGCCGACCGGGCCGACGTGCCCGACGCCTACAAGTGGGACCTGGGCAAGCTGTTCGCCGGCGACGCAGCCTGGGCCACCGCGGCGGAAGAGCTCAACGGCGAGATCGACGGGCTGAACGAGTACCAGGGCCGCCTGGCCGATGGCCCCACCCTGCTGGCCGCCCTGGACCGCTACGTCGGGCTGCACTCCAAGGTCAACAAGGTCACCCTGTACTCGAACCTGCAGGTCACCACCGACGGCGGCGACGACGACGTGCAGGCCCGCAACCAGCAGGCCCTGGCCGTGTTGG